>Ga0214923_10005828_pt1 | contig 14103 bp, 13 predicted proteins | sample LL1510_MetaG_FD_177993 | JGI IMG/M metagenome (GOLD analysis project Ga0214923, IMG submission 177993) | Freshwater microbial communities from Lake Lanier, Atlanta, Georgia, United States - LL-1510 | ecosystem: Environmental > Aquatic > Freshwater > Lake | place: USA: Georgia | collected... | reverse complement strand
TTTTGTTTTTTTTTGTTTTTTTTATAATTTTTATTATTATTTATTCTTATTGTATTATTTATTCGTTAAATAATTAATGGACGCCCAATGAGCCGCTTGTTTTGTATTTGATATTTCCAATTGTTTTGCTAGCTTATAGGCTCTTTCAGTTGTCTCTCTATCTTGAATTTTATATTTATTATTTAAAAATTCTTGGGCTTGACTTTCAGAGAGAGGCGTCATGTCTTGACTGGTTCTATAATGCTTGTATTCATTTACATCTTTGAATTTTTTTGTTAATTGATAATCTTCCATCGTAACAGGTATAACTGTTTCTGTATGAGCTTTTCTTAGATCTTCATAAGGTAAATGACTAAATAAATCTGAACTATAATTTTCAGGAGCATCACCAGTTAAATTCGAAGCACCACTATAAACAGCATCTAATTCACTAATACCTTTATGAACAACCATCGCTCTTAACTTAACCTTCTTTCTCTCTATTTCTTCAGCTAATTGTGCTGGACTAATATTTTTTACATCTTCTAAATCTTCATTTGATCTTAACCAATCACCGTATCCATTGACCTGTTCTTCTGTTTCCAATTTATTCTTTTCGAATTGTTCATTAAACCATTTATTGAATTCTTTTGTATTTTTATGACTTTCTAATTTGTTCTTAGAGAGAAATTGATCTAATACTTGTTTTCTCTCTTTTTTTGAAAATTGATCCTTTTCTTTATACTCACTATCTTCCACTTGATATTCAAGTTTTTCTTTTGTTAGTTTGTCCTTGTTTTTAAATTCCCAAATACCATATAACATCTTATAAGCTTTTGAAAAAAATAGGAAATATTCAGGTGAAAGGTGTGATTTATCTGGATGAGTTTTCAAGACAAGTTTTTTGGCTTTTCTTAAATCGTCATCCCCAAAATCACTCGGAATTTGAAAAAGATTCAGTATATCATTTAAATTATAATTTTCTATATTAAGGTCCAAATTTTGCATATATTTTGAAAATATATTATAATTCAAATGTTGTTTTTAAATTCATAAAATTTGAAAATATATTTACACTTATTTTTGAACCATTTTGTGAGGCATCCGTACTTTCACATCATTCAAGTGTTTTCCACATCTTCTAAAAAACAAATCGAGTGCTTGTGGCTCACTTCCGGTAACAATATCATCTGGTACAAATGTTTGATTACCTCTTTTGTAACATAATAAAACTGGAATTCCATTGACCATTTTTTTTGATTTTAAAAAAGAATAAAAATCGAAACTTTCATCGACATCAATGTCGCCACATACTACTTGTGGAGGTGAAGTTGCGAAGAAACCATGTACTACATGTTCAATTTGTTTACATGGGCCACACCAAGTTGCACCTAATTTAAGAATGATTAATCCTGGATTGTTATTTAATAAATGAAAAAATGCGTCTCTTGATTCAATTTGACTAATTATTTCTTTACTCATAATATTATTATTATTATTATTATTTCATTCTAAAGTAAAATATTTATACCAACGAATTTTTATTTCTTATACTAAAACGACTGGTTCAAATATTTCGGTTTTTTCTTCAACCATGTTAGATATAGTTCTATATTTTTTTGTATTTTTTATACGACCAATAGGTCTAGATATAATAATACAAAATTGACTAAATAATACAGTTGAAATAGCTAAATAATTATTATTATTATTTTGAATGTATAAAATAGAAATTCCTGTTGTAACATGACCTAAATACCATAAACAATCAGAAATGAATAAATAATTCATTTTATAATATATTTATTATATATATCATAAAATTTGTTTTATTTGATTTTCTAACATGTTTGTAAATGTTTAAACAATTGGAAAACTTGGTTCCATTGCTACACCACAAATACCTGGGTCATTATTACTTTCACTACGCTGGATTTTAACATAACCTTGATCTCCCCATGATGTTCCCCATGAATTCTTCACTAGCCAATATTTAATACCATTTTCAACACCATAACCGACAATTAGGACTCCGTGATCTAAAGTTGTTCCACATGAGGAACTTGTTATAACACCACTTGAGTAAGATTGAAATATACGTGTATCCGCCTCAATCGCAATTGAAACAGGTCCAATCGTCGCGACTGCTTCTTTTAATGCCAATTGGTCATTTGGCTTGACGTCTGCACAATTGAAAATTTCTACAACAGCACTACATGTTTGACATGTTCCTGATGTCTTAGTGGTTCCTGATACATAAGGGTAAGATGTTTCACTACATAATCCATTGTCCATTACATATTCAAATGCACTATCCATCAATCCTCCTTTACATCCTAAATTACCATAACGCTTAGAACAGTCCACTAGTTGTTGTTCAGAAAGACTTACTAGTTTGCCTTGTTTGATTGCCCATGCGCCTTCAATTGCACCAGTTGTTGAAAAAGCCCAACAACTACCACACTGACCTTGATCTTTTACAGATGTTACAGCGCCTTCTTGTCTCCAATCAAAAGTATCTGGAACATTGTAGTTTGAAGGAATATACGTTCCACAACTATTGTCTTGACTAATTAAACCCTCTGTAAATTGTTTCTTAAATTCATCTGGTGTTAAATCAGTAAATTGATTAATACCCATTGTAAAAGTTTCATTGCCTAAATTGTGTGAAGTTATAGTAGCTAAATTTGAAACAAATATTTTAAAACGATATTCTAATTCTTGTAAATCATTGTATCTCTTATTAAATTTTTCTTGAAAAGAAACAAATTGTTCCCATGTTTTGTCTTGGGTATTAATACCACGTAGATTAATTTGTGCGTTATAAACAGGTAAAAACACAGCTAAAAAAGTAAATATGAATAACATATTTATATAATATATAAATATGTTATTTTTAAGTAGGTTATTTAATTTATTTTTCTATGATAACACTCTTAGCAATTTTCTTAATTATTTTGTCGGCATTTACATCATTTTGACTCATCGCTTCATAAATAATGTGGTTATATTGATCTGATTTATTTGAATCAGAAAAAACACAATCAGGATATTTTGCTTTCCACTCTGGAATCATACAAATATTTTTATGGGCAATTTGGTTAATGGCCTTTTTCAGCTTCTGATTATTTGCCTCTTCCTTGAACCATTGATTTTCATCTTTCACATATATGACTTCTCTTTTATAGTCGCTACAGTGAACAGGACGTTTTGTAACATCCATTGCTTTAAGATTGCTTACGATTATATTAGAAATACCTTGAACAAAACCATTTTTTCCTACATTTTCTAAATCTGATAATTGCAATTGGAGAGAATTCACAAAATCGGTAATGTTCATCGCATCTTTACATGTTTCATTTAAGAAAAATTGCAGGTTGAATGTCTTATTGTTACTGTTAACCATGCTATTTGATATTTGCGTATTTGTATTAATACTATTATTGTTTTTACAGACTTCAATCAAACTTTTTTGAAGCTCTTGATTGCTTTTCATCATCTCCATAACGAGATTTGTTAAAAGCAGCATGTCGGCCTTATCTTTTTCCTCCTTTTCTTTCTTTTCTTCTTCTTCCTTATCCTGTTCGGTCATTTCTTGTGACGGTTTTATTAAAGAACATTTTTTTTTATGTTTCCATAGACCTTGTCTATATTTATAATTTTTTCCACAATTACATGTATATTCTATGTCGGTGTTTTCTTGTAATCCAGCGTCATCCATTTTGTGTTTAAGTGTTAAAATATGTCTTTCATAATCACTTTTTTTAAAGCATATAAAGTCACATTTTTCACAACTGAAATTTTTGGCGGTTTTATTGTAATCCAGCGTCATTCCTAAATAAAGGACATATAAAAACGCCGGATTATAAACGATGTAATAAAATAAAAAATTATCGTAACAAAATTAAAATTATTTTTTAAGCAACCAACCCGTAAAATTAAATTATCGTAACAATTCACGATTTTGCATGGTTTTCTTTGGGCTTTTTAAAAATGGACATTTTAAAAATGTCCAATTTTGAATTCCCGATTTTCAAATGGGGGTAAAAAAACGTAATTTTTAGATATTTTCTTTAAGCCCTTTTGAGAAATATATATTTTATTTATTCTTATTTACAAAATCCTCTAATTCGTCAATATCTATTTCCGGTAACAAGACATGAGATTCCCAGAAATATTTGCAATAAGGCCATAAGAACTCACAATTACTCTTATACCAGTGACTGCGTTCTTTCATCAAATTTTTATACAACTTCTCTGGTAAAAGCGAGAGACTTTGCGGCGGCAAAACATAAGAAAGTTGAACCAGTTCCGATACTGGCTTTGGCGGAACATTTTCAATTAATTCAGTATCATAATAAGGAATGTAATGAATCAGGTCTTTAAATAAGGGAGGATAATAATGTTTATATGTCCATCGCCAGTCTGGACAACCAGTTGTATAATATTTCATGGTCCATTCCAAACCCTCCAAATAATTTACACAAATTTGTTTTTTTCTTACATCATCTATTTCCATAAAGAATAATGAATTATAATATCTGTTTTCCCAACCATGTTTAAAAGGATTAATCATTTTTTCCACACTGCGTTCATAGGTAGGTATTGAATCGAATTTATTAAAAATATCTTCCGGGTTTTCTTCAGGCAATCGAACTTTCTCTCTTCGGTCTCTAAGTTTTGTCTCGACTTTAAAATGCTCTTCTTCCAAATCCGCCAAAAAAGCCACTAATTTGCGGACATTTTTCCAGATGATTTTTTTACCGTCGTATAAATTTTCATTGGTACCTCCAATCGTGGCTTTGTAAGCATTCATCATCTTATCAACACCTCCGGTTCGAATATTTACAGATGGGAAATGAGGCATAAAATCGTTGCCCAAGAAAAAACACATGAAAATATAATCATAGATTCGATTTTTTTCTAATTCTGATACGAATTCTTTCCCAGCGAATTCTTTCCCATTGTTCATATCTAAAGTAATGATTTTTGCTAGCTCCGGAATATCAATATAATAGGCACATTCAGGCTCCAATTCAGAATAAATATTACGAATGAAATGTGGTGTTTCACGAAAAAGATATATTTTTTCACTTATAGGTAAATGATTGATTGAAAGCATAATTAAATCAGCATCTAAACCATAAATAATAGAGGTTGAACGCTTATGATATTCCGGAAAAGCACGTATAAATTCGAAAATCTTATGTTCACCTTCGCCATATTTATCGCTTGGAGATAGATAAATATTTTTTACATTATATTTTGAGGGATTGTTAAAGTTCGCACGAATTTTTTCATTCAATTTGCTCATAAAAACGGTCCCAGGAGTAATCGCGGCCGTATTCCAAGGATCTTGGCCAGTATTTTTGTAAATTGATTTTGTAATTTGTGCTTGATAAAGTGATTTGTATCTTCTTGATCGTTGTTGATCTAATTTAGCTACTGGTGCAACACCATCGAATGCTATAAATATATTTATATCTGGTTGTATTAAACAAACATATTCTTCAATTTTTAAAATCACATTATGAATGATTGTATTGATTTCAGAATCTTTTAAATTTTTAAAATCAATATTATGTACAACATCATAAATAATTGAATTGCAGTCCATATAAAGATTGTTTACCTGAATTGTATTTTTTTCAAGTTTTTTTATTAAACGATAATAATTTTTAACAATATGAGAGAAATAACTAGGGATACCCATTTTATAATATATCTATCTAATATAGTGTCATTTATTTAATATGTTGATAAATATTATATTATTGAATATATTATTAATTATATTATTGAATATAAATATTTATAAAATTTAATTATATATATAGTTTAATAATGTTTCATAAAACAAATAATTTAATTATAAAAAATAAAGAAAATATAAATAAAACAAATAATGAATTTGAAATTTTGATTAATAAAAAAATTGTTTTTTTTAAAGATATGATTCAAAAAACATTAATTTATGTTCAAAAAAATAAGATTCACGATATTTTAGGGGTAAGTGATATAGTTTCTTGTATAGACAAATTAACCGAATTGACTAATAAAATAAATGAAATAAAAGATATCAATCATCTAAATTCTGATAATATTGTGAATATTTTACAATATGTGAATAATGAATTATCCTCATTATTAAAAAATTATGGAACAGAATCTTTTGATGATTTATTATTAGTATGTTTTGGTAATAATAAAATAAATAATAATAATAATTTTGATTTATCAAAATATGAATTATTACAAAAATATTTTCATCCTATTGGATACAAAGTATTAAACTTGAAGGAAAAAAAAAATAAAAATAAATCAAATAATGAGAATTTTATAGATGAAAAAACTCAAAACTTAGATTGTTTTGATATAGTAAATCAATATAAACAATTTTATTTAAAGGTTCACGGTATGAAATTATATATAAATAATGAAAGTGTTGATAAAGCATTAATTGTATATGGTATATTAGATAATGTTTTGATTAATTTTTTAAATAACAAATATATATCTGAAAAAGAGAAATTGATCATTGATAATTTACCTGAAAATGATGATTTTGATAAAAATTCATTTAATAGTTTTATGGAATCAATGACTTTAAAAGATTTTCTAATCAATGATCATTCTGAATTTTTTATTAAATATTTTGGATACACAAGTCAAATAAATAATATAAAACAAAAAACAATACCACAAATTATAAAAGATTTTATTTCGGATGATATTTATTTTAAAAGACTTACGTTAATTCAATTACTTATTTGTTCAGATCATTATGATGATCAATATCTTGCTTATTTATTATATGATTTATTAACAAATGATAACAATGGAACAATTGATACACAAGAACAGACAATTATTTTTGATAGTTTACCGTGGGTAGTAAAAAAAAAATTCTTACATTCAATGAAAAATACGGTTCAATATACAAATGAATTGTCTAATTTTGAAATGAATAAAATACCACTTGAACAACAAATTTGCCTAATGAAGGCACCTGAAAATGTGAAAGAAAAAGCAATGATAAAATTAAAAGAAATTAAAAATAAAACAGAAGATACAGGATCAAAAGCGAGACAATACTTGGAAGGTTTACTAAAAATACCATTTTCTATTTATAGAAAAGAACCCATTCTTTTAATGATGAATCAAATTAAAAAACAATTTATAGAACTGTACAAGGTAAATAATACTAAAAAAATGTTTCCTGAAATTCCTTATAAAGAAAAATATACAAGCATTGAAATTATTACCTATATAAATACGATTATTCAGAAAAAAGGGATTTTAAAACATAATAATAATAATAATAATAATAATAATATAGATTTATTAAAGAAAAAAATACTAGATGGTGATAAAACCAATATAATCACAAATATTTCAAAAATAAATGATATTTTATGTGAAAATAATATTAATTATAGTAAAATAAAGTATTCTAATAAAAATAAGACGGATTTAAAATTAGAAATACAAAAATTAATTGATTATTGCGAACAAGACAATAATTGTTTAAATTATTTAATTTCTGAATTTATACACGATGAATCATTTAATATTATGGATAATAGCAATAGCAATAGCAATAGCAATAGCAATAGCAATAGCAATAGCAATAGCAATAGCAATAGCAATAGCAATAGTAATAATTTGTTAATTAAAAATATTGAAAATATTAACAATGATTTAAACAAAATTAAAAAATATATTTATGATTTGAAAAATATATTAGATAAATCTGTTTATGGGCATGATAAGGCAAAAAGACAAATAGAGAGAATAATTGGGCAATGGATAAATGGAAAACAAAGTGGTTATTGTTTTGGATTTGAGGGACCACCTGGTGTAGGTAAAACATCATTAGCTAAAAAAGGTTTATCAGAATGTCTAAAGGATGAAAAGGGTGAACCACGCCCATTCGCGATGATTCAAATGGGTGGTGATTCGAACGGTTCAACATTGAATGGTCATAATTATACTTATGTTGGATCTACTTGGGGTTCTATTGTGCAAATATTAATTGATAAAAAATGCATGAATCCAATTATTTTTATAGATGAAATAGATAAAATTAGCAAAACAGAACATGGAAAAGAAATTGTTGGAATTTTAACACACTTGCTTGATCCTGCACAAAACGATTGTTTTCAAGATAAATATTTTACAGGAATTGATTTAGATCTTTCAAAAGCGCTATTTATATTATCTTATAACGATGTTGAATTAATAGATAAAATATTATTAGATCGTATTCATCGTGTAAAATTCAAACATCTCTCTTTAGAAGAAAAATTAATTATTACAAAATTGCATATATTACCAGAAATTTATGATAAAATGGGATTAGAAAATATGATTGAAATTGACGACGACATAATTAAATTTATAATTACAGAATATACACAAGAAGCAGGTGTCAGAAAATTAAAAGAATTATTATTTGAAGTCATATCAGAGATTAATTTGGAAATTTTAAAAAAAACAGATGATTATGAATATCCAATAATTATCACAAAAGAAAAAATTACAACCAAATATTTAAAAGATAATAGAGGTATTGTAAATAAGTTAATACATAACAAGAGTGTAAATAATATTATAAATGGAATGTATGCAAATTCATTGGGTCAGGGAGGTATATTACCTTTTCAATGTTGTTTTACGCCAGCTAATACATTTTTAGAAATTATTTTAACAGGTAATCAACAAGATGTTATGAAAGAAGGGATGATATTAAGTAGAAATTTGGCTTGGAGTTTAACGCCTGAAAAAATACAGAAAGAAATTATACAAAAATATAATAATAAGAAAAATAATTGTGTTTATGGTATTAACATCAATGCGTTCGGGTTGTCTATACCGAAAGATGGTCCAAGTGCATCAAGTACTATAACTGTTTTGATATATGCATTAATCAATAATAAGCGCATTAAAAATTATTTTGCGATGACGGGTGAAGTTTCTTTAGATGGTAAGATTACAGAAATAGGTGGTTTAGAATATAAAATTTTAGGATCTTTAAAGAGTTTAGTTACTTCTTTTATTTTTCCAAAAGAAAATGAAAAAGATTACAATGATTTTATAAAAAAATATAAGGAAGATGAACTTGTAAAAAATGCTGTTTTTTATCCAGTAACCACAATTCAGGAAGTATTTGAACACATTTTTGAAGAAGAATATTTACAATAGATTGTAAAAATAATACCAAATATAAAAATATAATAAATAAAAATATTATTTATTAATTATATGAATAGTAGAACCAATTTAAATAACTTATCTGGAGGTGTTCAAGATTCTCCTTTAATTTTATTTCAGCCTTTTAATATCGTTATTTTCTTATGTTTTTTTTCACCGATAATCATTGCTGTTGGAATGGTTTCATCTAGTTTTATATTTCAAAATTTTAAAGGTTTTATATTTTTAGGATATTTAATTGGTTGTTCTGTTGTGAGAAGATATATATATTCATTATCTGGTGCGGATTATACAAAAAATGATAATACAATTTGTAGCTCTATCCAATATACAGACTATGGAAATTCTACTTATAGTTCATTTGTATTTGCATTTACGATTATGTATTTATTTTTACCAATGTTTATAAATGGCGGTGTAAATTTCTGGATAGTTTCAGCTTTGTTGAGTTATTTTTTTGTTGATATGACGATTAAGATTTATAAAAAATGTGTTGTTAAAATGTTAGATTTGTTTTTGAATATTTTATTAGGTGTTGTTTCAGCAGCAACTATTGTGACGTTAATGTATATAGGAGGGTCTGTAAATTATTTATTTTATAATGAAACAATAGGTATTAGTGTTAACGGTAGTAGTACTACAGAAGTATGTAGTATGCCGAGTAAACAAACATTTAAATGTAAAGTATATAAGAATGGTGAATTGGTTTCATAATAATATTATCAAAATTATTGAAAATTATTGAAAATTATTGAAAATGAATCATATTTTTAATTAACCATTCTTTGAAATTCTTAATTACAAATTGACGTTGAAAAGATTCAGTGAGCATTTTCATGTTTCCTTTTGTGTTATAAACGGTCACAAATTTATTATAAATATGTGTAATATTTAAATCTTTATATTTATTTAGATCAGCATAAGGATATAGTTTTTTTTGTTTTCTTAAATTAACTTTATTATGAAATACATACAACATATTTTTAAAATCATTTTTATTGGAAATATGTTCAGGTTTTACTTTAGAGAGAAAAAGTGTAGCGTGTTGTGAACATTCAGGACAAGGCAAATATGAGCATATGCGTTTAATATGATTAAATAATTCCATATATAATATATTGAAATAGTCTTCTTTTATTTTTTCTATCAAAGTATGAAATAAAGTCCAAATTGGTGGTCCCCAAATGCTTGGTTGTGTCATTTTATAACTATTTAATATAATAAATATAAAGATATTTCATAAATATATATTTATTATATTAATTATGAAATATATTGTTGAAGGAAATATCAATTTTTTTGAAGAATTGTATAATTCTCTTGATAATGGAAATGATAATATACAAATAATAGAAAATTGTTGTTTGATTACAAATGAACCACTCAAAGACAATTATGTTAAACTAAATTGTGGCCACTGTTTTAATTATGTTCCTTTATATTATGATTTATGTAATCACAAAAAAAAATTTAATTCTATGGAGGCTAGTGTAGGACATTTAAAACTGAATGAAATTCGTTGTCCTTATTGTCGTCATAAACAAGGAGGTGTTTTGCCTTATTATGAAGAATTAGGTTTAGATAAGGTAAATGGAGTGAATATAATTGATCAATCACAAATATATGAAAAGGTCAATAAATATGAAAAATGTGAATTCATAAGATCAAATCCTGATTTTAATCCGGATTTGCCTGAAACACAAACCAATAAAAAATATTTAAATTGTTATAACTACGGTACGCCTATATGTCCATCCGGACCATCAGGTAATTATGGAGATACTAAATGTTATTGTTTTTTTCATAAAAAAATTGTAATTAAAAAATATGTACTTTTGGAGAAAGAAAAGACTAAAAAGTTGAAAGAAGAAGAAAAAATGAAAGCAAAACAGTTGAAAGAAGAATTCAAAAAAATAAAAGAACAGGATAAAATGAAAGAAAAACAGTTGAAAGAAGAAGAAAAAATGAAAGCGAAACAGTTGAAAGAAGAATTAAAAAAAAATAAAACTGTAAAAAAAAATGTTACTACAATAGAATACTTAAATTTAGAGATTGATGAGCAAAATCATGTAATAGAAACAGTCGTAGGGTGTAATGCGATTTTAAAGACAGGATCAACTAAGGGTGAACCATGCAATCAACCAATATTTCAGGAACATATGTGTAAGAGGCATTATAATTTACATAAAAAAACATTAATAGTAATACAAGTGAAGTAATACAAGTGAAGTAAAAACAAATTAGTAATATAAAAAATAATATAAATATATTAATACTCTATTTATATTATATTAAACTATGGAAACTAAAGAACAATTAGTAAATAATATCAAAGAATGGATCAAAATAGACGGAGAAATATCAAAACTTCGTGCGGACATTAAAGAGAGAAATAATAAAAAGAAACTTTTAACCAATGATTTAGTAAATGTAATGAAAAGTAATTCGATTGATTGTTTTGATATTAATGGTGGAGCGCTTGTATATAAAAAAAGTAAAGTAAAGAAACCTATTAATGGTAAAACACTTTTGACCGCTTTACAGAATTATTATAAAGAAGAACCAAAAATAGCAGAAGATTTAACGAAGCACATTATGGATAGTCGTGAAGAACAAATTAAAGAAACAATACGGCGGAAATTGGATAAATAAAACATATCAAATAAAATATAAAATATAAAATAAATACATAAATACATAAATACAAATTAATTATAATCTATATTTATGTCCGAATTAAAAGAAGAATTAATCAATTCGTTTAAATATAACGCTTTAAATGATTTGATTATTGATAGTGAAGAAATAGAAGATTATCTTGAAAACTTAAAAATAAATGGTAATATTTTTGATTGTATTGAATTATGTTTTTTTGAAATAAATACAGATTCAAAATACAAACCATTTCTGCGATTTTTATTAAAAAAAGATACAAAAGAAGAATTGTGTTTTTTTAAAATTAATGGATTTCAATTATTATTCAATACAAAAACATTTTTGAGATTAATTGATGAACAAATACGTTTAATATTACATGAAACATCACATATGATTTATACTTTTCATGGTTTACGTAATTATAATAATAAGTTGTATTTGTTTATTGATATTTCAGAAATGAAAATTTTGCTGAATGATGTGTATAAAACAAATGATAAATGGTTTGTATTAATTGATGAAATAATGAATATTAAATCAGTTTGTGATATTGAAATACATTCGGATGTAACGGATTTTTTTCAATATAATCCAGAATTCTTATTTTTACAGGATGAAAAAAATGAAAATATTGAAACACCGATTGTAGCTTATGTTGGAAAAGAGGAAAAACAATTAGAGTTTACTTATATGTTTGGACAAATTAAAAATCCATTTCCACTTTTAGAAAGAGTAGATCAAAATCAATTATCAGAATTAAAAACAACACAAAACCAACAAAATATGTTAGGGTCTTATTTTTATTTTACTGATTTTCACAGCGCAATTAAAGAAGGCGGATGGTCAAAATATGAACAACATGAAGAAAAATATGGAGTATTCATAACAGAAAATGATTATGGTAAATATAAAAAAGGTGGAGTCGTAAGAGTTGCTTTATTTATAGGAAATATGTTAATAAAAATGAATGATCCTGATGATCCGATTGATGAATCAGAAATAAAAAAAGCGAGATTGAACAATTCAAATATAGATACAAAGTATGAAAGTTTAACTATGAGAATTACAGATTATGACGGATTATGGACAAAAGATTACGATAGTGTTTATTTAGGAAGAATTGAATTGGATGATGGATCCTTTTATAAAGAAAGTCCGATTTATGTCGTTAAAGATTTCAAACAACAATATCCATTAAGTTATCATTATATAAATAAGAAAAAATTAGGTGAAAAATATGATTCCAACAGTGAATATTGCATTATGTAAATAAATTAAAAATAAAACAAAAATATTATTATTTTTTTATTCTAAAATAATAATAATATGAAAACAAGTAATATTATAACACTATTAGGTGTTTCAGGATTAATAATTTATGCTTTGATACAAATATTGAATTTTTATGGAATAAGTTCAAGCATTTATGGTATTTACTTAATATTTTATATTTTCATAATTTTTTCAATTATTGTATTGCCCACAGACTATCCAAAAATTCTTTAAGTTTATTTTTAAATATAATAAAAAATTGAACTAAAGATATAACAATATAAATAATATAAAGAAAAGAATAAATGGAAAAACGTTTAAATAAAAAATTAGAAAATTATATAATTACACTTAAAGATAATATAAAAGAAAAAAGTGAACAATTGGGATTGAGTAAAAATGATCAAGTAAATCAGTTGATTCAGTATATTTATGATTATGAGCGTTTAAACTTTGGTAAAGATGATTTAATGAAAAGAAAACGTGTAAAAAATATAGTTCCATTCTTTGATCGTTGTTGTGCAAAACGTGCAAATGATGAACAGTGTACACGAAGAAAAAAAGAAGGTTGTGAATATTGTGGAACTCATTTAAAGGGATCACCACATGGAGTAATAGAATCAGAAACAGAAAATAAAACAAATATAAAAAAAATAGAGGTATGGGCGCAAGATATTCAAGGGATTATTTATTACATCGATAAAACAGGGAATGTATACCAAGCAGAAGATATTATAGTAAACAAAATAAATCCAAAAATAATAGCTAAATATGTGAAAAATGGTGATATTTATAGTATTCCAGAATTTAATTTATAGAAATAAATTGTATATTTACGTGTAAAAATAAAAAAAAATAAAAATAAAAAAATCTAATAGAAATAATAATAATATATAAAATAAAAATAATGAGTATATTATTATTTATTCAATCAATTCCATATTAGAAAGCTCTTTCAAGTATCGTTTAGAACACGTCTCA
>Ga0214923_10005825_pt1 | contig 14107 bp, 13 predicted proteins | sample LL1510_MetaG_FD_177993 | JGI IMG/M metagenome (GOLD analysis project Ga0214923, IMG submission 177993) | Freshwater microbial communities from Lake Lanier, Atlanta, Georgia, United States - LL-1510 | ecosystem: Environmental > Aquatic > Freshwater > Lake | place: USA: Georgia | collected... | reverse complement strand
TCCTTGGCTGTTTCTTAGGACCACCGCCACCACCGCCAAACATATTCCCAAATAAATCATTCATATTCACATGCATACCAGGAAAGCCAAAGGGCATACCAGGCATACCAGGCATACCAGGCATGCCAAAAGGATGGGGGTTATCATTCTGTACAGCTCCGTCTACGTGTCCTGTCATATCATACACACTCCTCTTACTCTCATCTGACAAGACATCATACGCATTCTGTACATCCTTGAACTTCTCTGCGTCTCCGCCCTTATCGGGATGATGCTGTCGCGCCAAATCAAAATACGCCTTCTTTACCTCGCGCTGGTCGGCGCCTCGCTGAATTCCGAGAACTTCGTATAGATCCTTGGTCATCTTGCGTTTTGCCACACACAATGTTTAGACTGGCTTCTCTAGAGGCCAAGGGCCTATAGAGGCCCTTTGTCCTACCGGCCCCTATGGGCCTATAGAGGCCTAAGCCACACGCCCAACCTTCCAATAATATGCCCGAGTTCAAGGGTCGTCTTTTCGGGCAAGAAGGCATCTTTCAATCCATCCGAGAAACTATCGGCGACCTCCCCCATATATTCATAACAGGCCCACCCGGCTCCGGAAAAACCACCTTCCTAGAAGACTTTATCACCCTCCTCCGCAAAGAAGCCCCCTTCCACCTGGAATCCGTACTCTGGCTCACAAGCGAGAAAGACCGCGGTATTCACACCATCCGCGACAAGGTCAACGACTTCTGTAAGAGGTCGCATACAAAGCCGAATTCCCTCCGCTGGATCGTCATTGACGACGCAGACACCCTCCCCCTCATCAGCCAACAAGCCCTCCGCAGACCGATGGAGACATTCTCCCATTTAACACGCTTCATCTTCGCCAGTCGCCACGCCTCCCATCTGATTGACCCTCTGCGCAGTCGTTGTCTCACAATGGAGCTAGAACCCATCAGCCCTTTCGATGCCTATCCGAGATTCCTAGAATGCTTCGCAGTACCTCCACAAGCGCGCACAGAATGCCTTCGCCACTTCTGTATCAGCAATTTCATACACATCCACGAAATCAAGACGGTTCTTCAACTATACAAGGCTTTCATCACCGAAGGAAAGTCCACAGAAGAAGCCATCTCCCTTTTACACCCTCTCCTCCCTACTTCCGCAGCCCATACCCAAACACTCGTGAAAGGGCTCACCAATAAAGACGTACACCTCGTACACACCTCTATTACAAACCTCTTTATGAACGGCTATCTCCTAGATGACATCCTCCTATCAGTGGAAAAACAGATCTCCCTCTTTCCCAGCAGTAATCCAGACACGCGCTTTCGCATCCTACAATTCGTGATGATGGGCTGGATATGTATTCAACAAGGCAAAGAGCACTGGCTAGATACGATGGACATCGTGGACAAGGTTTTAAATACAAACGCAGGCATAAAACAACCGACCCAATAAGATACACATGCCCAAAAATATATTCCGCACCCATCCTCCTAAAGAACTCGTGGAAGCCTCTCTCAAAACCATGCATCTCACCGGCCTCACGGACTCCACCTGGTTTTCAAAGTCCTGCATCAATCTCCAAGCTCTGGAAGAGCTTCTCCCAGAGCTAGAACCCTATTATCTTCCATGTAAGGCCAAAGAATACCTACACAACCCTTTAACACCTGCGCGCGGACTGCTCATTATACGCCAACTCCTGGATACCCAACAAATCTCCGTAACGAAGAAAGAACGGTCCTGTATAAATGTAAAAGAAGTTTGGTATAAAATACATAACACTCCTGCACAAGAATCCTTCACAATGGACTTTACCTAAAGCCAATGAATCCCCTATAACATAGATATGCCAAATAAGTATCGTATATGTCTGCCTACAGGCAAATACGATATGATCATTTGTACGCTTATCCACCAGGGTTCTCAGATGGTAAATTATATGGTTAAAAATCTCTCCAGATATATTCGCGGAAAATTCCTATTCATCATACATTACAATTCCGAGGAACCCTTGGACGAAGAGGGTCTTCCAGAATGGTGCTGGATTGTACGAGATCCTATTGTAACAAAGCATACAAATATTAGCCTCGCTCTAGCGCTCAATAGATGTATAAAGTTCGCTCTACAGAATATAAAATTCGTGAATTGTATGCTTATTACATCTGGCTGTGTTTTTATCAAAGAGTATCTATGTCCAGCCGAGCCCAAGGTGTGTGGTACCTATCATTATTACGCATTTCCTCATCAGAGAGATGCTCAGTTACATATGTACCCAATACCTACCATTGCTCTAGGAAATATAGAAGGATATTTCAAAAATGTCCTTATTACACCCAACAGGAGAGCTCCATGGGACACGACAAATATGATTGACGGCGGTTGGATTTATCCAGCATTTGATAAACATGCTGAGATACACCAGCTATTTAATAAACGTAACATAAAGTATGTAAAAGGATGTCAGCTATTAGGTCAGGTATTTCCATACGAGGTAGCTCGTGCAGTGAATGAAGACTTGGAGCTCATCCACACAGAAGAACAAATCTCTAAATACAATTATTCTCTAGAAGAAATCATTTTCTCAACATACTCATACGACTATAGTATTCGTAAAGGTATGGTGAATGAGTATACGACAGTTGCCACTGACTGGGATAATTGCTATGATGTAATCCACATCGAGCAAATATACAAGGTGCAAAGAGACAATAAGAATGCGTATGCAGTCTCTAAAGTCCCCTATGATATGAATCACCCTATGCGTCTCTTTCTTATGGATTTCTAATCCTTCTTCCCGCAATTCAATGACGCCTCTAACACATAGCGAATGGCCAGATCGGATTCCATAATCTGGTCTTCGGAGCTCTTCAAGATCCATCCAAAGGCTCGCCTGTCGAGTAAATCTCCATAAGGTACGGGCATATACACGGCTGCCGGCGGTATAGAAAATGGCAGACGGCCTTCAGTCCCCGCAGCAAAAATCTGCTCTAGATCAAGTGACTTATTCGTCCGAGGATCGCGTCCAAGTTCTTCTTTGACACGAATCTCAACGTCACTAGATTCTGTGGTTAAATCTATCCAATCCGATTTTGCGTCTCCACGCACTTGTCTGCCACCGTTCTGGAATTCCAGACGATCGCGAATACGGGCCTCCCATTGGACAAAGATGGGATGCTGTGCCTTAGGAGACCAGAGCGCGCGAAATCCGGGTACAGCCGAGCCATACATGGGCACTGTATCCTGACCGAAGGCCACGACCTTATTGGCTGGCAAGTCTCCAAACGGCCGTAGGCAGACGACGGAAGGACTTAGCCAGAGACCTCCGTATTTCGCCAGCAGTGCGGTACGAATCCAGTCCTCCTCAGGGCCATTGATGCGCGCCTTGGGATTGCGCATTAGTGTGGGCAAGTTATTCCAGCCTCCCATGAGCTCGGCCACGCGCTGAAGTCCTCCCACAACCTCTATGCGATACTTGTCTCCATTGTGTTTGGCGATCGTCTGGTAAAAGAGGTTGAGTATCGGAATATTGATAGCCGAGGAAGATCTGGCCATGAAATCCGACCAGGAACGGCTATTTGTATCGCTGTCATTCAAGAATATCCAGATGGTAGGCCTACTAAGACCGATCTGTAGAGTTTCCTTCGTAATTTCCACTCTCATGGGTTTCGGTAATCCGCCCACGACTTCCCAGGCTACGGCTGCTCCTACGAGGGCCAGTCCTAATCCGAGAACGATCATATGTTCCTTCTTCATTCTATCTAGTCTGTGCCAATTAATTGCGTATAACAAGACGTTTCATACGCTCAAAATAACTGGATTCTTCCACGGCCTCTTGCGCCACACGCAACTTCCTCTGTTCCTCTCGGGCGGCGGCGGACTTCTCGGCGGCGACAATTGCTGCCATCTCATTGTCGGCCAGAGGTGCCGGTGCCTTGTCGCGGTTTTTCGTGTATTCGTCCAAGGATCGTGTCTGGACATTCACGCCGGCCGTTTCCTGGGAAAAGGTGTTGTATTCTGTATAGGCCTTCTTCAAATCTGTGTACTTGAGTCCCGGGTCATTTGCCGATACGGTGTAATCGTCTCGCGCCGTGCGTCCGAGTTCTGTGGCATATCCGAGGCGACTTGCCAGAGATTGTTCTTGGACGGTCATGACTCCGCCCTGTTGCCTCGTCTGCGTCTGTCGCGCCTTGTTCTCATCCTCAAAGGCGCGATGGAAGACTTCACGATTGAATTTGCCACTGAACTTTGGCCCCTGCGCCTCTGCCACATCGCCGCCGCCCTTCAACCAGTCGCCGTAACCTGATTCTTCCGGATCGGGAATGCGCGTCTTTTCGAACATGGTATTGAAGCGATTCATGTCCAGATTCTTGGCATTCAATTGAATTGGTTCAACCATCTTCCACTTATCGGCGTCCTGTTCGCGATTTCCTTGGAGGGCGGTGGGAGCCTCAACCTTTCCTTCGGTACCACGACCTCCGTGGATTCGTTTGAGAATCTCGCCGAGATAGGCATAGGCGCGAGTAACTGCCTCAAACTCCTTTTCGGATCCACCCTTGTCGGGGTGGGCAGAGAGAACAGCCTTCTTGTAGGCCGATTTCAAAGTGGACTCGGTCAATGCGACTTCTTCCTCTAGATTCAAGATACGTAGGCAGGCGCTGAAATAATTCATCGCGCGTTCATTCCCCTTTTGACTCGCTGCCACTGAACCACCACCGTTGCTACCGCTCTGGCGCAAGGCCACGGTCTGACTGGCGCCGCCTCCCCCACCGCTGCCGCTTCGCTCAAACGGCAACGGCGGTGGCGCTCCCCCGGCTTGAACGACCTGGACATAATGTAAAAGGTGTCCATATACTCCGGCAGCCCTCATCGTGGCCGAGTGCTCGGGAGAGCTGAGAATCGTCTGGATCATCTGCGCTCGTACGCCCGGCGAACGAATGGCCAGAAGATTCTGATATATCCGTTGATGTGCTCCCTCCATATAACTACTTTCCCTCTTTCAAAATCTCACGGAGCCTTTCCGCAGATAGGACAGGGACACGAGCCTCGCACTCCCACAGCCATTTCCGTCCGGCAGAGAAAAAGCCGAATTCTTTCGGCCACATCTGCGGTGCGAGTGCAGGAAGACGACGCAAAGAAGAATCTCTGACGAGATCCCAGCTCTCCAAGGGAAGCACCATCGCCAATTGCTCCTCGGGCTTGATTGGCTCTCCAGAAGGAGGAGCAGAGGCAGAGCCCGCCGTTTCTTCAGATACATCAGCCCTGGCCAAATCGCTCCACAGGGGTGGAATCCACGCAGGAAACATCCAGAACATATTAACCTCCTTGCCCAAATAATAATCCAGAATCCACTGACATCCGAATAAGTACTCTGAGCATATCCTACCACGCTGTGCCATAGGATGAATCCACGAAGACCAGTATATATCGCGCCACCCATGATGAAGCTTGCCGTCGCTCCCGACCAGCACCTTCTCCACATCCCATTCCAACGGAAGAGCCTCCGAGGGATCCATTCCTCGCCCCACGCCCCTCTCAGCCTGCTGGCGCTTTCCCCGAATCATCTTCTCCATGCGCGCATCCTCATCCACTGACCACCTTTTACACACATTGCCCAAGACATCATACTGTATCTTATCATCCACCACGAGCCATCTTCCACCACGCCTCATTTCCCGCAATTCGTCCAAGACACAGTCGTGCCCGTCATCTCCCAGCTTGTGCGTCAAACTATGAGGCAAGAAGTCATTGCCCATAAGCGACATGAGCGCAAGATAATTTATAACTTCCTGGTACCCAGTAAGACCTAACCGTCTCTTAAATTCGCCCAGATTCATGAACGTGTATTCTTGAGGTCCTTGGCCCGCCCCCGCCGCTGCTGCAGGCCCAAACTCCTGCTTCTCGCGCAACAGATACATATCCAAGGCGCCCATCTCACCTGTCAACATACTGAGCAAAATCAGATCAGCATCAAGGCCGTATACGACACAGCAATCGCTCGCACCAGCATTCCCTCTCAACCACCGCATTACCTTGTGCTCTCCCTCACCGGGCTCGTCTACACTACTGAGAATCCACCCCTTCTCCTTACACAACCCCTCTAACACCTTAGTCAACCGGCGCATAAATTCCGTGCCTGGCGTGATAGAATTGGAATCCCAGCTGCCTCCGCTGCCGCCTCCGCTGCCGCGGAGCCACGCAGACTTGAATCGGCGCACGCGCTGTTGGCGAATTTTTGCACTCGGCACGACCCCATCCACCGCCAAAAAAACATGCGCCGGCTTACCGGCCGCCCCCCACACCTCTTTTACAGTAGCCTTCACTTCCTTCAACAGCGCATCTTCCCACGCCACCACAGAATCCGCGTCACTCATCGTTACAGCGGGCAAACCAATCATAGAAGGTGCCCGGATACAGCGATAGATCAAGCAATTGAAATCAAAACACAAGTATTTCGCCTTTTTATCCATGACGTTATGACTCACAATGGACGGATATTTTTGTATAATTTTGCGAAAATACGAAGGAATGCCCATACTTGTATATAATACATATAACTTGCTTAGACCCTTCTTTTATTGTTTGTATCGTTGATATTAGAATGAGTGTAAAGGCCGACACAGGCTCGGCTGGATTTCTACGCCTATTCGCGGAACTAGGACATTTATCCCCGATTATGCTTTCAGGCGGCGCATTATTCATGTCGGCAGTCACCGTGAATTACCCCCTCTTCATATTCTCCATGTCAGTCGTGGAAGCGAGCATTCTGTATCTGGCCCTCGGCTATTTTTCCGATTTCGCCACAACCCCTGAATACGGCGTGATGACATCGGCAGAAGCAGAAAACATGAGACAAGAATGCAACAGTTATTTCAGCGTACTTACCCCCTCCCGATTCAAGTCATTTATGGATAACGGTGTAAAGCGCAAATTCCCGAACTATCCCATATACTATCTGGTATTCGGCACAGTCTATTGTATCCAAGCCATGGTATTTTTCAGCAAAGAATGCTCCGAGCTAGGCCCTGCTTATAGCAATCGCCCGTATACCGCCATTATTGGAGGCTTGCTCTTTATCAGCTTATATTTCATCTATTTCCTCGCCTATGGATGTGACAGCTTCTTCAACATTCTGGCTACAACAATTCTAGCAGGTCTAGTGGCATATATAATATGTCATCAGAACGCGGCTCTCCTAGGCAAAGGATCCGTTAACCTCCTCTTCATACCTCCTTTAACACAGCGTAAGGGAATGGATTATATATGTGTTACAACAAAAACAGACTAATGTTAGAGGATGTCCATTGTAGAAGAAATTAGGGATTTATTTAGGGACACATTTTACACTCTTCCACTACTTATTCTCGGATTCCTGTTCTTCTTCGGAACCATGACGTCCAATGTAGGCATCTTATATCTTCTAATTGGCCACACAATCCTAGTACCGGCACTCTCATTCCTTTCCGACCCTGCTAGTAATATATTTCCAGGAGGCGAAATGAATATATGGAACAGTCTAGCTTCTTTATCGAGTCTAACAATTGTACTGTGGACATATGCCCAGGCTCTGGGAGGTGGCTATAATTATCTACTCTTTCTCCTGATGATAGTTCCCTATATTCTCCAGGCATTTGGTTTCAATAAATCTGTATTGTTCTTCTATAATCCGATTGCCATGGCACGTTCTACTGTGTATAATGACGAAGATTCGGCATATCTTAAAAGTAAATCAGGGGCATGTGCTATGTTGCCGAATACATCTACGCCCCGTATAAACCCTTCCACCTGGGTATCTCATTTTGTGTTCCTCTATGGATTTATAATGGCGAATGCCACGGCTATAATGAATGAGCCTGTACCCGTTGAATATAATTCCAATGTCTTGAGTGAAAATGACGGTAAGAGCAATAAAATCGCAGAGAGAGTGAATAACCGCAAGAAGCGCTCTATGATGGTGATGGCGTTCACGACGATTATATTTGCCCTCCTACTTGTGGCTCGCTATTTGTATTCTGATTGCGAAGGAAGTTTCATGTATAACGCAATACCCATTGTAATCACTGGCCTCACGGGCGCTGCCTGGTTTCAGATCTTGTATGTAGACTGTGGAATACGGCCGGCAGACATTCTTGGAATCATACAAGGCATGATTTCTCCGAGAATGGCTGATAATCCGATAGTTTGTGTAGGGGCCTAGATACAAGCAAATCCCGCCCACAGTCCAATATGACGCCCGTATTCTTTTAGAGCCACGCCATTTACACTACCGCTAATCAAGGAGTCGCGCAAGGTATTTTTATACACCTTCCACAACTCTTTTACACTGACACCCGAGCCTATATCCGCTGAGTACACGACCGCAGGTTTTCCAAGGCGCGTATTCACAGATTCATGAAGCGCCCAGAACCAGGAGCCCTCATCAGGTCCGGCAGGAGGAGGAACTTCTTTCTTAAATGCCTTGACATGATCGCGACATTCTTTACAAGGTATAATGGTCTCCATGTTCTGAATGAGCCATATATACTCACGCGTAACGTCAACGCGCATTTTATTTGACGTTACTTGCGTCTTATGGCCAATTCCATGGAGAATTGCCCATAACACGGGTCCCCAGACGGACGGAGGCGCCATCTCCTTCACTAAAATTGATGCCCTACTTTATCTGTTCCACATGTCCGCAGATGTCCTATCCAGTTGTAGCCGAGATGTGGACGCTTCTTGAAGGTACTCTACAGACGCAAGCCAAACGTCTGGTGGAAGACATTGCCAAGCACCAGAAAGCCGATCCCAAAGCTCTCTGGGCGAAAATCAAATCCCAAGTTCGCATAGGGCTCTTGGATGTGGATGTGCCCGAATCGTGTTCGTGTACATATCCTCTAGGAAATACGGACACGGCGGTGCGCCTTCGGTGTCGTGCGCCGTGTCTCCTGGGCTTTCAGGCCTGTCAGAAACACATTGGTCTTACGGCCTCGGCATCACAGAATGAGGCAGTGGACCGGGTATTTGATCACGAGGGGAATATATACTTTATTGATTGCCAAGGGATCGCGCGTGATAAAAATGCTACTGCCAAGGGCTACCTAGAAGAAGGTGTACTATACGTATTTGAGCAAAATAGCTAGGGCCAAGGGCCAAGGCCCAAGGCCCAAGGCCAAAGGCCCAAGGCCAAGGGTCAAAAACCCGAGGCCTAAGCTCCCTTTAACATATTATCCCAGGTATATGCAACCAGCAAAAAAAGGTCTACGTCGTGATCAACGACCCAAAAGGAAGAAGCCTCTTTTTCCCACCGTTTATCCACCGGTACAGCCACTAGATGATAGAACGAAAAAATACATAAGGGCCACAATATTTCGGTATTCTCAACTCGTTCTTTTTCATCCTTGGCTTTTTAAGATGGGAACATATTTATATCCTGAATTGACAAGGGGCGAACAAGTTCCCAAAACCACAAGCGACTGGTGGAACCTAGATACAATTATCCAGGCAAGGAAGTATTTGCCACCCATATATAAGCTCCGCCTCGCATTCATGAAACTCCTACATCACTGGCGCTTCAAACATCTAAAAATCGCCAATACAGATGATATCGTCACCATGGATCCGCCAAAGAAGCCTGTATACATTGTGAACTGGAAATCCAGGACCGCCCACGTCTTTGAGGCATCCACGCTCATGCGCGATATTACGGAACGCCTGCTCCATCACGACGGCGTATTTGAAGAAAGCGCCGAGCCACGTAATCCATTTACCAACAGCCCTTTAACACAAGCACAAATGATATCTTTATGGAATCAAATATCTCTTTATGGAATCCATACGAGCACAGCATTCTCGGCCTTTCGCCAAGCGAGATGGAATATGCAAACATTTCAGACCGAGTATACTGCCATGCTAAAACTCAATGCACTACGGAAAACCATGAAGAATCCCGATGAGTATGATTATATGGATAGAATGATGGATTTTATACAGTATGTATACGAGGCGAAATCCGAGTTATGTGATGTGACTTTATACAAGAATGCCATAAGATATAAGAATGGCAATAGTATTGTACAAGGGTGGCAGAGACTATGTACACTTTACTACGAATCGTTAATATTATATACGAACAACGCCGAACGATTCAAAGAAATAAATGACAGGATTTTTGATCGTGCTACAGTATTCATGGGTAGGGAAAATGAATTAAAATTTCCGGTGAAGTAAAATTTATATGTAACGATATTAGAATGTCTTCTGGTTTATCATCAGGAGGACTTACAGAAATAAGGCGCATGGCATCGCATTCACATTCGTACACGAATGCCTTTTGCTATCACCAACATGGGGTAACAGGGCCCACAGGACCTGCAGGCGATACTGGATTTACAGGCCCTGATGGTCCTCAAGGACCTACGGGCCATACTGGATTTACTGGACCTACAGGTCATACGGGTCCATCTGGCAATATCTTTCAATCCACTACGGTAAGTAATTGGACTTCTAATCCAGTAACACTGGGTGGATCTGAAACGCTCACATTCGCGCCCGGTCTTTCCTATATCAATGGTAATTCTGTGGTGGTTGTATCTACCACGGATCCTTCTCATTATTTTCAGGGCACGGTTCTCGCATATGATAATGTAACAGGGAGCATGGAAATATATATAACAAAGGTCGTAGGTGACCCGAATTTTCCCAGTAATATATACGAAATTAATTTGAACCCACTGGATGGCCCCGGTGTGCCTGTGGGAGGGAATGCTGGCGATATTCTCACAAAGGTGAGTGCTCTTGATTTTGATACTGCCTGGATACCTTCTCAGGCATATGTGAATACAACGGCCTATATTAACCTGTATTATCAAACAATTTCAGGATCAAATGTGAATAATCTTGCTGTGAATTCAATAAGCAATACTTTACCGGCAAATTTTTCCGCATCTATTTCTTCAGGGGCTGTTCTAATATCTAATTCAAATATTACAAACTCTACGAGCAATTATTTATTAATGCCAACTTCTGCCATGGTCATGTATGGTTCTCCCTCTGGTTCAAATTTGACAGATTGGGAAGCAAATCCTAAGTGGTTAACATATGCTATGGGTGTTTCTAAATTGAGAATAATAGATACATCCATTCAGTTTTCAGGAGCATTTAATATACAGGGTGTAGCGGGATCAGGAAGTTTAACTTATGACGGTGATGGCCTTACATATAAGCTTGCAACCGTGGCATTGACATTCAATAGGAATATATGCTAAATAATATATAAAGTACAAATACGTTTTATATTCCTAAAACTTATTTGTGTATTCTCTAACTATAATTTTATATACCGTGAAGTACTTCACAGCATTCCTAAAAATATAAAAGTCAAGAACCCCAGTTCTTAACTTTTATATTTGAAGGTAGTAGATAGATGGCAACACCAAATACACCCCCTGTTCCTATCTGTTTACAACTTGTAACAGATCAAACAAGAAACGGTGATGCTTCATATGGTGGAACCACTGTAAACGGTAATAATCGGTATTATGTGGATTTAACAATCGTCGTTCCACAGTTATTTTCAAATGGCTTACTCGCATATAATACCTTAGATATAAAGGTTGGGGGCTGGTTGGCTGGTACGAGTGGAGGATTTGCGTGGAAAATTACCGAGATTGATACCAATGACGGAACAAATGTTACGTTACAATTGGAAGATCAGGAGAATTATAACTATCAAATGGATCCTATTCAAAATGGTGGCGCACCCCTTTTTAACAGAGGTCATATATATTTTGAATTAGGTCCCGACGGACTACCCATATTCAGCCCTTTGTTTGGTCAATACTTTGACAATTCACTGCCCCAGCTACCTTATGATATTATATGTCGCTTTCTATCACGCAATTACGGCAATCAATATGTGCCTGTATACCAGCCCCTTCATGGTTTTGAGGGTGGTGAATCTATTTGGATAGATCCTGCTGATGGAACATACAAAAAGGCGAATAATACGAATGCACAGTATGTAGTTGGTCTTGTTTCCAGTGTAAATATTCCGATTAATGGGTGGTTCACATACAAATCCTATGGCACATACTATGGAAATATAACAAAGTTTTTTAACAATGTGGATTTATCTTCCTATGATAAAGGTTCTTTCCTCTATATTTCTACGGATGGTGTGAATCAATACACTACCACACCGCCTGGTGATATTGCAGTACCAGCCTGGGTGTATCTAGGTCTAGACTCCTACGATAATCAACAGGGCATACTCTACACAGTACCCTCATTATACAATGGATCAACGGGCACGACCGGCCCAACAGGTGCAAAGGGAGAATCAGGCGATTTGTTTTATTCTGCCACTGTGGGTAATTGGGTTTCAAATCCGGTAGTGGTAGGAGGGTATGAGACTCTGACATTTTCTGCAGGACTTTCTTACATACCTGGCAACTCCGTTGTTATCGTATCGTCATCGGACCCTAACATATACTTTCAAGGGAGGATAATGGCATATAATAAAATAAATGGAAATACGGAAGTGTATGTGACAAGTCTAAGCGGTGGTCCGAGTTTTCCGCGCGACGTGTATTATATCAATATAAATCCGCTAGATGGAACGGAAGGACCTGCGGGCGTGGGTGATACAGGTGCAACGGGTGCGCGAGGCATAACAGGGCCGACGGGTGCATCTGGAGATATTTATTACAGTCATACTATTAATACATGGTCGTGGCAGCCTGTTAATGTGGGAGGAACTGCTACGCTTGTTGTGGAACCCTCTTTATCATATCTTCCTGGCCATTCATTATTAATAAGTTCCCGTGTTTATTTGGGTCAAACTATACAAGCAAGCGTAATAACATATAATCGTAATACAGGCAATCTATATGTGCGTATAAGAGGATTCTCTGGCTCAAATATATTCCCTGAAGATATATATGACATAAACTTAAATCCTATTGATGGACTCCAAGGCGCTTCAGGCACCACAGGTGCTACGGGCTCTGCGGGCCCACAAGGCGCAACAGGCCCCACTGGTGTTTCTGGCGACCTGTTCACCTCCCAGACGATCAGCAATTGGATGTCTAATCCAGTAACGGTGGGTGGCTCAGAGACGCTTACCATAAGTAGTGGCCTCTCGTTCACACCTGGCAACTCCGTGGTGGTTGTGGCATCCTCGGACCCCTCGCACTTATTCCAAGGCCAAATAGTCACCTATAATAAAATCTCTGGTACTACAGAGATTTATGTAACATCAGTACAAGGGAGCGCAACTTTCCCCAGTGGCATCTACATCGTAAACTTGAACCCCCTAGATGGCATCGAAGGACCATCGGGTGCTACGGGCGCTACTGGCTTGCAAGGTGTAACAGGCCTCACGGGTGCTACGGGAGCAACCGGCCTTGCAGGTGCAACAGGACAAACGGGAGCCACAGGACAAACGGGGGCACAAGGTCTGACTGGCCCTACTGGAATGTCTGGCGACCTCTTCACCTCCCAGACGATAAGTAACTGGATGTCTGATCCCGTGACAGTAGGTGGCTCAGAGACACTGACCATAAGCCCTCGCCTCTCCTTCACACCTGGCAACTCCGTGGTAGTTGTGGCATCTTTGGACCCCTCACACTTATTCCAAGGCCAAGTACTCACCTATAACACAACCTCGGGATCCATAGAAATTTCCGTAACATCCGTTCAAGGCAGTGCCACTTTCCCCAGTGGCATCTACATCGTAAACTTGAACCCCCTAGACGGCATCCAAGGACTGCAAGGTGCTACGGGAGCCACTGGCGTACAAGGTGCTACGGGCCTCACGGGTCCTACGGGAGCAACAGGTGCCACAGGACAAACGGGAGCAACAGGACAAACGGGTGCGCAAGGTCTGACGGGCCCTACAGGCATGTCTGGCGACCTCTTCACTTCCCAGACGATCAGTAACTGGATGTCTGATCCTGTGACAGTAGGTGGCTCGGAGACGCTTGGTATAAGCCCTCGCCTCTCATTCACACCTGGCAACTCCGTGGTAGTTGTGGCATCTTCGGACCCCTCACACTTATTCCAAGGCCAAGTAATCACCTATAACACAAGCTCAGGATCCATTGAAATTTCAGTAACATCCGTACAAGGTAGCGCTACT
>Ga0214923_10005824_pt1 | contig 14110 bp, 13 predicted proteins | sample LL1510_MetaG_FD_177993 | JGI IMG/M metagenome (GOLD analysis project Ga0214923, IMG submission 177993) | Freshwater microbial communities from Lake Lanier, Atlanta, Georgia, United States - LL-1510 | ecosystem: Environmental > Aquatic > Freshwater > Lake | place: USA: Georgia | collected... | reverse complement strand
AAAACCAGCATGAGGCACTGAGCCATAACGGCGTAAATCACGATACCAATCATATTGGTGGGGGTCGATACCTACTTGTCTCATACGCTCATCAAGAAGGTCTAGGCGGTCTTCACGGGCACTGCCGCCAATGATTTCACCAACGCCAGGGGCTAATACATCCATTGCCGCTACTGTCACTTGGTCGTCATTTAAACGCATATAAAAGCTTTTAATAGCAGCAGGATAATTTTGTACAATGACCGGTTTTTTAAAATGAACATCGGTTAAATAACGTTCATGTTCAGATTGTAAATCCAAGCCAAATTCGACAGGGTAATTAAACTTTTGCGGACAATTTTTAAGAATCTCAATGGCTTCTTGATAGTCAATAGTGATAAATTCTGAGTTGGCCATATGTTCGATGCGCTCAATACAGGTCTCATCGATATTGGTTTTAAAGAACTCGAGATCATGTTGACATTTTTCAAGGACGGTTTGGCATACAAATTTTAATAAATCTTGAGCTAGGGCATTAATGTCTTTTAGGTTGGCAAAGGCAATTTCAGGTTCAACCATCCAAAACTCAGCCAAATGGCGACTGGTATGAGAGTTTTCTGCTCGGAAAGTGGGGCCAAACGTATAGACTTTTGACATAGCCAAACAATAGGCTTCAAGGTTAAGTTGCCCTGAAACGGTGAGAAACGTTTCCTTGCCAAAAAAGTCTTGGCTAAAGTCGACTTGACCATTGGGTAGACGTGGCGGCAGGGCGGCATCCAGAGTGCTGACACGAAACAATTGTCCAGCACCTTCACAGTCACTTGAGGTAATCAAAGGTGTATGTATCCAGTAAAATCCATGACGATTGAAAAAATCATGGATTGCAAAAGAGACCACTTGACGAACCCTAGTCACTGCAGCAAATGTATTGGTACGCGGTCTTAAATGTGCGACATCACGCAAGAACTCCATTGAATGTTTTTTCGGTTGAATCGGATAGGACTCTGGTTTGTCAACCAATCCTACCAGGGTCAACTGTTCAACTTGCAATTCAAAGGCTTGGCCTTTTCCTTGTGAGGGGACTAATTGACCATATGCTTGAATCGAGCAGCCTGAGGTGAGGTTTAATACATCTGCTTGATAATTATGGAGATGATTGGGAATAACCAATTGTAATGAATGAAAACAGGAGCCGTCATTCAATTGAATGAAAGAAAAACCCGCCTTGGAATCCCTACGTGTTTTTACCCAACCTTGTACGCCAATGGTTTCTTTGGGTGGAACTTTTAAATCCAAACACTCGGACACAGCTAAAATTTTATTCATGGGTGATTAACCTTGTGGATTTGTTCATGCGCAATACAGTGAGTCATTATAACGATTCTATTGGCGACTCTCAATAGTACGTTACGATTTCACCAGGGATAGCGCATGTTTTACTGGAGAAAAACTGATACGATGAATAGGTGTTGGGCCGTGTTCATTTAATGCAAGAATATGTTTTGCAGTTCCATAGCCTTTATGGCTTGCAAAAGCATATTCGGGATAGGTTTTATCAAAGTCTGTCATCAGTTGATCGCGATGCACTTTAGCCAAGATAGAGGCTGCAGAAATCGACGGATAGAGCAGATCGCCTTGAATAAATGTTTTGCATGGAAGCTTGATTTGAGGTGCAAAACTGCCATCAATCCAGACCACAGATGCCGCAACGTGAATGCCCTCAATGGCTCTTTTCATTGCCAGCAAAGTGGCATGATGGATATTGAGCGTATCAATTTCTTCAACAGAGGCTTCACCATAGGCAAAAGCCAAGGCCTCATTTTGAATCACCTTTGCGAGCTCAGTTCTTTTTTTCTCAGATAATTTTTTGGAGTCTGTCAGGCCATCGATAGGGCGAGAAAGTATCACGGCAGATGCAATAACAGGTCCGGCCAAAGGGCCGCGACCTACTTCATCAACGCCAATAATAGAGGATAATGAATGCATGATAGTCCTATTAATGTAGTGAGCGTCTAAGTATTTTCCCGACGTTAGATTTGGGAAGGGTGTCATAAAACTCAATAATTTTTGGGATTTTATAAGCAGTGAGGTACTCCCTACAATGCTTTCGAATATCTTCTGCTGAGAGTATGGGGTCGGTTTTAACCACACATGCCTTGACTTTTTCACCGTTTTCATCAAGTTTTACACCTATGACACCAACTTCTAGAACACCTGGGAGCATACTAATGACACGTTCAACTTCATTTGGATAGACATTAAAACCCGAGACTAAAATCATATCTTTTTTTCTATCGACCAATTTCACAAACCCTTTTTCATCAATAACAGCGATATCTCCCGTTTTAAAAAAACCATCACTATAAAATACATTTTCAGTTTCTTGAGGTTGCTTCCAATAAGCGCGCATGACTTGAGGTCCTTTGACACACAATTCTCCTGCATGCCCCATTTCTACCTCATGCCCCTTATCATCTCTTAAGGAAATTTCAGTTGAAGGCAGCGGTAATCCTACGCTGCCATTGTATTCTTTGATATACAAAGGTGTAATACATATTCCAGGACTGGTTTCCGTTAAACCATACGCTTCTAAAATAGGGGTATGAGTCACCTGATGCCATTTTTTTGCTACATTCGGTTGCAGAGCCATGCCGCCAGAGAGTGATAATTTCAATTTAGAAAAATTAACTTTTGAAAAATCCGAATGATGCAACAATATGTTAAATAAGGTGTTAACACCGGTAAAAGCAGTAAACTCAAAGGCTTTCATCTGCTGAATCATATACTTCACATCTTGGGGGTTGGTTATCAGTAGATTATTAGCGCCTAAGCAAAAAAAGGTTAGGCAGTTGGCCGTTAAAGAAAAGACATGATACAAGGGTAATGCTGTCACCACTTTATCGTCGGCCCCAAAGCCGGCAGGTTTAACCCAGCTGACGCATTGCATGACATTAGAAAGAATATTCTCATGGGACAACAGAGCACCTTTTGAGAAACCTGTTGTACCACCTGTATATTGAATAAATGCAGTATCTTTCAATGAAAGCTGAACTTTTTCCCATGAATACGAGTGGTGCATCAATTTTGACCAAGAGATGGTGTTTTTTAAATCATGCGCAGGAATCATTTTCTTCCAATAGCGCACATAAGAATTAACCAGCACTTTTTTGGGGAAATGGAATACATCACCAAGATTAGTGACAAAGATGTGTTTGAGCTGGGGTAACGTGGGGAGCGTTTTTTCCAAAGTTGCCGTAAAAATCTCGAGGATGAGGATTGCTTTTGCTTCAGCGTCAACGAGTTGATTGGATATTTCATTGGAGGTATATAAGGGGTTGGTATTGACGACAATCAGTCCAGCCTTAAGAATGCCAAATAAAGCAATCGGATATTGAATACAGTTTGGCAGCATGATGGCGACTTTGTCACCTTTTTTCAATCCCAAGTGTTGTAAGTAGGCTGCAAATTGCGTACTTAAAAAATTTAATTGTCGATAAGATAATTCAAAGCCCATATGGGTAAAAGCAATATTGTCAGAATATTTATGACAGATGCCATCAAAAAAATCTACGACAGATTCATAAGGCAAGGGCCCAATTTCCTGGGGAACGCCTGCTTGATATTGTTCTAACCACACTTTATCCACGTTGAAGCCTTCTGTTGTTTCGTAGGTCGTGTTAGTATAAACAAAAAAATAGCTTGAGGGTAAGGTGGTGGCGATCAATAATTTATTGAATTCACAGGTTTTTAAGCTCAAAGGACGACTTTTTACAATTACTGTACTACAATTGTTCGAGAGTGACCCTTCAAAGTTTGAGCAACAGCTAAAACAGATAGTTCTTAAAGCACCTAAATTGCTTTATCGGATACCTGTTGTTCTGGATTGCACGAATTTAGAAGAAGAATTTCATTCATTCATGCCATTCTTTTCATGTCTAAAAAAAAACCACCTCTACCCCATTGGTGTTCAAGGTAGTCAAGTGTGGGTAACCCAACTCGCATTAAAAGAAGGCGTTTCATTGTTTCAAGCTTCATCTGCCCAAGATAAAGCAATAGAACTGAAAGCCAAATCAATTGAGAAAGATGTTCCAAAGATAGTTGAGCCTACGGCAAGAACAACAAAACTGGTAACACAGCCTGTCCGTTCTGGTCAGCAAGTGGTTAGCAAAGATTCTGACCTGGTAGTGGTCTCTTCGGTAGGGCATGGTGCTGAACTTTTGTCTGACGGTCATATTCATGTCTATGGACCTCTTCGTGGTCGGGCATTGGCTGGGATTTCTGGAGATAAGCAGGCTCGCATTTTTTGCACACAACTGGATGCTGAATTGGTGTCGATTGCTGGATTTTATCGACTAAGAGAATCAATTCCTCCAATGAATGGCCCTTGCCAGATTTTTATTCAGGATGAACGTCTACAAATACTGCCATTATGAACGAAGCTGTCTTTATTTCAGATTTGCATTTGCATCCCAATGAACCTGAAATCACTCAAAGGTTTGTGGACTTTATCGACTGGGCAAAACAAAACACCCAATCCCTCTATATATTAGGGGATTTTTTCCATGTCTGGGTCGGTGATGATCTCATCACCGATTTCGAGATAAGTATTGCAAAACTGTTATTAGAATTGCATGCGCTCAATATCCCAGTTTATTTTATGCCTGGTAATCGAGATTTCCTGTTGGGTGAGAAATTTTTAAAATTATCCAAGATGCATCTTTTACCCGATCCCTGTGTGATAAGTCTCAAAGGTATCAGAATATTTTTAACCCACGGAGATGCCTATTGCCTCCATGATAAAGCCCATCAGTTTTTAAGACGTCTGACGCGTCCAAAGTTAATGAAATCGATATTTCTTGCATTTCCGAAGACTATTCGGGCCTCGATTGTGCATCGAGTGCGCAATTTAAGCCGAGATAACAAAATATATACCAGCCCGCATCATAAAAAATACCAAGTGGTAAAAGAAAAACTTTTTCAAAACATGCAAAAACATCAAGTCAACCATGTTATCTATGGCCATGTTCATCATCCTCAACACATCCAACATCTTTGGAAAAACCGACAAATTAATGAATTTATTTTAAGCGACTGGGATCAAAAACCACACATTGTGTGCTATAATTTAATTAAAGGATTGAGCTTATCTTTAATGTGTTAGTGGTGATGTTTTATCTTGATCTAGTAACACTTTGTTTTGGTTGAATAAGTTTTTATAAGTTGAATTTTAAGGGGATGACAATGTCTGGCACTCAAGCTGATACTACTGCTACTACTGCTGCTGCTACTACTGCTACTACTGGTGCTACTGCTGCTGCTACTTCTGGTACCCCTGGTCCTACGGGTCCTACGAGTCCTACGGTTCCTTCGCTAACCTTGTCTCCTACACCGAAACCGCAAGATGGATTGTTAGATATTTATGACACTAAAATAACAGAATGTGATGCTGAAATTGAGAAAATTGGAAAAATAGTTCAGGCATGGGAAAATAAAATTCAGGGAATTTTGAATACCAATCCTCCTCCAGGACCTTCTGGAGAATATGGATCTGACATGTGGAAAGTATTGGACCAGTATTCGAGAGCAGGTGCATTATTAAATCTTAGTACACGTGCTTATTTAAATGGGCGTGATCACGAGAGGTTAAGTGAATGTAAAGAGGAATTAAAGGAAATTAAAGAACAAATTTCAGAAAAAATTAACAATGGTACTTTTAAAAAAGAGGATAGGACTAAATATGATCAGCTCTTAGATGAAGTTGCAGCACCACTGGATAGGATTACCGGGGCGACAAATGCAGAGGGGAAGCTTAAAAGTGTAACTGAAACTCCTGGGGCATTGAATAAAGCTGGAAGAGACTGGACTAAGGCGAAAGGTTTTCTTCAGAGTGCAGGAGCAGTATTGAGTGGTGCTAAGAGTATTATCGGGGCTGCGGTGGCTGATTGTACTGTAAGCGCGTATCATAACCTGAAAAATATAGCCTCAAATAAGCTCTTTGGTCCATCTGCCGCCAGCCAACCTACCGCCAGCCAAAATGCCGCCCCCAGCCCACCTGCCGGTCCACCTGCCGCCCCCAGCCAATCTGCCGGTACCGGCAGTAGACCTTAAAGCAAGCTTACACAATAGATATTGATCTATAGCGCTTTATTGTTAGGTTGGAATACCACTGTGGAACCGAAACAGATCTTCGGGCTGGTTGATGGTGTTGTTTTCAATATCGATAAAACGCTGGATCCGGGGTGCGATGTTTTTGTCTAATTGTTGCGCGAATTGCAAATAAACTTCAAAATGCCGTTGTTCGGCCATTGCCAGATGCTGGTAAAATCGAAATACTTCTTTATCGCCATGCTTTTCTAAATGGGGGAGAAGACTAAAAAAACGCTCACAGGAACGTGCTTCTATAATGGCTGCAATAATTAAATCATCGATAAGTTGTTGCTGATTATCTTTTTTTGCGCGTATGGTATGCATCGCTTTGCTATATCGACAAGGATTGAGAGGTTGAAGACGGATGCCGCGGGTTTTTAAGATAGTTAACATTTTTTCGAAATGAAGTAGTTCTTCGCGGGCGATGGGCGATAAGGTTTCGACTAAGTCTTGTTGGTGGGGATTTCGGTTAATCAACTGCAAGGCAGATCCAGCTGCTTTTCGTTCACAATGCGCATGGTCAATTAATAAGATAGGAAAGTTTTCAATTGCAGCTTCACACCATGTGCTTGGTGTTGCTATTTTTAAAAATTCTTGTAAATGTGTAGGTAGGGATTTTAAAGCCATCGTTTTGAGATTAAACTGAATTGATTGTGCTTTTATAACATAATGATGACAGAAATCAAGTCAAGGAGCTTTAGTATGAAACCCAAGGGTTCAGTTGAAACGGAAACTTATAATATTTTAATGGCACAAAATATTTTAAGTACATTTAATTTGGCTCTTTCAAAGAAACAGCTTATTGAGGCATTAACCACAACCAAATCAATTTATTATTGGTTAATTAATCTGCCAATGCAAAATAATTTGAACGCTATTATTGTGTCGCAAATTAAGTCATATAAGATCTTTTGTCAAAAAAGACTGATTGATTTTTTTATTCTTTCCATCCCAAGTGAAGTGGATTCCCCTGAAGGTGCCAATGAGTATCAGATTCCAGGCTCGGTGAGTGATTTAGCCGATGAATTAAAAAACTTACAACAGTCAACGCGTGAAATTGAAAAAGCTCATTATGAGCAGATATATCATACACAAGCCTACTTGATTGCCTATGTGAGACATCAGGTTATTCAATCAGGTCACTTTTATGGCTATTACACGCCTGCGTTTTATCGTGAGACGGAAAGCATTCTTCAAGACGTGCTGGGCTTGAAAAAGCAACTGATTGAATACCGTGAACAATGGCATGAACTTGCCATAAAAGTTGCTAGCACTTTAAATGATATTGGTGGGTATAGCCTAGATGAAAAGGAAGACGAGGCCCAACGTGGGGATCTCGATTTTGTTCAAAACTTAGGGTTGTAATAAGATAAATTGTTAATTTTTCAATAAGGCTCCTTTTTTTTATAAAAATGATATATAATATGTTCTTTTTGTTTGTCTTATATTGGAGCAAGTCATGGCTTTTGAATACACTTTATCTATCATTAAACCGGATGCTGTTGCAAAAAATGTGGTTGGTGAAATCGTTTCCCGTTTTGAAAAGGGCGGCTTGAAAGTCGTTGCTGCTAAAATGATGCATTTGAGTACTGAGCAAGCGGGTGAATTTTATGGCGTCCATAAAGAGCGTCCTTTTTATGGTGACCTCGTTAAATTCATGACTTCTGGTCCTGTTTTTGTTCAAGCGTTAGCAGGTCAGGATGCTATCAATAAGAATCGTGAATTGATGGGTGCTACCAATCCTAAAGAAGCGAAAGCCGGTACCATTCGTGCTGATTTTGCAGATTCAATTGATGCCAATGCTGTTCATGGCTCAGATAGCCCAGAAACTGCAGCGCAAGAAATTGCATTTTTCTTTGCAAATGATGAGATCTTTTTAAATCAATAAGTTTGGAATTTCCGATGGCAGTTTTGCAAAATCTCTTGGATCTCAATCATCAAGAACTCATCGATTGGGTGAAAACACTCAATGAACCTGCTTATAGAGCCCAACAGCTAATGCGTTGGGTTCATCAATTGGGTGTCACTGATTTTTCGAAAATGACTAACATCAGCAAATCTTTTCGTACGCAGCTGCAAGAAAAAGCAGAGATTCGTTTACCTGAAATTATGGTTCGCCAGCATGCAAAAGATGGTACCCGTAAATGGTTATTACGATTGGATTGTGGAAATTCTATTGAGACGGTATTTATTCCTGAGTTAACCCGAGGAACGCTTTGTATTTCCTCGCAGGTCGGTTGTGGCTTAAATTGTAGTTTTTGCTCTACCGGTAAACAAGGATTTAATCGCGATCTGACCACCGCTGAAATTATTGGGCAATTATGGCTTGCCGTTCAAGAACTAGCACCTCACGACCAGAAAGTCACCAATGTTGTGATGATGGGTATGGGCGAGCCTTTATTGAATTTTGAGGCAGTTACCCGAGCGTTAGATATCATGTTAGATGATTTGGCCTTTGGTTTGTCTAAACGTCGTGTGACATTAAGCACCTCTGGCTTGGTTCCGATGATGGAAAAACTCAAACATCGGATTCCTGTAGCGCTGGCGGTATCCTTGCATGCTCCCAATGATGAATTAAGAAATGAATTGGTGCCTGTCAATAAAAAGTACCCATTAAAGCAATTGATGGCAGTGTGTAAGACGTATTTCGAGAATGAGCCGCGTCGTAAAATTACTTTTGAATATGTCATGCTTAAAGATGTCAATGACTCTATCAAGCATGCACAACAATTGGCTTCTTTATTAAAAGAGATTCCTGCCAAAATTAATTTAATCCCTTTTAATCCATTTCCGCATGCGCCTTATCAATGCTCAACACGAGAGTCGATTGAGAACTTTAAGGAATATCTATTAAGAAAAGATATCCATACCACAGTCCGCAAGACTCGTGGCGATGATATTGATGCTGCTTGTGGCCAACTTGCTGGTGATTTTAAGGATAAGACCACACGCTCACAACGTTGGCAAAAAATTAATATTGCTGATCTTTCCCCAGAAAATCATGTACAATAGTTTCTTATTAAAAATCGAAATAAAGCACTGAATTCTAAATTCATACGTCAATTGACGTTAATGGAGTTAAATATGAATCCTAACTATCCAGACAATGATATATTGCCCATTCATCAGCAACCAGGGGCATTTTTGGCAGCTGAAAGAGAAAAGCGTGGCTTTTCTATCGAGCAAGTAGCCAGTAAACTCAATTTGCGTGCACAAGTTATCGCCTCACTGGAGGCAGATCAGTACGAACAATTGCCAGAGCCTGTATTTATTCAAGGGTATATTCGTGGCTATTGTAAATATCTTTCTATTCCAGGTGACGAATTGATTGATGCGTATTTACGAATTCGGCCGCAAATGCCAAAACAAGAAAGAAGTTTATTTCAAAATCAATCACGTCATCATCGAAATGAAGGCTGGTTATTTTGGATGACGACAACTTTTGTGGTCATTGCTATTGCTTCTGTTTCGATGTGGTTATATGAAAACAGAGCATTGGAGAAAAATCCACCTAATCAGTGGCGTCAGGCAGCTCAAGACAATATTAAAGAACATGCCAAAATTGTGGCTTCAAAAGTTGAAGGCAAGTTTACTGATTTAGGTAAGGTGAAAGATTTATTAACCACATCTGTGGATAATGCCAATTTCACTGCGAAGGATCTGGAGTAACTGTTGTGAGTCGGATTCAAGCAGTGCGTGGAATGAATGATATATTGCCATCGCAAACACTGGTTTGGGAACAGGTCATTTTTGCATTGTCAAAATGTCTAAAACAATATGCATTTGGGGAAGTTAAGTTACCCCTGATTGAGTCAACCGCTCTTTTCAAGCGAACTATTGGAGAGGTTACCGATATTGTTGAAAAAGAAATGTATACCTTTACAGATTTGAACGGCGAATCCATCAGCCTAAGACCTGAAGGTACTGCAGGTTGTGTTCGTGCCGCCATTGAGCATGGTGTGTTGCGACAAATCCAAAAATGGTGGTATCTTGGCCCTATGTTTCGTCATGAGAAACCTCAGAAGGGTCGTTACCGACAGTTTTACCAATTGGGTGCTGAAGTGTTTGGTGTTGCTGACCCTGCCTCTGATCTTGAGTTGTTAATGATGACCGCTCAGATGTGGAAAGCATTAAACATCGACACCAAAGTTTCTCTAGAAATCAATTGCCTAGGTACCCAAGAAGATAGAAATCATTATAAAGAATCCTTGGTTGCTTTTTTTCAATCGCATGCCTCGCAATTAACGCCAGATGAGTTGCAACGGATGCAACGCAGTCCTTTGCGCTTGTTAGATAGTAAGTCTCCTATTATTCAAGAGTTGATAGTGAATGCGCCACGGTTAATTGATTTTGTTAATTCTGAGTCAAGACGTAACTTTGATATGGTTTGTCAGGGATTGTCAGCCGCTGGCATTGCCTATAAGCTCAATCCATTTTTGGTGCGCGGTTTAGACTACTACCATCATTTAGTGTTTGAATGGGTGACCACGGAGCTTGGTAGTCAAGCAACTGTCTGTGCTGGTGGGCGTTATGATACCTTGGTTGAACAGTTAGGTGGCCCGGCAACGCCTGCGATTGGCTTTGCAATGGGTATTGAGCGCATTATTTTGTTATTACCCGAACAAGAAGAGCTGCCCTTCACCGATATCTATGTGTTAACCCAAGAGTCACAACCTTTAATTCAAACCCAGTTGTTAGCAGAAAAAATTCGTCAACATTCTGGTTTTAATGTTCAAATCCATTTAAGCTCTGCAAGTATGAAAAGTCAGTTTAAGAAAGCAGACAAGAGTGGGGCGCGTTACGCATTGATTTTGGGTCCAGATGAGTTGCAAAACGACCAGGTTTCCGTAAAATTACTTCGTGGAGAGTTGGGTGACGATAAGCAACTTACTTTAAAAAGAACGGATGTTTTGTCATGGTTGCGCGAGCAACATGGAGAGTATGTATGTTAAATGTATATTTAAATGAATATGAACAGTGGAATGCATTAAAAAAATGGTGGCAAAAATACAATGCGATTGTGATTGTCATGTTTTCGTTAATTCTTTTAAGTCTTTCAGGCTATAAATATTGGCATTGGCATCAAGATAAAGTCATGCAACAGGCTTCCAATACCTATGAGCAAATGATGCTTGCCTCATCTAATCATCAATCGAAACTAATTCGAAAATATGCTAATGAGTTGGTTAGAAAGTTTCCGCAATCAATTTACTCTGATGCTGCCCGTCTATCATTGGCAAAATTAGCCGTTTTGAATAATGAATATGATAAAGCAGAGAAGCAACTGGAATGGGTTGCTGAGCATAGCCAAATTAAGGAATTGGCAATTGTCGCCAAAATTCGTTTGGCGCGCATTTGGTTTGTTCATAAAGAATATAATAAAGCGCTGGTGATTTTGAAAGGTATGGACTTTAAAGTATATTTGCCATTAGTCGATGAGTTGAGAGGCGATATTTACACCTCGATGAATCAATTTGATAAAGCGGTTAAATTCTACCGTAAAGCATTATCAGAGGTCCAAAACTATGGTGTTGGCAATTTATATTTAGAGATGAAGTCCAACGATTTAACGGCATTATCAAGCCAGAATGCTGAATCTCAAGTAGCGATTAAAAAATAGAATGTTAATCAATAAAAAAACATGTTCGTTCGCCTTAACCCTGTTAGTAGCCACCTTGATCTCAGGGTGCGGCTATATTGATGATTATGCCTTTGGAAAGGATAATGCGCCGAAGCCAAGCCCTTTGCCTGTGGTTACAAAAAAACAAAAGGTAACTGTAGATTGGTCAATGGATGTCGGCTCTTTCCCCAAAGGTACAGCTGTTCCCGATTTGCAGCCTTATATTAATGGAGCCCAGGTCTATGTAGCGACCTCAAATGGGACAGTTGTTGCTGCCAATAAAAATACAGGAAAATCCTTATGGCGAGTCAAACTCGATTCAGGTCTATTAGCAGGTCCAGTGGTTTCTAATGACTTTTTGGCTATCAATAGCGATGATTCCTCGATAGTTTTATTAGATAAAGTCAATGGCAAACGTAAGCAGTCCATTAAAATGGCCAGTGATTCCTTAGCAAAACCCCTATTGATTCATGATACGATGTTTGTTAAAACCATTAATGGCGTTTTGTATAGCATGGCCATTGATAGTGGCAAAAAAAATTGGTCCTATGATCACGGTTCTCCAGAGATTATTCTTAAAGCCAGCTCCTCTCCAGTCAAATACCATCAGACGATTGTTGTTGGGTTTTCAGATGGTGAATTAATTGGGTTTGATGAAAACAATGGTCATGTCATGTGGCAAAGGCATGTGGCTTTTGCGAAAGGAGCAAGTGATATTGAACGATTGGTTGATATTGATACCAATCCTATTATTGATGGACCGAACTTGTATATTGCTACCTATCAAGGAGAAATTGGTTCATATTCGGTTGAAGGTTCTGAATTCAACTGGCACCACACCGCCTCAACCTATCATGATTTGGCTATTGAGGCTGAGTATTTAATTATGGTAGATAGTCATGATGTTATCTGGGCCTTTAATAAAAAGTCAGGACAAGTCCTTTGGAAACAAAACGCTCTAAAAGCAAGACGTTTGACGGCACCTGTGATATGGAATCATCAGATTTGGGTTGCCGATAGTAAGGGCGCGTTACACGGAATTTCCCCTCAGTCTGGTGAGTTTATCGCTCAGGTCGTGTTGCCAGGAAGTATTATTTCAGCTCCAATTGTGGAGCGCGATGTATGTTGGGTACTCACTACCAATGGTCAATTGCATCGTTTATCAATGAGAAAATAAGATGTTACCAGTTATTGCAATTGTCGGTCGTCCTAACGTCGGCAAATCGACATTATTTAATGTTATTACGAAGTCTAAAGCCGCTTTAGTAGCTGATTTTCCTGGTGTTACTCGAGATAGACAATATGGCAAAGCCTCTTATCTCGATAAACCCTTTATGGTAGTCGATACCTGTGGTTTGGGCGAAGAAGAGACCCAACTCGATGAATTAGCGGCCCAGCAAGCTAGACTTGCATTAGAAGAAGCAGATGCTATTTTTTTTATTGTGGATGGAAAGGCAGGCTTAACACCAGTTGATATCGATATTGCTAACCGATTGCGACGTTTGACGAAAACCGTCTATATCTTAATTAATAAAACAGAATCATTACAACAGTCGATTGCTTCTATAGAGTTCCAAAAATTAGGGTTTCAAGAAATACATTGTATTTCAGCAGCGCATTCCCGGGGTATTCATGATGTCTTAGAATTGGCAACAGCGTCATTTCCAGTTGAGAATGATGATATTCAATTGTTTGCCGATCCTACCAATTTCCCGATTAAAGTGGCTGTCGTAGGGCGACCCAATGTCGGAAAATCGACATTTATCAATCGGTTATTAGGTGAAGAACGGGTATTGGTATTCGATATGCCAGGAACTACCCGCGATACCATTGAAATTCCTGTTGAGCTATATGGTCAGTCTTATATTTTCATGGATACCGCAGGTGTCAGACGACGCGCCCGTGTCTCTGAAAAAATTGAAAAATTCTCAGTGATTAAAACCCTGCAAGCCGTAGATGCTGCAGACGTTTGTTTGGTTATTATTAATGGTGAGGAGCCTATCACCGATCAAGACATGCATTTGATTGATTACGTGACCCAAGCGGGTAAAGCCATGGTGATTGCCTTTAATAAGTGCGATCTAATATCCCCAGACGATAAAAAACAAATTAAAAATCGTATTGAACTGCGCATGCCCTTTAAACAGTTTTATCAAATTCGTTTTATTTCTGCTTTACAGGGTTTTGGAATGCGTCAATTATGGGCTGATATCAAAAGTGCCCATGAAGCCAGCAGTCAATCGCATGCCACATCCTATCTGACGCGTGTTTTACAAGATGCTGTTGAGGGGCATCAGCCGCCTTTGGTTCATGGCCGACGTATTAAATTACGCTTTGCGCATATGGGTGGCGTTCAGCCCCCCA
>Ga0214923_10005821_pt1 | contig 14114 bp, 16 predicted proteins | sample LL1510_MetaG_FD_177993 | JGI IMG/M metagenome (GOLD analysis project Ga0214923, IMG submission 177993) | Freshwater microbial communities from Lake Lanier, Atlanta, Georgia, United States - LL-1510 | ecosystem: Environmental > Aquatic > Freshwater > Lake | place: USA: Georgia | collected... | reverse complement strand
TTATTCCACCAATTGTCTCCACTTATCCTCCAAATCTTCGGCTACGGTTGCTGTATTCTTTAATTATATCGGTAACGTCTTGTTTTGTCATGTCTGGCCAGTATTTTTTTAGAAAAATTAATTCGCTATAAGCGCTGCGCCAGAGCATAAAATTACTAATTCGCATCTCGCCACCAGTTCTGACTATTAGATCCACAGGAGGAATATCTGGCTCATAGATATTTTTAGATATTGTATCTGGGGTAATATTTTCGACATCAATACCACTTTGAACAATTTTTTTGCACGCATCTGCTATCTCGGTCTGTCCGCCGTAATTAAAACAAACAGCAAATGTTCCACCTGTGTTGTCGGCTGTTACTTTTTCGGCCTTGTCTATAGCTTTGATAACTTTTTCATCTAAGCCTTGTCTGCTACCTATCACCTTTAATGCGATGTTGTGTTTTTGAAAGATAGGTGTATCGCTAGTCAGAACCTTCACCATAAGTTTCATAAGTTTAGATGCTTCTTGTTTTGATCTATTCCAGTTTTCCGTAGACCAGATATAAGCACTCATAAATCTAACACCTTGGTTAAGTGTTTCAATTCCAATTTCTTTTAGAACTTTATAGCCAGCTAAGTGGCCCTCAAAATCTGCCATATCGCGCTCCCTGGCCCATCGACGGTTACCGTCAACTATATATCCGATATGTCTAGGTATTGAGCTGTCGTTCATTAGATTGTAAGTATGTCTTTCTGCTTGTCAGAGAAGAGGCTTTCAATTTTAGAATTGAAAACCGACATCTCTTGATCGACATTTTTTTCAACTCTTTTTAGATCATCTTCAGACATTTCTTTGGCATCTTTTTGCCTTTTTGCTTCTTTTAATACATCTTGACGAATATTTCTAAGAGATATTCGAGTTTCTTCGACTTTTTCATTTGCTTGCTTGACAAGCATTTTTCGTCTTTCTTCTGTAAGAGGTGGGATAGGAACTCTAATTACCCTTCCGTCATCACTTGGATTTAGACCCAATGATTGATCGGAGCGGATACCTGCAGAGATTGCCTGTATATTAGAAGGATCAAAAGGAGTAACCGAAAGCATCTGTGCTTCGCTAGCGGTGATATTTGCAACTTGATTTAGAGGCATCTCTGTGCCGTATACTTCAACCTTTACACTATCGAGCATAGATGGGTGAGCTCGGCCAGTTCGAATTTTTTTAAGTTCTTCTTCAAAATGAGCTATCGCTTGGTTGGATCTATCTTGAAATTGTTTTAAATCAAACATAATATGGTTTTAATTATAACATAGTAAAATGCTTATCTTTTATCGCAATATAATTATTTTGTATCTGTTACACCTAGTTCAATTCGTTTGAATTGACGTATAACAAGATTCTCACCAGTTTTTGCTATATTTTCTTTTAAGTAGTCTTCTACGGTTTGCTTGTCATTCATTATATAAGCTTGAGAAAGCAATACTTTTTCTTCGAAATGCTTTTTGACTTGGCCGTCAACAATTTTTTCAGCAATGTTTGCTGGTTTGCCTTCGTTTTTGACTCTTTCAAGTGCTTCGTCGCGAACCCTCTTGGTTTCGGCTTCTGGAATTTCACTTTCTGAAATATATTCTGGTGCCATAGACGCAATTTGAAGTGATATGTTGTGTGCAAATTCTTTAAACCCATCGGTTCTTGCTACAAAATCAGTCTCGCAGTTTACTTCTACTAATACGCCAATTCTACCGCTGTGTACATAGCTGTCGATTATGCCTTGGCGAGCTTCTCTATCAGCTTTTTTTTCAGCTTTTGTAAGTCCTTTTTTGCGTAATGCTTCTAAGGCTTTATCAAAATCACCTTTTGCCTCAACTAATGCTGATTTTGCATCTGTAAGACCAATTCCGGTTAGTTCTTTTAGTTTTTTGATATCTTCGACCGATACTGACATTATTTTTTATCTCCCACTTCTTTTTTAACTTGAGTTTGACCTTCTTTGATTGCTTCTTTTACGTATTCAAGCATCAAAGTTGTAGCTTTTATCGCGTCGTCATTGCCTGGAATCACATAATCAATCAAAGTAGGATCTGCATTTGTATCAACAACAGCCACAACTGGAATTTTGAGCATTTTTGCTTCTTTAATTGCGTTTAGATCACCTATAACGTCAAGTATGAAAACTACTCCAGGTTTTGAAGTCATATCTTTAATACCTTCGTATTTAAAATTCAAATCATCGATTTCTTCTTGGTATCTTTGGACTTCTAATTTGTTGTAGCGTTTTTCTAGGTCGCCGTTTTCCATGCGTCGTTCTAGGTCTTTTAGTTTTTTGATTTGTTGATTTGTAGTTGAAACATTAGTCAACATACCACCTAGCCATCTAGATGTTACATAAGGTTGTTTCAAAGATACAGCTGTTTCTTTGATTAAATCTTTGGTAGGTTTTTTTGTGCCTACAAATAGAACTGACTTACCACTAGCGACAACGCTAGTTATAAACGGCAAAGCATTTTCTAAAGCTTCAGCTGTTTTAGTCAAGTCAATTATGTGACTGTCTTGACGCTTACTGTGAATATAAGGCGCCATTTTTGGGTGCCATCTGCTTGTTTTATGTCCAAAGTGGACACCGGCTTCAAGCAATGCCTTTACGTCGACATTTACTGCCATATTTGTTACTCCTTGTTCCTCGTTTAAAGTCCTGTGTATCAGGAGTTCACTTTAAACTGTGTCATTAAATTAAATTTACTTCTATATTTTAACAGTTTTATATCTGTAAGTAAAGTCTGATTTGATTATTGAGTAATATAGGTTACTACAGGACTAAGTATATTACCAGTTACGGATGGAGATAGAAGTGTTATGGTCTGAGGAAAAATAGAAATAGACAGGTTTGAAGCAGATATTTGCGGTGAGGTTATTATAGCGTTTGGCTTACTGCATATTGATTTACTACAGTTAGGTATGTCGCCAGCAGAATCGTATTTAGCCACAAAAACATCTCCTTGATAGTCGTATGTGTCAGTACTACCAGATATTAAGTATCCTCCGTCGGCATTTTGGCTCACGCCTCTAGCTACTTCAAATCCTGAGCTTCCAAAAGTCTTTGACCAGCTTAGATTTCCAGAAGAGTCAAACTTAGCCAAAAACGCATCTACACCTCCATTACCATAGCTGGATGTCGAACCTGTTATCACATAACCCAAATCCGAAGTTTGTATCACAGAATATCCTATTTCATCTCCAGATCCACCCCAGGTTTTAATCCAACTTAACCCTCCAGATGAATCAAATTTAGCAATATATGCATCATTTCCCCCACTACCATAAGTGCTAGTTAAGCTCGTAACGACTACGCCTCCGGCATTGTCTGATGACAAGGAGAGTAAAGAACTGTAGTTTCCAAAACCAACAGGCCAGCTTTTTGACCAAGTTATATTTCCAGAAGAGTCAAATTTGGCTATAAATGGATTACCTGTTGTACCATATTTACCGCCGAGCACAAAACCTCCGTCATTGACTTGGGTTACTGATTCGCCTGTGTCATTAGAGCTACCTCCCCATGTTTTAGACCAGCTTAGATTTCCAGAAGAGTCAAATTTGGCTATAAATGCATCTGATCCACCGCTACCATAACTCCATGTTGTGCCGGCAAGTAAAAACCCTCCGTCAGTAGTAGCTATCACATCCGATCCGAAATCGGAGTTGGTTGAGGATCCCCATAACTTACTCCACAAAATTGATCCCGTTGAGGAAAGCTTTACAAGCATTGCATCATTGTTAGAAATTCCTGATGTATGTGCAGTACCGGATATTATATAACTTTGATCGGATAGTTGTCTTATTTTTGTTGTTTCATCTTCTTGACTAGAGTTGTCCCAACCTCTAGCCCAAGAAAGTGCACCTTTAGAATTAAACTTTGCTATAAGCGCCTGGCCAGTCCCAAGGCAACCCCCTGCCGTACATGGAGGACTATCGCCAGTAGGCGAATAATATCCATCTACTATACCGCCTATAGCAATTCCGCCATCTGAGGTATAAATTACCGTATTTGAATCATCAACACCGTTGTCCTTATCAAGTCTAAAGGCAAATGTGTCATAGGCAGTTGGTGTTGTTTTTTCAGTGATTACATACTTAGAGTAAGATGATGCTGGATCTGCAGGACCCATCGAAAAGGTATAGGTGCTCGAAGCGCCTACGTAATACGTAAAACTAGTAGTACTTGAATTAGTGAAGCAGTAGTTTTTATCAACAACTGGAGCTGTTGGACAATAATTTGCATCCATAGAAGTAGGGAAAGAACCGTATTGAGCCAAGTATGCTTTTGCTTTTTTGTCGTTTGCAAAAAGATCTGACTTTACAGCGGCAACATATGTTCTGCCTATTATGCTAGTGTAAGATACTATTGCAAGTGTTCCCAAAATGCCGATAATTACAATGGCAACCAATAGTTCGACAATTGTAAAGCCTTTGGTTATCTTTGTCATATAATCAATTATATAGCTTGTGCATACTTATGCAATAGTATTTTGACTTTTTATGAAAAAAGATATATAATAAAATGTATATGAAAAAAAATATTCACCCAACTGATTATCGCCCGGTCGTATTTTGCGACGAAGTGGCTGGTTTTTCATTTTTGACCCAATCAACTGCAAAAACTAATGAAACAGTCAAATGGGAAGATGGAAATGAATATCCCCTTGTTAAGATACACATTTCTAGTGCTTCTCACCCATTTTTCACAGGCGAAGAAAAAATCATCGACACCGAAGGTCGCGTAGACAGGTTTAAGGCAAAGTTTGCCGCTGCAGAAGCTCGCAAAGCCGAAATGGCAAAAAAGCTAGCAAAAAAATCAAAATAGCTACTTATACATGATAGGACTGTTTGTTTATACAAACAGTCTTTTTGTGTAAAATGGAAATATAATATGACAAATTTAAAACTAGATCTAAACCAGCTACAAGAAGAAAAACTTTCACTAGAGCAATTTTTAGCTTCTCCCTCAGCTTATTCTGATAGTGATTTCTCAAAGAAAAATAAAAGACTTGCCGAATTAACTAACTTATTATCACTCGCCCACCTGAAAGATGAAACTGAAAAACAATTATCCGAAGCCTTGGAGCTATCAAAGGGTGATGATGAGCTGGCGGAACTAGCTTCACATGAAGCTGAAACATTAGAAAAAAAGCTAACTTCAATTCAAGACGAATTATACATGCTACTTGCACCAAAAGATCCTAACGATGAAAAAGATGTAATCATCGAAATTCGCGCAGGCGCTGGTGGTGACGAAGCATCGTTATTTGCTAGTGAGTTATATCGAATGTATCTGAGATATTGTGAATCACAAAATATGAAAACCGAACACATGAGTGAAAGCGTCAATGATACGGGTGGCTACAAAGAGGTAATTTTTTCAGTCCACGGCGATAATGTATACTCTAAGCTCAAATTTGAATCAGGTGTTCATAGAGTCCAAAGAGTACCCGCCACTGAATCCCAGGGCAGAATACATACTAGTACAGTCACTGTCGCTGTATTACCAGAGGCAGAAGAAACCGACATCGAGATAAATCCGAGTGATTTAAGAGTTGACGTGTATCGAAGTGGCGGCCATGGAGGTCAGTCTGTAAATACAACCGACTCGGCTGTGCGCATAACACACATTCCCACTGGAATGATTGTTACATGTCAAGATGAAAAATCTCAAATCAAAAATAAAGAAAAAGCTATGGGCGTATTACGATCTAGGTTACTACAATTGAAAATCGAAGAGGAACAAGCAAAATTGACAGAAAAAAGAAGGAGTCTCATAGGTTCTGGAGATAGAAGCGAAAAAATTAGGACATATAATTTTCCTCAGGACAGAATAACCGATCACCGGATAGCATATTCTAGAAGCAACATACCTGCTGCTATGAACGGCGAAATTGAAGATTTGATAGAAAATTTACAAAATTACGAACGAGAACTTTCAGTAAACAGCAATGACAATTGATGACTGGTTAAATATTTCATCGATGAAATTGCAGCAGGCTGGAATCAAATCATTTAGACTTGATTCGGAACTGATTCTTGAATTTATATACAAAAAAGGTCGGACATTTTTACATTCACACTCTAAAGACGAAATGCCGAAAAATTTTCAAAAAAAAGCCGATAAGGCATTAAAACAGAGGCTTAAGCATTTACCTATTGCTTATATTGTTGGCTATAAAGAATTTTATGGACGAAATTTTAATGTCTCAAAAAACGTACTAATTCCTCGTCCTGAATCAGAATCAATAGTTGATTTTGCCAAAGATATAATTAGCAAAGAAATAAATACTCTGCTAGACGTAGGTACTGGTAGCGGTTGTCTTGGTGTAACAATCAAGTTGGAATGTCCAAGATTAGATGTAACAATCTCAGACATAAATCGTTCTGCACTAAAAATAGCTAAGTTAAATGCGCAAAAATTACAAGCAAACATCAATACTGTTCAATCTGATTTATTAAAAAACATTTCTATTAGACCCGATGTAATAGTTGCTAATCTACCATATGTAGACAAATCATGGCAAGTTTCTCCTGAGACAAAATTCGAACCTACTCAAGCACTATATGCTAAAGACGATGGTTTAGATTTAATCAAAAAACTTATTGAACAGGCAAAAAGTAAATACTTAATTTTAGAATCAGATCCTAGACAACAGGAGGAAATTATAAACTACTCAAAAAAATATGATTACAAACTTTTTAAAAAAGATAAGTTCGTAGTTTGTTTAAAGTCCGACTGGTACATTCGGTCCAAGTAGCGAAAGCATCAACGGTAAAAGCACAATTATACAAAAACTAAAGGATATAGGAGTCTTAATATATGACCAACGTACCTTTTGATGATGATATATTGAGTCATAGCACTTGTATGCAATTATGCTTAGACATAAGATTGTCAATGAAGCTCTTGGAAAGCTTAAGGACGAAACACCAAGTGGTATATAGGCAACAGTCCACTGATAGACGACCCAACCTAATTCTGCAAAGATTAAACCAAAATAGAGAGCCAGCGTGCTTAATTTAGATTCATCGTAGCTAGATAATAAATGTCGACTTACACCATAACCTATTATCCACATAATAGCCACTACTGGAGTTGCCCACCAATCAAATCCTATATTATATAATGCACTTGTGCCTAAAAATATAGCGAAGCCAGATTGGATTGCCATAAAAGATCTCTTAGATTTTGGTTTTATGTATGTTAACCAAACCAAATAAATTAAGAAATAAATAAATATAACTACGTTTTTTTCAATATTTGGCACTTCGGAAATTCGAGTTAAGTATATTAAGATAACAATAGACAGGTTGACGGTGTAATCAACTAAATTTGACTGTATATTGGCAAACCAGAATCGAGGCCTAACTGCCAACACCCTCCATTTACTAATAAGCACTACAAGTATGGCTAGTAATAATGATTCTGTAAACTCAATTATTATCACACTTACCACTGCTACAGCTATGTTCAATAAGACGTGAATCAAATTGCTAATAAAAGATCGACGACGAGAATTTTTTATTAACTCCATTATGAAACAATTATATCATTGAATTAATTATTTGTAGAGCTGGTAGTTTTTTCTGGCCCAACAATAATAACAATATCAACACCATCTTCGATGTTGAAACTAGGCTTATTATTAATAATTACTGATTCGAATTTTTTAGATAACTTTTCAGCTGTTTTTGATTTTAAATTATTTATCTGATATATTTCATAATTTTGCTCAATTTTTGATGGTGCATTACCTACTCTAGCTATATTATATAGCTCACCACCTAGTTCACTTGCTAATTTAGATGCTCTACCTGTCACATCACTTCCATTCAAAACTACAATCGATGCATTTTCAATTAATACTGGATCACTGGTAATTTTTCTTGATAAATAATTTTGAATTCCTGTATAATCATATGTTCCTTTGATGGGTAATACCGCACTAGCATCACCTATTGTTCCGGTCCTAACCTGCATTTCATCATTCTCAACTAAGCTTGTGGATTTGATATCTTCAGACTTTAATTCTGTAGCAAGAGATGTTATTGTCCTTATAAATTTGCTATCTATATTTGTACGAAGATTATTGCCTAGTGCATCTATTAATCCAGTCACCTTACCAAGATTAGATAGCGTACCTGCACTTAATGCCTTTTCCCGAAGTGCCTTTAAAATTTTCTGTTGATTTTTCTCTCTATCGAAATTTGCGTTTGGCAATCCGTATGTATTTCCGCTTGCCCCTCTTGCTCTTGCTAATGCAAGTGCGTGTTCACCATCAAGCATTGGCGTTAAACCATTTGGGTATTTGACCATGTTGCATTTGTATTTACATTTCCAGTCGAAATTGTCGTCAAATATTCCTCTTGGGTCATCACTTTCAATCACAACTTGGACTCCACCTACGGCATCTACCGCCTTTACAACCGCTGTGAAATTCAAATGTATATAGTATTGAATTTCGAATCCTGTCACTTCTTTGACTTTCTTCATTAAACCTAAAGATCCAGCTTTATCATCTTTACCATCATTAGATTCACAATAGTAAACCGAATTAATTTTACCCTGGTAACCAACTTCACATACTGATTCATATTTAACCCATAAATCCCTTGGAATGCTTAACATATATGCATTCTTATTTTTTTGATCAACACTAAGTAGCATTATGGAATCAGTAAGCCATTTACCCCCGTGGTCCCCGCCTTCATCATCTTCAGCGGTACCGAAAATCAAAAAATTACTCCTGCCGCGATCATCTTGCAATAAGGGTTCTGATTTGAAAATATCAAAAACATTACCTGTAAATACATTTCCGCCTGCAATAATTAATTTGTAGCCGACATATACAGCTACACATAATAGTGTACTGATAACTAATACAAGTGTCCATTTAAAAATTTTTCTCAATTTGAGTTTATTAAAAATTATTCTTTTAGCACTTGAAAGCGACAGGCCGTTAGATTTTTCTGTTTGCTCTATATTTTGCAATGACTGATCTATATCAATTCTTTTTATTGATCTCTCTTCAAACCCAGAGGCGGTTTGATTAGATAAATCTGTGCCCGTATGCAACTCTTTTGTTGCATTTTCGATTGAAACACTTTTTTGATTTTCTTCGGCGTGCAAATGCCCAATTGGACGCCCAATCTGACGACGCACAAAACCATCTACCTGATTATCTAAACGTTTTTTCATCTATCTATTTATTATATCAAAAAAATAATTATAAGCTTTTTCACTAGTGTATAATTATAGATAATGAAAGCATCTCTTTACAAACGTTTTCCAATATTAAAAGATATTCTAAATCTTGTTATTTTTATAGGCCTAGTAATTCTTGGTACAACAATAATTAATAATTTTATTTTTAGAACTTACAATGTGCAGGGCCCGAGTATGGAAAATACGCTTCACACCAGCGATAGACTTATCGTAAACCGAATCCCTGTTACCATTGCAAGACTTCAAAATAAACAATACACACCGGAAAGGTGTCAAATAATCGTTTTCAAAAATCCCAGATACAGTATTATGCAAAAAGATGAATTTATAGTAAAAAGAGTTGTAGCTTTTGGTGGTGAGAGTATTTCATTAAAAAATGGAATATACACGGTTGTAAGCGAAGAAAAACCGAATGGCTTTAATCCGGATGACTGTGCGAATACTGAACCTAAAAATAATACCAACGGAGAAATACAAAATTATATTATCCCCAAAGACGAACTGTTTGTCTCGGGCGATAATAGAGTAGAAAATTTTTCTTACGACTCCAGAAATGGTTTAGGCACTATACCTATTAGTGATGTTATAGGTCCAGTAACGACTAGGATTTTTCCATTTAATCAAATTAGAACTTTTTAACCTGAAATAATTTTTTCAATTTTATCAAGTTCATGTTTATTTTTAAAACTGATTACAATCTTACCAGATCCTCTTGTGGTTGATCTTATATTTACTTCAGTGCCAAAAATTTTTGCAAAATTATCAATTTGGTTTTTATAAATACTGGATGATCCTTCACTGTGTTTAGATTTCAAATTTGGCTGTATACCTGACTTTAAATCACGAACATATTGTTCTATTTTTCTAACGCTCCATTGTTCGCTTATAATATTAGGTAGTACTTTTTCTATCTGATTATCCGATAGAACTGCTAGAGTCTTGCCTTGTCCCTCATTCAATTTTCCTTCTGCAAGTGCCAGTTTTGCTAGTTCGGGGAGTTTTAAAAGTCTCAATGTATTTACGATAGTTGTCTTTTGTTTACCTACTCTATTTGCTAACTCTTGTTGATTCAAATTAAATTGATTCATTAGTTTTTGGTAGGCAGTTGCAATTTCCATTACATTTAAATCATGACGCTGAACATTTTCTATTAAAGAAAGTTCTAGTTTTTTTTGATCAGATAAAGTTCTCACTATTGCAGGTATTTTAACCAAATTAGCCATTTTAGCAGCCCTGTATCTTCGCTCACCTGCCACAATCTGATATTTGTTAGCTTTTGGTATCACTACAATGGGCTGTAAGACGCCATGCATATTGATTGAATCAGTCAATTCTTTTAATGCATCTTCATCAAAATGTTTACGCGGTTGCTCGTTATCGACAACTAGCTCAGATAGCTTGATGTGTCTTAGATCTGAGATTTTTTCATCTTGATTTGCAGTAGGATCAAACGACTCATCCAATAGGTCAGTAGGTATTAGTGATTCAAAACCTCTACCCAAACCTTTTTTATTTTTCGACACGTTTCATCACCTCCTTGGCAAGTGCTCGGTATGCCCTAGCTCCCTTACTAAACTTATCGTAAGCGCCGACTGGTAGACCATGACTAGGCGCTTCTGCTAGTCTAATATTTCTTGGAATTGTTGTTTCAAAAACTTTACCAGGAAAATGCTTTTTTATTTCGTCATGAACTTGACCGGAAAGAGTTGTTCTTGAATCCATCATTGTAGGCAGTACACCTAGTAGTTCTAAGGTCGGGTTTGTCGCTTTTCTGATAAGTTTTACTGTTTCCAGAAGCTGCCCCAAACCTTCAAGTGCATAAAATTCGGCCTGAACTGGCAACAAAATGTATTGAGCTGCAATTAAGCCATTGACCGTCAATAAGCTAAGGCTTGGTGGACAATCAATAATTACAATATCGTAATCGCCTTCATTTAACTCTATGGCATTTTTTAGTCTTACAAAACGCTTGTCTGCATTTGCTAATTCTACTTCTGTATTTGCAAGTGTGGAAATAGTTGGAGCAATATCGAGATTTTTATGTTTGGTTTTTTGAATAACAGCACTTAAAGGAGCTCTGTTTAAAATAACATCGCTCATATTAAGATTGATTCCTTGTTTGTCGATTCCAAGCCCGCTAGTTGCATTTCCTTGCGGATCAAAGTCAACTAGTAAAATTTTTTTACCATTTTTTGCTAGCGAATAAGCCAGATTAACTGCCGTCGTGGTTTTACCCACACCACCTTTTTGATTAGTAATAGCAATTACAATAGCCACGTTTAACATAGTCTCCTTAGTCTGTTTTTATTATACACTAGCAAAATAAAAATCACTCCGTTTGGGAGTGATTTTTTGATTTATTTTATAGAAACTACTTCTAGTTTAGTATATTTTTGCCGGTGTCCTATTTCTTTATGGACTCTTTTTTTGGCTTTGTATCTGATAACGCGAATTTTTTCGCCTTTCACTAGATCTTCGGCGACTTTTGCTGTAACTTTCACGCCTTCAACTAGTGGCTGTCCGACTTTTATATCATCGCCATCAATAAGAAGTAACGCGTCGAGTTTGAGCTCTTTTGTTCCTTCCGGGAGGAGATCCACCAGGAGGGTCTCTTTTTCAGCGACAATATATTGTTTGCCACCGATTTTTACGACTGCTTTTTTCATATTTTTCCTTAATATTAACTATGATATTTTAACAGATACAGACAGTTTAGTAAATACTATATTGATTGAGTATTTGAAAATACTACAATAGCAAACAATACAATAACTAAAAGCCCTGCTTTGAGAATTGCATGATGTCTTAGCCAGCTTTTCTGGATATTTTTGGGAACATAGTCTCTGAATAAGTGTGATATAAAAGCTATGATGATTAGGCTCACAATCATTACTATCGTTCCAATAGTAATTGGGCTAAGATTTTTGATTAAACTACCGATATAAGTAAGAGGATTATTTGTGTAGCTATAATCTCTCACACCTAAAACATCACTAGTTGATGATATTGGCAATTTAGCATCAGAAGATTTAGCGTAATAAGCTACAACTATTGTGTTAATTTTGGCATTTATGACACCTTCAGCTGATCCAAATCCCATCGATGTGAATTCTTTATTTAAAATATTTTGTCTGTGAGTCTCACTAGACATCCAAGCTTCGATTATATTTCCGCTGTCAGGATAATTTTTTGCTAAATTCTCACCGGCGCTCTGGTATTTATATCCCGTTTGGTGAATAAAATCCCAAGGTGTTTTACCTGATGGAGAATTATGTGACCAGTAATTATTCTTTATCATATCATCAGCTTTGCTCTGTGCTGCTATAGATAAATTATTATCAATTACAAGTTCAGTGAGATTATTATCTTTACGAATCGAATTAGTTTCATCAGCAAGGCTCGATATATCTACTTGAGATGTTTTTCCAAGCACACCTATCTGACCAGTAGTAAAATAAACATAGCTAGCGTGAGTTAGAAGAGAGACAGTAGCTGTCAAAGCAAGACTTTGCCATCTAATTGCGTGGGGCTTGTAGTTATTAGACTTGTGGGGTATCAAAAAATGCTTAATTGAAACTAAAAAATTAAAACTTTTAGTTTTTTTCTTAACCATAAGTACAGTATATCACTAAAAATAACTAGGGTGTTACTCTGAAAAGGTAAACCACTCTGGATCGTTATGAATGTCTTTTTCAACCTCATCCCAAAAATTATCTAGTTCTGTTTCGTCTATTGGCTCTCTAAGATCAAAGTTGTCGTCGTTTTTTTGAGAAGGTAATTTGCTGCTAGTCAAATTATCTAGATTTGTTTCTTCTGGTTGTGGCTCAAGTTTTTTTATGAAATTCATTTTTTTGTTTTATTATTTATATTACTATATTAGCACATTAATTAAATATTGTCAATATTACGATTTTTCTAAAGATACGTTTATCTCAATATCTTCAATCTTTAAATTGAATTTATTTTTTAATTCCCTATCCTGAAGCTCAACAGCTAGTGTTTCTTCCATAATAAATTTAGTGTATTTTTCTACTGCATTATTTATGGTTTGATTTTCTTTGCTGATAGACAGTAAAATTCTATCATCAACATTTAATCCTGATTCTTTGCGTGAATTTTGTATATGACGAACAAGTTCTCTTACCAGACCTTCTTCTTTTAGTTCTTGATTAATTTCCGTATCAAGTGCAAATTCTTTTCCGATGCGTACTTCTTTGACGTTTAATTCATCTGCAAGAATATCTTTGTAGTTGACATGATCGCCCATAGTAGGTATTTCTACACATGAAAGTGGTTGACGAACTTTTATACCCACCTTTGCACGAATTCCTAAACCAAAATTTACATAGTCTCGTACCGTGTTCATTTCGTCTATCACAAACTGGTTAACCTTGCCTGCTTTTGGCCAATCTATCAGATGGACGCTTTCTTCACCCGTTAGTTTTTGATATAACTCTTCAGCAAGAAAAGGTGTAAATGGTGCTAAAATTTTTGATAGCTGAACTAATACATAATGCAGTGTCTTGTAGGCATTGTTTTTGTCTTCGGGTTCGTCAGATTTCCAAAACCTACGTCGAGATCTTCTGACATACCAATTTGAGGCTTCTTCAATAAATGGAAATATTAGTTTTGCAGCAGATGGGATATCGTATTGATCCATATGACATTCTACTTCTTTGATTAGCTCGTGAACTTTGCTGACAATCCAAATATCTAGCGAGTTACTCAAGCTATCACTAGGATCTGTTAAATTACCGTCGAACTCCCAATTATCTACTTCTGCATACATTGTAAAGAAATCATACATATTCCATATCATCGATAGTTTTCTATTTATATCACCCACGAATTTATCCTGCAAAGTAAAATCTT
>Ga0214923_10005819_pt1 | contig 14116 bp, 7 predicted proteins | sample LL1510_MetaG_FD_177993 | JGI IMG/M metagenome (GOLD analysis project Ga0214923, IMG submission 177993) | Freshwater microbial communities from Lake Lanier, Atlanta, Georgia, United States - LL-1510 | ecosystem: Environmental > Aquatic > Freshwater > Lake | place: USA: Georgia | collected 2015-10-15 | reverse complement strand
CACTGCCTGCCCTCGAGCACTTCCACTCTCGCGACGAATGACGGCCGGCATCGTTCACCGCGCCTTCGCCCGCCACCCCACTCGACCAATGAGAGACGCCGAAGAATCGCTTGGTAGTTCATGTTCCGTCTCACGGGGCACGCTCGGATGGTTCGGACCGCCGCCTCAGGCCGCTGACCGGCCTGCATCACGGATGCGGGCTGCCAGACTAGTTGACCGAAACCGCGGGGGCAATCGTCGGCCGGAGCCAATGGGGCTGCAGGCCTGCGATGAACGTGTGGCCGGGTTCACTTGCCGGGGGTTCGACCCGCACCGATCAGCGGGTGGTCCGGGTCACGTCGCGCTCATCATGTAAACCCCCGATGAATTCGCAGCGCTCACGAAACTTTTGCTTGATCGATGCCGACCCGGGCGTGACATTGCCCCCGCTATGAGCGGTGTTCGTGATTCCACTCTCCTGGCGACTCATTCAACCCCCTGTTCATTCACCCCCCAAGGGAGCCACCCCATGTCGTTGCCCTTCCAGTCGTGGTCTTGCCTGAAGTCGTTGGCTCGAGTGTCCAATGGGGTTCGCGGTCGCTGCGACAAGCTGTCGCGAAAAACACCGCGGCGGGGCCGAAATCATGGCTTCCGCGCGGCCGTGCAGCGGCTCGAAGTTCGGCTCGCCCTGGCCGCGGACGCCGACCTGGCCGCGGACGCCGACCTGGCCGCGGACGCCGACCTGGCCGCCGCACCGCAGCTGGACAGCGTGGGCCCGCAGGTGTGGACCTCGGCGATCGATCGCGGGCAACGGGCTCGGCCGGGCGTCACCTACACCGCAGGCGATCGCATCAAGATCAAAGTCATGTTCAACGAACCCGTGGTCGTCACGGGAACTCCGACGCTCCCGATCGCCATCGGCTCAACCGTGCGGGAGGCCCGGATGATGCCCGCTGCCGGCGGCCGCTCGCTCATGTTCGCCCTCGACGTCCAGCGGGGCGATCGTGCCCCGTCGGGGCTCCGCGTGGCCGGAAACATCGGGCTCGCCGGCGGAGCGTCGATTCGGGATCGCGCGGGCAACGATGCCGACCCCAGGATCTCCGGTGTCTTCCCGCGTGCCAGGGTCGACGCCGCGGGCCCCAGCGTCATGCAGTTCGGCTCGCTCCAGGTCGGGCGAAAGCAGGTTTCGATGCCCGTGTGGTTCAACGAACCGGTCAAGATGACCAAGGCGGCCGGCGCCCGCCCGTTCATCCCCGTGATGATCGACGGCGTACCACGCCGGATGACCCTTGTCCCGACCGCATCCCGCGGCACGCTCGCCATGTTTCGATATCGGGCGGCGCCGGGAATGCGGCTCGCCCCGTCGATGGTGGAATTGCCCGCTCGGGAGGTCGTGGCGTCGTCGCTCCGGCAGGTGCAGGACCTCCGTGGCAACCGGGTCGCATCCCTGAAGTCGCCGACGGACATCGTGGCCTCGCAGTCCACGATCCTGGAGAACCATGCCCCTGGTGCGGTCGTGGCGAACTTGACGGCGATCGACGCCGACGGGGCAACCGATTCCCATACCTACGCGCTCGTGGCCGGTGCCGGATCGCAGGACAACGCCCGCTTCCGGATCGAATCCGGGCGGCTGGTGGCCGCCACCTCGTTCAACTTCGAGGAGCAGCGGCAGTTTTTCATCCGACTTCAGGCCAAGGATTCCGGCGGCTTGACCACCGAGAAAGCCATGACGTTCGGCGTGACCGACGTCAACGAGCCGCCCACCGCCGTGGTGTTGGCCAATGCGGTGAGCACGATCGCCGAGACCGCGAGCACGGCGACACCAACCAAGGTGGGCGACATCGTCGTCACCGATGACGCGCTCGGCTCCGAGACGATCACGCTCTCGGGCCCCGACGCCGCCAGCTTCGAGGTCGACGGCTTGGCCCTCTATCTCAAGTCGGGCGTCGCGCTCGACTTCGAGACCAAGCCGTCGTACTCCGTGACCGTGAGCGTGGCCGATCCAAGCCTGCCGGCCAGCCTGCCGCGAACGATGACCCATGTGCTCCGCGTCGCGGACGTCAACGAGGTTCCGACCAACGTCGCGCTGTCGTCGACCACGATCGCGATCGCGGAGAATGCGGGCGCTAACGCGGTGGTGGGCATCCTGACCACGACCGACCCCGACACCTCGAACTTGCCCATCTACACCCTGGTCCCGGGCGTTGGCGACACCGACAATGCGTCGTTCACGATCGTCGGCAACCAGCTCCAGGCCACGGCCAGCCTCGACTTCGAGGCCAAGAGTTCCTACGCGCTGCGGATCCGCAGTACGGACCAGGGCGGGCTGTTCTTCGAGCGAGCGTTCGTGATCAAGGTGACCGACGTCAACGAGGCCCCGACCGCCGTGGCGTTGACCAACGCGCTAACGACGATCAACGAGAACACGAGCACGATCAGCAGGATCAAGGTCGCCGACATCGTCGTCACCGACGACGCCCTCGGATCCCAGACGATCTCGCTCGGCGGCACGGACGCGGCCAGCTTCGAGTTCGACGGCTCATCGCTCTATCTCAAGGCGGGAGTGACGCTCGACTCCGCGACCAAGCCTTCCTTCTCGGCGACGGTGCGTGTGGCCGACAACTCCCTTGTCGGCAGCACGGCCGTTACGGCCGCCTTCACGCTCGCCGTGACGGGCATGGTCACCCCGCCCGAAGTACGGACCCAGGGCGTGCTCCAGCCGTTCGCCTTCCAGTCGACGCTTCCGTCTGGCCTGCAGGAAACGATGCCCATCACGGTGGGCGACCGGCTGTATCTGCTGGGTGGTGTCAGCTCGGGGGGGGTGTCAACGAACCAGATTCTGTCGGCACAGATCGACCAGAACGGCGACGTGGGAACGTTCCTTCCGGTTGCCGGAATCTCGCTGGCGGTGCCGCGTCACTTCGGATGGGCGACCCGTGTCGGCAACTATGTCTACGTCATCGGCGGCTTCGTCGGCTCGAAGGAGAGTGGCTCCACAGGCACGGTGGAGCGTGCCACGATCAACCCTGACGGGACGCTCGGGCCGTTCGCTGTTGTGCCCGGCGTCACGCTGGTGACTCCGAGAGGCGGCTTCGCCTTCATTAACACCGGCACCTTCCTCACGGTCACCGGCGGACACAATGGGAACGTCGCCAGTACGCTCTCAAGCACGGAGCGGGCCGTCGTAAAGCCCGATGGCAGCATTGAAACCTTCCAGTCTGTGGCGACGCCGATGACCAGTCGCCGCTGGAGCATGCCGGGTGTTCGCATTGACAACTACTTTTACGTTCTCGGCGGCGAGGGGCCTAATCAGATTGGAACGGTTTCCAGCCTGAACACCATCGAGCGGGCCACGATTGGCAGTGATGGGTCTCTGGGCGCGTTTTCGCTTGTGTCCGCGACGCTTTCACAAGCGCGAAACAGGTCTGGCTACGCCGTCCTGGCCGACAAACTCTACCTGTTTGGCGGCTTCACCGGGACCGGATTCCTGACAACGGTGGAACGGGGAACCATCAGCCCGACTGGTGAGCTTTCGGGATTCGGGCCCGATCAGGTATCGACCTTGGCCCAGGGGCTGGAAAACGGCGTGACCATTCAGGTGCGCGACCAGGCCATCTACTACATCGGCGGCTACAACTACCAGAATACCGCCGGCGTCGCGAGGGTTCAGAAGGCACCGATTCTCCGTGTCTAGTCGGCCCGGGCAGTGCGATCGCACCGCGGTCCACATCCGGGAAGAGATCGATCCGGACCCTGCGCGTGGCCGGGAGATGGAACCGGGGCAGACCGGATCGAACTGTCGACCCGTTGCCGGCGCCGGGGGTCTGGTCGCCGCGCGGCTTCGGCACCGGCGACCGCCTGCGGAAGCGGCGCCGGCCGTCCGTCGCGTCACGTGCCGCAGAAGGTGCGATACCGGCCGCAGCCGGCCGGCGGACCGCCCCGGTAGGGCTCATTCGCCGGCGTCTCCGTGAACGGGTCGCGAAGCACGTCGAGCAATCGCTCGAGCGGCCCGCGATCGCCCGCCTCGGCGGCCGTGAGCGCCTCTTCGACGCGGTGATTGCGGGGAATGACCACCGGATTGGCCCGGCGCATCCGGGCGGCGATCGCCGCGGGCGGCTCCGGCTCGCGGGCCAGCCGCGCCCGCCAGGAGGCGAGCCAGTCGGGGAAGGGCGGGGGGGCCGCCTCGGGGCCGGACACAGCCGACTCGACGACACCCGCAAGGCCGGCAAACGTCGCCGTGAAGTCGGCGCCCGCGCCGTGCATCCGCTCGAGCAGGCCGGCGAACAAGCCGCGATCGCCCGCCTCCTCCGTGGCGAGGCCGAGCTTGGCCCGCGCGCCGTCGTCGTAGGCCCGGGTGAATCGATCCGGAAACCGATCGAGTACGGCGCGGGCCCGCTCGACCACCGTGTCTCCCTCCCCGGGAAACAGCGGCAGCAGGCTCTCGGCGAGCCGGGCGAGGTTCCAGTGGGCGATGCCCGGCTGGTTGCCGGAGGCGTAGCGGCCGTGCTCGTCGATCGAGCTGAACACGGTGGCGGGATCGTAGGCGTCGAGAAACGCGCACGGGCCGTAGTCGATCGTCTCACCGGAGACGGCCATGTTGTCGGTGTTCATCACGCCGTGGACGAATCCGACGAGCATCCACTTGGCGACCAGCGCGGCCTGCCGCTCGCCGACGGCCTCGAGGAAGGCGGCCGCCCGGTCGCCCGCGTCGAGGTCGGCCAGTTTCGGATCGTGCCGCGCGATCGCATGGTCGAGCAGCGCCCCGAGCACCTCGTGGCGGCCGAGCGCCGCGGCGTATTGGAAGGTGCCCACGCGGATGTGACTCGCGGCCACGCGGGTGAGCACCGCGCCCGGCAGCGGCGTCGACCGCATCACCACCTCGCCGGTGGTCGCGACGGCCAGGCTCCGGGTGGTGGGGATGCCGAGGGCGTGCAGCGCCTCGCTCACGACGACCTCGCGGAGCATCGGCCCAAGCGCCGCGCGGCCGTCTCCGCCGCGGGAGTAGCGGGTGCGGCCCGCCCCCTTGAGCTGGATGTCGCGGCGGCGGCCGTCGGGGGAGAGCTGCTCGCCGAGGAGGATCGCCCGGCCGTCGCCGAGATTGGTGAAGTGGCCGAACTGATGGCCCGCATAGGCCTGGGCGATCGGCTCGGCTCCGGGGGGCAGCTCGTTGCCTGCCATCCACGCCGCGCCGTCGTCCCGGAGCCGGCCGGCATCGAGCCCGAGGTCGGCCGCCAACGGCTCGTTGAGATAGACGAGCCCCGGCGCCCGGACCGGCACGGGCGGCGCCGACGCGAACAGCTGTTCGGGCAGCCGGGCGTAGGAGTTGTCGAACCGCCACCCGGCCGTCGCCGGTGAACGCGTCATGCCCAGAGGCTCGCGGGATACTCGCCGGCGTCCACGAGCGCCCGCAGGCTCGCCTGCACCGCGGCCTTGTCCTCGGCGTAGGTGGCCCCGAACCAGGTCGACGTGGTGGGCAGCACCTCGCAGGTGGCGTGCCCCGCATGCACGAGCGCGCCGACCGAGGTCGGGATGTAGCACTCGCTCTTGAGCTCGGAGCCATGCTCGAGGAGAAACCCGCGAAAGGTGCCGTCGAGTTGGGGAAAGACCTGCGGCGTGAAGCCCCACATGTTCATCGACACGGGCTCGGCCCCCGTGAGGTCCACCGGCCCCGCGGGGCTCGTGCCCCGGATCCCGCCTCCGGCCACCCGGCCCACGCCGGTGAGTTCCTGGATGTCGGCCAGAAACCCCCGCGCATCGGTGCGGCAGACGCCCCGGGCCACCGTGCCGTGCTCCGAGAGCGTGCCGGCGAGCGTGAAGCCGACCATGCAGTAGGCGGTGGAGTCGGCCCCGAGCGGGGCGAGCCGCCGGCCGAGCACGGCGAACGAGTCGCGACCGTAGAAGTCGTCGGCATTGATCATCGCGAACGGCTCGGCCACCACGTCGCGGGCGCAGAGGATCGCGTGGGTCGTGCCCCAGGGCTTCTCCCGTCCCGAGGGCACGGCGAACCCGGCGGGCAGCCGGTGGAGCGTCTGGAAGGCGAGGGCCGTCTCGATCCGGCCGGCGAACCGGGCCAGCACCCGCTCGCGAAAGGCGGCCTCGAAGTCGGGCCGGATCACGAACACCGCCCGGCCGAATCCGGCCCGCAGGGCGTCGAACACGGAGTAGTCGAGCAGCGTCTCGCCCGCGGGCCCCATCGGGTCGATCTGCTTGAGGCCGCCGTAGCGGCTGCCCATGCCGGCGGCGAGCACGAGAAGCGTCGGTTTCATGTCGGGAGAATAGCAGACAGTTCCGCTGCCGCGGTCAGGCGGCGCGAGCCAGCCGCGGACCGGCCGGGGCGGCAAACGCGGGCCGGGCGGCCGACGCGTCGCGGCCAAAGACCGCATACAGGGAGTCGCTCAAGGGCGAGCGGTCGGCGAGCCGCATCCGGGTCAGCGCCAGCCCCGCCCGGGCGGCCGTCGATACGAGCGTGACCGGCGTGAAGTAGTTGACGTGGTCGGGCCAACGGTAGCCGCACCAGCGGCGACCGCGGAGGCGACGGCCCAGGCAGTCGTAGTTGGGCACCTTCACCACGACCGCGCCGTCGGCGGCGAGCCGCTCCCGGCAGCCCGCGAGCAGCGGAACCGGATCGAGCTCGTGCTCGAGCACGCAGGACAGGATCACCACGTCGACACTGCCCGGCGCCAGGTGCCGCAGGCCGTCGACGCCGGCGGCGTGGATGCAGCGGCCACCGTGAAATCGGAGCCGCTGGTCGGCGACCGCGGCCAGATGCGTCGAGATCTCGATGCCCACCGGCTCGAGTCGGCCGGCCACGTCCGCCGGCAAGGCGGCGACCAGGCGACGAAACAGGCCGCCGTCGGAGCAGCCGATGTCGACGAGCCGAATCGTCCCCGAGCGACGGCGGGCGATCGCGGCCACCATCCCCACGAGTTTGTCCCGCTTCAGCCACCGCTGGCGGAAGGTCTTCAGGGCCCGGCTCGCCGCGGAGACGAGCGGCTCCTGGCGTTGCCGACGGGCCGACTCCGCGGCATGGGTCACCTGCCAGGCAAACTCCTCCCGGTAGCGGTCCTGGGCGGGTGGGTTGGCAAGATATACCAACCCCGTTTGCAGGCATTGGCGCACCTCCCAGGGATACGGTGCGACGGTGAGCGGGCGAGATTCGCCCGGACCATCGAGCAGCGGGCAGTGGCGATCAGCGTGGGGCGCGGGGTGCATCTGGGAACCCAGGGGGAATGTGACGGTTGCAACGCCACTCTCAAGATCGGCCGCCGGCCCATCGGTTCGCGAGCCTCACTGCCGCGCCGGCGCTGCCCAGGCTCGGCCTGACGTTGCCCCGCCCACCACAGCCCCCCAGTCGGCCACCCCGGCCTCCACGGTCCGGCGAAACCGAGCCCAGACCCGAGCCCAGACCCGACCCCGGAAACGAGAACGGACGGCGCCGCGAGCGGCGCCGTCCGTCTGTTTCGCTTCCACGCGGGCTCGGGCTCAGCCGGAGACCATCGCCTTCAGGTTCTTGAGCGCCCGAACGCGAACCTTCACGCTCGCCGGCTTCGCGGGCCGATCCTGCAGCTCGCCTGTGAAGGGATTCTTGACACCCTTCTGGGCCGGACGGGCCGGAACCTTGCGCCGCTCGATCTTCACGAGACCGGGGATCGAGAAGACGCCGATCCCGGAGCCCTTGAGTGCCTTCTGAATCTCGGTGGCCAGAGCCTCCATCACCGCGACCACGTCCTTCTTGGGAAGGTTGGTCGACTCGGAGATGCTCCGCATGATCTCCGTCTTCGTCAAAGGCTTGTTGCCGGACTTCTTCGCCATGTGCCGAAACCTCCAAAAAATACCAATGTGTGAGCGGCAGAAACCCCGCCGCAGGTGTGACGACGATACCCTCAAACTCGGCTATCAACGCCGATTGCGTCGGTGATTAGACGGGTTGAAGGCGAAATTGCAACCCAAAAAAACGGTCCGGCCCGCAAAAAACCGCTGTTTTCAGCCTCCATTCGCGGTTCCAGGCCCGGTTCCAGGGCCACGTGAAACCCGCTCCAGTCGGCGGCCGAAGTCCACCCCGGACCACGTGGCGGACCGCCGGTCGGGGCTGCCGCTGGCCCGTGGGCCAGCCGCTGCAGGCCAGGCCGTGGCCGCGCAAACCGCGCGAGTGATACGATTGAAGGAGCGAAAGCGGAGCGCCGCGTTCGCGGTTTCCCCAGCGGTCCTCGTGGCCCGACCCGACATGGCAGCCCCCGCCACGCCCGCAACAGTGCCCGAGCCGGGCGGCGGTCGAAGCCCGGCGGTGCTGCTGGCTGTCCTGCTGGCCTTCGCCGCGTCGGCCCGCGGATGGGCCGACGTGCCCAACGCCTTCGAGGCGGCCGAAGAACCGCCGGCCAGCACGATCACCGCCGACGACGCTGATGCGGAACCGGGCCTGTTCTTTCCGGGCGATCGCCATCGAGAACGGGAACTCGACCGGGCCAGACGCCTGGTCGCCGACGAGCGCTGGTCCGACGCCGCGGTCGCGCTCGATGAACTGCTCGCCGGCGACCGCGACGCATTCGTGGTCGCCGGCACCGGCACCACCCGCGGCAGCATCCGCTCGGCGGCGGCCGCCGCGGTGGCGGCGCTCCCCCGGCCGGGCCGGGAAGCCTATCAACGACTGTTCGATGGCCGCGCTGCCAAACAGCTCGCCGCGGCGATCGCTGCCGACGACCACGACGGCATCGTGGCGGTGGCCCGCCGCTGGCTGCACACGTCGGCGGGACGCGCGGCGGCCCTGCTCGCGGGGCTCACGCTCCTCGAGTCGGGCCAGCACCTTGCCGCAGCCGCCTGGCTCGACCGGCTGGCGGCCCTCGAAGGAGCCGGTCAGTTCGAGCCCACGCTCTCAGTCATGCGGGCGGTCGCCGCGAGCCAGGCGGGCGACGAACAGGCAGTGGAACGACTGCTGCTCGCGACCGCCCGCCGCGGCCCGAGCGGTGTGCGGCTCGGCGGACGCGAACGCACGGTCCCCGCCGCGGCCGACGCGGCCCGCGCGTGGCTCGCCGAAAACGCCGGCGGCCTCGCCCGTCCCGAGCCTGTGTCGCCGGCCGGCTCCGAGTGGCGGCAGCTCGGCGGTGGCCCCGCCAGGCGCGGCGTGACCGCGGCCTCGAGGCCACTGCTCGTTCCCCGCTACCGTGTGCCTCTGGTCCGTCATCCCGACGAGGCCCGCCGCCTGGAGCAGGCCCGGCTGGCGGCAGCCGACGGGGGCGAACCGCTGCTACCCGCGGGCACGCCCCTGGCGGTCGGCGACCGACTCGTCGTGCAGACGCCCCTCGGCATCCTGGCGATCGACTTCGAGTCGGGCCGCCGCATCTGGCTCGAAGCGGCCGTGACCGCGGCCGATCCCGAACCGCCGGCCACCGCCGGTTGGACGGAGGAATCGACCGACGCGGCGGCCGGCCACCGGGTTTTTGACGACGTCACCAGCGGCAGCCTGGCCAGCGATGGCCGGCTCGTGTTCGCGGTGGAGAGCCCCGCGACGGCGTTTGCCGAGACGCGGATGACGCCCACCGGCTTTGGCCGCGGACCATTCGGGCCGGACGGCGAGCGCGAACTGTCCAATACGCTTTCCGCCTATGCGATCGCGGATGGCACCGTGCGGTGGCGAGTGCCGGCGGACGGTCGCCGCGGCCGCCGCGACGCCGACGAATCCCGGGCATGGCACCTCGGGCCGCCGCTGGTGGTCGGCGCCGATCTCTTCATCCTGGTCGAGGAGCGGGGGGACGTGCGGGTGGAGACGCGGGCCGCCGCCGACGGCCGGCTCCGCTGGTCCCAACCGCTGGCCTCCTATGAAGATGGAATGGCGATCGCGTCGCCCGACGCCCGACCGCGGCGGCTCGCCGGGCTGACACCGGCCTTCGACGCGGGGATTCTCGTCTGCCCGATCGGCGCGGGAGGCGTGGTGGCGGTCGATGTCGCGACCCGTTCCCTGCTCTGGGCCCACGCCTACCGGCAGGCGAACGGCGCCGACGGGGACGGCCCGCGACGGCGTGACGGCGAGTCGGCCCCGGTGATCGCCGGCGGCCGGGTGCTCCTCGCTCCCTATGACAGCGCCGAGCTGATCTGTCTCGGCCTGACGGACGGCCAGCCCGTCTGGCGGCGGCCGCGGCCTCCCGGCACCCGGCTGGTCGGCGTGGTGGATGCCCGGGTGCTCACCGTCGGCGACACCGCGGTGGAGGCGATCGACATCGCCACCGGCCGGCCGCTGTGGAACCGCGAACTCGGCCCGGGCGTGCGGCCGAGCGGCCGCAGCCTGCTGACACCCCAGAGCGTGTTCGTTCCCTGCGATGCCCCCGCGGTGCTGGAAATTGCGGTGGCGGATGGCCGGATCACCGGCCGGTCGTCGGGCCGGGGTGGCCGCATCCCGGGCAACCTCGTCGCCCATCGGGGCGAGGTGATCTCGCGGAGTGCCGAGGCCCTCGACGTGTTTCACCAGCGGGCGGTGCTCGAGGAACGGATTGAAACCGCGCGGAAGACCGGCTCGGCGAGTCCCTGGGCGAGGTACTGGATGGGCCAGGTGGCGATCGACGAGGGGGAGGTGGCGTCCGGCCTGGAAGCGCTGGGGACGGCGGCGGCGGCGCCCGGGTTTCGGATTCCACCGGCCGATCTCGACGAGGCCATCGTCGCGGCGATGCAGCACGACTTCCCGGCTGCCGCGCAGGTCTGGAGCAGGTTGCCGGGCCGGGCCGGCCAGGGCGGCATGACAGCGGGCGGCGCGGCCGTCGCGCGGATGGCCGTCGACGGATTTCTGCATGTCGGAGACACGGCCGCGGCCTGGGAATCCCTTCGCCCGCTGCTGGCCGCGTGGCCCGACACCAGCGAGCCCGAGGAGGCCTTCGCCGACGCCGCCGATCAGCCGCTCGTGATTTCGTCCGACCGCTGGCTCCAGGGGCGGCTGGTCCGGCTGGCCGCCGCCGCTGACGCCTCCCTTCGCACCACGATCGACGAGACCTGCACCGCATTGGTTCGGGACGCGGCCACGACCTCCGCCGCTGCACTCCGGCAGCGACGGCTCGAAGTCGCCTGCGAGCGGCTGGGCCGGCATCCGGCGGCCGAACTCGCCCTGGCCGAACTGGCGGCGAGTGGTGGCGGCGCCGGCGGACGGCAGGCGGAGGTGCGGGCGTCCCTGGCCAAGCTCGCGACCGCCCAGCGGGCCCCGCAACCCACCGCGACGGGATCGGCATCGGCGCGGGCCGCCGACGGCTGGCCGCTGGGCCAGGTCGACGTCCGCCGCGGACACGGATCGGGGCGGGCCGCCGGCCGGGCCCAGTTGCTCCCCGTGCCGTTGACGGGCGGCGGCGCGGCCGACACCCGCGCGGCCCTGGCCGCCGTCGACCTGGAACGCGAGCGGCTCATGATCAGCGACGACGAGGGTCGCCCGTTGACCGACGCCCTGCCGGTCGAGGGACTCGGGGTCGGGATCGGCCTGCCGTTTTTCAACCAGCAGCCTCCGCTCGAGGTGGCCGTGGTCGGCCGCGCGCTGGCCGTGCGGACGGCGGCGGGCGTCGTGGCGTACGACCTCGATGCAGACCCGGGCAAGGGTCGGGGGTTGTGGCGGACGCCCGACCTGGGCCTCGAGACCGACGACCGAGTGCGGTGGGGGGGCGGCCGCGTCACCCGCGATGGCGCCGTGCCGCTCGGGCTGCGGATCCTCGAGCCGGACGACCGGCCGCGTGGCAGCGGCCGGGGCATGGTGGCGACGCCGACGGGCCTGTTCATTCCCGGCATCACGTCGATCGCGATGCTCGACCCCGCGACCGGCCGCCTGCTCTGGGAGCGGCACCGGCTGCCCGCCGGTCTCGAATGGTTCGTCGATGGCGAGTTCCTCTGCGGCTGCACGGCGGATGGCCGGGGCTCGATCGTCTGCCAGGCGATGGATGGCCGTCTGCTCCATGCGACCGACGTGCCGCACCGCCGGCAGCGGGTGGCCGCCGCCGGGAGGCGGTTCGTCGCCGTCAGGCCGCTCGACGAGCATCCGGCCGGACCGGTGGCGGAGCGCGTGCGGCTCGAACTGGTCGATCCCGTCGATCGCGAGTCGCGGCCGATCGGGGAGTTCGCCGGCGAGGCGCGGGCCGTCACGACCACCGACGGACGGCTGGCGGTGCTCGAGCCCGGCGGCCGCCTGGCCGTGTTCGACCTCACCGACGGCTCGCTCGTGTTTCGCACGACGCTCCCCGAGCCGCCGCCCAGGGTCGAGCGGCTGCAGGTGACCGTCTGGAAGGACCGCCACCTCGTCTTCGCCGGCGCGGTCGACGACGATCCCGACGCCGATGTCGCCCCGCTCAATCAGTTTCTCCACGCGGGCGGTGCTGCCGCGCCGCTCTCGGGGGCGGTCTGGGCGGTCGATGCCGCGCACGGCCGGCCGCTGTGGCCGGTGCCGGCGCTGATCGAGCGACACTGCCTCCATCCGGCCCAGCCGGCCGGCTTGCCGATCCTCACCTTCTGCCGTCTCCTGGAGCGGCGCGAAGGGGGCACCCCCGTGCTGAGCGTGCTCTGCCTCGACAAGCGGACGGGCCACGCCGTGTTCGCGAGCGACCGGGTCGCCTCGCAGTCGGTGCAGGCCTTCGGCTGCGATCTGGTGGGCGACGCGCGGGCCGCGACGATCACCATCGGCGACGATCGGCCGCTCGAACTCGTGTTCACCGACCGGCCGATGGCGCCGCGTCCGCCATTCCGCAGCCGGGGCCGCCTGCCCGCGCTCGACGAGGGTGAGATCTCGGGCGACCGGTCGCGCGGACTCCACCCATGACAAGCGTGCCCACCGTCCCGCTCCGATCGGTCGCCTGCGCGGTGACCTGGCTCGCCTCCCTGGCCGCGGCCGCCGCGCCCCCGCAGGCGGCCGACGTCGTGGAAGCCGGCCTCGAGTGGCTGGCGGCCAAGCAGAGCCGGCGCGGCAACTGGTCGGCCAACGAGAGCCGCTACCCGACCGCGATCACGGCGCTCGCGGCCACCGCGCTGGTGATGGAAGGCTCGACCACGTCGCAGGGCCGGTACGCCGAGCCGGTCCGCCGGGCGGTCGACTACCTCGTCAGCCGCGCCCGGCCCAACGGCCTGATCGGCGACCCGAAGACCGACGACCGCTACACCTACGGCCACGGCTTCTCGATGCTCTTCCTCTCGCAGGTGCTCGGCGAGGAGGAGGACGAGCGGCGGCGGGAGGAACTGGTGGGGGTGCTGACCCGCGCCGTGGAGTTTTCCGGCCGGGCGCAGACGAAGGACGGCGGCTGGGGCTACGTCAGCGCGACCGACGGCAACGACTTCGACGAGGGCTCGACCACGATCACCCAGGTGCAGGGGCTGCGCGGCTGCCGCAACGCGGGCATTCCCGTGCCCCGGGAGATCATCGACAAGGCGATCGCCTACATCCACACCTGCACGCTCCCGGACGGCGGCGTGCAGTACAGCTCCAAGGGGGGCGGCGGCCGGCCGGCGATCTCGGCGGCGGCGATCGCCTGCCTGTTCAACGCGGGCGAGGAGGACGACACGCACGTGCCGCGGATGCTGGCCTACGCCGACAAGCACCTGGGCAACATCGCCAACACCAGTTTCGGCCACTGGCATTACGGGCATTTCTATTACGCGCAGGTGATGTATCGTGAGGGCGGCGAGCGGTGGGAACGGTACCGCGACCAGATCGAACGCCGGCTCGTCGGCGAGGCGCAACGCGACCGCGACGGCATGTACTGGACGCAGGGCTACATCGGCAGCGCCTTCACCACCGCCACCAACCTCACGATCCTCCAGCTCGACCGGGGCATGCTCCCCATCTACCAGCGCTGAGCCGCCCCCGCACCGCCCCGAGCCGATTCCCCGCCCCGTTCCCTGGAGCCACCATGACCCACGCCTCGGCCGTCGAGCGGCTGCACGCCGCCCACGACGCCATCCTCGCCCAACTCGGCCGGGTGATCGTCGGCCAGGAGCGGGTGATCGAGGAACTGTTGATCAGCCTCTTCGCCCGGGGCCACTGCCTGCTCGAGGGCGTGCCGGGGCTGGCCAAGACGCTGCTCGTGAGCACGCTCGCCCGCAGCCTCGACCTCTCGTTCAGCCGGATCCAGTTCACGCCCGACCTGATGCCGGCCGACATCATCGGCACCGACGTGCTCGAGGAAGACCG
>Ga0214923_10005817_pt1 | contig 14119 bp, 4 predicted proteins | sample LL1510_MetaG_FD_177993 | JGI IMG/M metagenome (GOLD analysis project Ga0214923, IMG submission 177993) | Freshwater microbial communities from Lake Lanier, Atlanta, Georgia, United States - LL-1510 | ecosystem: Environmental > Aquatic > Freshwater > Lake | place: USA: Georgia | collected 2015-10-15 | reverse complement strand
ACAAGTAATAATACTATTAGTAATAATAATAATATAAGTAATAATAATACTATTAGTAATAATAATAATATTACTAATAATATAGTTCAACCTTTTGCTAATAATACATATCAAGCATTATTTAATTTTAATGGAAATTTATTTGCTGCTCAATTAGTTTTTAATTCAACTGGAAATTCTGTATCTTATTCTATTGGTCCCAATTTAAATACTTTATCTAATACAAAATCTAATATTCCTATTTTTACCAGTCCATACAGTAAAACCTGGTACAGTAAATTATATACTCAAAATACAGGTTCTACTGATTTATTACAAGGAATTATGCTTACAGGTTTTACTTTTAATTCTGATTATAGCCAAGTTACATTTGGGAAAATTGGAGCTCTAATTAATATATCGATAAATACATGGATGCAATTTAAAAGTATATTTCCACCCCAATACCAAACATTTGTAGATTGGCAATTTTCATCTGGTAGTTCAAATCAATATATATTTCACCCCACCTCATTTTTCCCCCAAAATGTATATTTTACTATTAAATCTCAAGCACAAAATCTTAATTATCAATCAAATAATAATGCAATCACTAATAATGCTATAACTAATAATGCAATCACTAATAATGCAATCACTAATAATGCAATCACTAATAATGCAATCACTAATAATGCAATCACTAATAATACAATCACTAATAACGCAATCACTAATAATGCAACAAATACTAATGTTTTTACAATACAAGATAATAATAATAATCCATGTAATTATAATGCTTCTCAAACAAGTAATGACCCATCAGTTAGTTATAATACATTTAATTGTGGTTTTAATCCTCTTCCTACTAATTCATTAAGTATGCCAAATACTATTAGTATAGCTGATTCAACAAATGGCATAATTCAATATACTGGAATAGTACCTATAGCAGCAACAATTAGTTTTTCTACACAAGTACAATTTATTGCTTCTTGCAAATATACTTTAACTGATAAAAGTACTATAACTAAAAATTTAAATTTAAGTGGTATTGATTTTGGAGTAAGATTATATAAAAAGAGTAGTAGTAATAATACAGTTAGTTTAATATCTAATTCTTCTATTTCAGATTCAAATATATCTACTTATATGGATATTAATAGTCCTTGGTTTACATTTAGTGATTCTTGCACTGTAATTTTATATCCCAATGATCAAATTTTTGTTGGATATCATTCATTTTTGTCTCCTCTAGTTAGTGCCATTAATAGTGTAATATCAACAATAGGTCAAAGTATTCCTAATTTAAGTAGTGCATCTACTCCTAGTTATAATCTTAATGTAGCTGGTTTTCGTTTAAATATATCATATTTACCTAATATAATAATACAAAATAATAATAATCCGTCTAGTTATATTATTTCCCAAACATCTGACCCATCAGTTAGTTATAATACATTTGATTGTGGTTTTAATTCTCTTATTAATACATTAGATCCATCAAATCCTATTAGTTTATTTGATTCAAAAAATGGCATACTTCAATATAATGGATTAGTACCTATAGCAGCAATAATTAGTTTTTTTACTAAAGTACAATCAACAATTAGTAATGCAAATGCAACTTTTAATTTTGGAGTAAGATTATATAAAAAGAATAGTAATAATAATGTTAGTTTGATATCTAATTCTGCTATTTCAGATTCAAGTATATCATCAAATAATAATATTTGGTATCCATACATTGATTCTAATACTGTAACTTTATATCCCGGTGATCAAATTTTTGTTGGATATCATTCATCATTTTCGGATAATACAACAAGTACACTTATTAATAATGCAAATTCAAAAACCCTTAATATAGCTGGTTTTCGTTTAAATATATCATATTTACCTAATATAATAATACAAAATAATAATAATCCATGTAGTTATACTATTTCCCAAACATCTGACCCATCAGTTAGTTATAATACATTTGATTGTGGTTTTAATTCTCTTATTAATACATTAAATCCATCAAATCCTATTAGTTTATTTGATTCAACAAATGGCATACTTCAATATAATGGAACATCACCTATATCAACAATAATTAGTTTTTTTACTAAAGTACAATCAACAATTGATAATACAACTGTAAGTTTTCATTTTGGAGTAAGATTATATAAGAATAGTAATAATAATGTTAGTTTGATATCTAATTCTGCTATTTCAGATTCAAATATGTCATCAAATGATAATATTTGGTATCCATACATGGATTCTTATAATGTAATTTTATATCCCAATGATAAAATTTTTGTTGGATATCATTTATTATTTGATGATAATACAACAAGTACAATTATTCAGAATACAAGTTCAAAAAGCCTTAATTTAGCTGGTTTTCGTTTAAATATATCAGTTTTACCTAATTTAGTACTACAAAAAGATTTATACGCAATTTTATCACCAACAAGTTTATTATCTACACCATCTTTATCCGCCACTTGTGTTTTAACTCCAGATTCAATTATAAATAAAGATATTCGTTCATTTGGATGTGATTATAGAATAACAGCAAATAATAATTTATTTATTTTAAATGATTCAACAAGTGGTATTATTAAATATATAGGTTCTCAACCTATAACAGTACCTATTTCTTTTTCAATTAGTATTCAATTATTTTTACAGGCAACTTTTATAGTTAGAACTGCTAAATCTGACTTTTCTATAGATCCAAATGGAAATTCATATTCTTGTCAACAAAATCTTTTGTATGGTAACTATGGTGGGCATTTTTCTTATATAAATTTGAATATAAATTTATTACAAAATGGACAAAATGTTATAAATCAAGTAAAATATATAAATAATATACCAACTAATATAACAAGTTATAATTCACCAAATAATACTAATACTTATACATTTAATGCTCAAGCTATTTTAAATTTATCAACTAATGATACTGTATCATTAAATTATTCTGGTGGCTTTGCAAGTAATGTAATAAACAATACTGTTAATAGCGTTGATTTAAATCAAGTGTATTATAATATATATTCAACTTATTTGCCAAATAACACAGTACTATATAGATATAATTCAATATTAAATATCTTAAATAAGACAAATTATTATCCTAATGCTGTAAACTTACAAGTAGATTTATCTAAAACAACTACCAATTCTTTTATAAAAATTACTAATTATAGTTTTAATTTTAATAAATGATAATAAATTTACCACCAATAAAAGATTTAATTTTTTATTATTTATTTAATAAAATTATAATATAAGTAATTATTATAATTAAAAATATGAAAGTATATAGTAATTTAGCTATTAAATCATAAATCAAATGAATATAAAACTAATCAAACCAATGTTATAAAAATTTAATTAAATTTTTTTATTATTTTTTTTATTAATATTTGGTAAATTTTTAATATCGTTAGATACATCAGGATAATAACCACCTTCTTCTTTATACGCGCAATTATATCCAGTAACTTTAAATGGTAAACAATTATAAATGTGTAAAAATATTTTAAATATAATAGTTCACTATTTTTTATCATTATTTATATCTTTATACCATATAGGCTTATAATCTGAAAAATCAATTATAATAAATACACGTTTACCTTCTTTTGATATACTAAATTTAATTTCACATACTTCTTGATGTGTATTATAGTCATTTCTTATTTATCATTATTTTCTTCTTCATATTTTGGTGGATTAGTTATATGTATAAATATTTCTACCAGAACGATAATAATCACATATATGGAACTAAAACTTTTAACTACTTCAGTATTATTTTCTTTTACACTAATTTTTTTTTCGTAAAAAGTAATTCTTTACTATTTTATCATAAACTAGGTTGTGTCATATAAATAACCAATCACGATCCATATTTTAATACTTAATAATTTTTTATTTCTTCATCTGTTAAATATGTATATAAACTCATATTATTTAGATAGGCTAAATATTTTACGAATATTTTACGAATATTTTATGTATTTTAACCTTTTCACTTCTTTAGAATATTATATAGGAAATAATCAAGATATATCATATCTGTAATTATTTATAAAGACTAAAAATAATTACAGATATGATATATCTATTAATAGTTTCAGGAGTTGGATAGTAGTAAAACATTATGATGAATTTAATAAAATTATGATATTATAAAGATGTATATATTAAATAATGATAATATCTAATTAAATAAATAGATTAACTTGATTCAAATAGTCAAATATCCTCATAAATATAAAAATAAATTTATTTTGTAGTAAAAGTAAAGTTTGTCTAATTTTCTTTTTAATTGGTGTAATTCCATATAAATGGATCATTTATTACTGAATAAATAAATTCTTGTATGGCACCACTTCCTGTACTCATACAAGAAGAAAAAGCACATGATACAACAAATTCATAACCCCCCGCAAATTCAAATCTAAGTTTCCAACTATTAGGATATGAATATTCATAATCTTTTAATGGTGGAAATGCCGTCATTGTACCTCCAGGAAAATATATATGGGATGAACAAAATCCATAGGTTTCACCCATATGACCAAAACATGGAATTAATCCATAATTCCAATTATTATTTTTATCATAAATATAAAACCAATCAGGTCCCATAGATCCACAATTATATGTAGCTCCCTGACTCCATGCTTGTCCGTCTAAACAATAGGGTGCCGCTAATTGATTATTCCATAAATTATTTACATTTGGTCCATTATAATTTAAAAATCTATTTACATATTCTGTTTGTATATCTCCCATAAAAGAATTTTCATATAAATTTGGAGAAAATATATTCATATAAATTTCAGCTATCCCTGTCAAAGGACCCCAACCATTTCCATCAAAAACACCCGACGATGAATCCCAATCATAAAATAATACTGGAACTAATTCACCATTACTATTATAAATATTTGCCTCATAACTTGGAACATTATTTATAGTACTATAATTTATATTACTAGAATTTATATTACTAGAATTTATATTACTAAAATTTATATTAGAAATATTTATTCTTAATTTTCTTTTATTTTGTCTTAAAAATTTTCTTTTATTTTTTCTTATATTATTTATTTTATTATTATTATTTGTATTATTATTATTTGTATTATTATTTATTTTATTATTATTTATTTTATTATTATTTGTATTATTATTATTTATTTCATTATTATTTATTTTATTATTATTTATTTTATTATTATTATTTGTATTATTATTATTTATTTTATTATTATTATTATTTGTATAATTATTATTATTATTTGTATTATTATTATTTATTTTATTATTATTATTATTTGTATAATTATTATTATTATTTGTATTATTATTATTTATTTCATTATTATTATTATTATTTGTATTATTATTATTATTATTTGTATTATTTTCAAAATGTTCTTTAATATTCTTGGTGTTATTATTATTATACCAAGTATTATTCAAATAACACCAAGGATATTCATTTCCATTATTATCTTTTAATGGATTATCGAGAGTTCCCAATTGTTGAAAACAACAAGCTTCGGAATATTTGTTGCATATATCTCCATTATATTTTGAATAGGGATCATTTAAACAATTTATTCTTTTATCTATAGGAATTTCTAAACACTTTAAGGAAAAATAATTATTTATAGATTTTTCTTCAGAAATATTAATATTTGAAATAGGACTGTCTAATGTTATAGGTGGATGTGCCACATTACCAATACTATATGTTAAAGCAAATGAATAATATTCATTACCAAAATTATCTTGTTTAAAATATTTATATCCCTGATTACCCTTAGTCCCAGCGAAATTAATTAATGAATATAAATTTTCAGGTAATAAAGAATTAATATCTATTTCAGTCCAATTTGTAGGCATATTATTTGGAGTTTCTGTTAATAACCAAAGTAATATTCCTAAGAATGTATAGCCTCCAGAACTATAAGAAGCACTTGGATTATTACTACGAATAATATAACTACAATTATCATCACCACAAACTCCAGAATAAATATTTGGATAATAAGTTTGTTTTACACTTTCTTTTGGATATTTTCCATAAGTTGGATCCCAATCAAAACCAATAATTTCACTTATAAAACTAATAGGACCAATTGAACTTGTTCTTGAAACTAATTGAGCCGATGTATCTATACCCCAAACTGAATCTGAATCAGGAATTCCTGCTCTCATCATTGCTACTTGATATGGTCCTATAGAATTTAAAATTGTTGCAAATTTATTTGGCATTATTGGATTACATGTACATTTGGCTCCTTGATTCCAATCAACAGAATTGGGATCTTGTAAAGTTTTAGTTCCATCAATATTATATTGTGACCATATACAAATATCTGCTGGACACCAAGGAGACTTACAAGTATTTGCTTCGGGTGCCCAATTAGAATTTTTAAATTGGGGATCTAAAGATCTTGGACAAATATTATCACATGTATTTGTACAATACAAACTTGTACCCACAGGACAATTTTTAATTTTTGCCTCAGAATCATACGGACAACAAAATAACCAATCTTGTAATCTTTGAGTCAAATTATTACCAGAACTAGTAGATTGTGTATTACTTGGCTGAGTTATTGTTTCAATAAAATTAGAATTTTTAAATCCCTCAGTTAAATCAAATAATTCAGAATAATTAATTCCCAAACTAATTAATCCTCCATCTTCTATACTAGAATTAACTCCACTATACCAATCCAAAAAAGCTACATTTTCTTCATTTGTTTTTGGTTGTATTTTTTCTTTCCATAATTTATATAATTGTCTAGCCACCAAAGTAGCAGTTATTGGTTTTGTACCAGAACCAAAATAAAAACTAGGTTCAGATTTAGAAATTGTTGAATTTTGTTTATTTGGACAAAAAGTATTATTTGGATTATATTTACCACAATAATGAGCCCATGCAGATAATGGACCATTATTTGCTGGTGTTTCTTTAAAATAAATTGCCATTCCACATTCTACACCATCTGGATATGGTTGGTTATCATCATTTAAACAACAATCATCTTTATTATTTAATGCATTTTGTAATGCTTGAAACATTTTATTTTCTAAATAAGTTTTAAATGCAATTTCTTTATTTGTTAAAGATTTAATTTTATTACTACTACTACTACTACTATTATTACTACTACTACTACTACTATTATTACTATTACTATTATTACTACTACTACTATTATTACTATTATTACTATTACTATTACTACTACTATTACTACTATTATTACTATTACTATTATTACTATTACTATTACTACTACTATTACTACTATTATTACTATTACTACTACTACTATTATTACTATTATTACTATTACTATTACTATTACTATTATTACTATTTTGTAATTGTGGCAAACTAGAATTTAATTTACGATAACATAATGAAGTTTTTGAATTTTTATCATAACAACATCTTGATAAATTATTACAAATATTTGGATCATTACCTATAGAACCCATACAACTTATTTTTTCTGAATCTGGTATTTTACAATCGTTAGAGATATTATTTAATGATTTTTTATTTAAAAATAATATTGTTGCTAATATAATTATAATAATAATTAATAAAATTACAATAAATATAATTTTCATTTATTGTAATTAAAGATTAAAAACTTTTTACACCTTTTATATTTTAAATCGCAATTTTATTATAAATTTAATAATAATTTTATCTGGATTATAATATTAAACCTAATATTAAGGAGGGTGAAAAGGAGTAATGGATGGACTCACAATTTCATTAATAAATATCTACTAAATTCAATAATATATATTATTTATATATTATTTATTGAATTTAGTAGGTATTTATTAATTAATTTAAATATAAATAGAATAAAATAAGAATAAGTTAAATAAGAATAAGTTAAATAAAAATAAGTTAAATAATGTTATTTAAACCTATATATAAAAAATATATAAAAAATAAATTTATAAATAAAATTAATTGGAAAATATTATCTCGAAATAAAGAAGTTATATTTTTATTAGAACAAAATCAAAATAAAATTGATTGGTATAATTTATCATTTAATGAAAATTCTATTAATCTTCTTGAAAAAAATGAATCAAAAATTAACTGGTCTAATTTATCTTCAAATAAAAATGCTATTCATCTTCTTGAAAAAAATATGTCAAAAATTGATTGGTCTTATTTATGTTTAAATGAGAATGCTATACATCTTATAGAAAAAAATAAACATAAAATAGATTGGAATTTATTATCTAGTAATAAAAATGCCATACATCTTCTTGAAAAAAATAAACATAAAATTGATTGGTCATGGTTATCTATGAATGAAAATGCCATACATCTTCTTGAAAAAAATATATCTAAAATTGACTGGAATTATTTATCTCAAAATAAATCAGCTGTTTATCTTCTTGAACAAAATCAAGACAAAATTAATTGGGAACTATTATGTTTTAATGAAAATGCTATGCATCTTCTTGAAAAAAATAAACATAAAATTAATTGGAAATGGTTATCAGAAAATAAAAATGCTATAAATTTACTTGAAAAGAATGAAGATAAAATTAATTGGAATTATTTATGTTTAAATGAAAATGTATATCAAATAATTTGTCCCCTAGATTATTCTAAAATGAAGGAAAATAATTATATATTTTTAGAAGAATTATGTTCTTGGGTATTTAATCCAGATAGATTAAATAGAATATCTAATATGTATAATATAGAAATAAAAAAATTATTAGAATATTATTAAATATAATAATCTAGTCTCTTTTATTTTCTTAACTTAATTATATTAAACCCTAATTTTATATTTAATATAATATTATATTATTAATACTATATTATTAATAATAATAACTAATATAAATATATATTTATTATTTCTGAAATTATAAGAATAATTTGAATTGTTATTACACATATTATAAGTATAATTTCATCACTATAAACTTTAGGATATATATTTAAAAAATATTTTTTATTATTAGAATTTACCAAATTAACCTTTTTAATTTTATTTATTAAACTAAAAGGATTTATTAAAGTTATATTTGAATTTAATTTTTTTGTTCTATTCATATTCCAAACTAAATTTGAATCTTTTATTAATAGTCTTGACATTATTACTTGATATTTACGTATAAAATTTAAAATTGTTCTAAATTTATATTTTATTATTAATTTATATTTATATATTGTTTTTTGGTTCCTCCAATCAATAAAATTAGATTTTTGTAAAAAAGTTTTATATTTATAAATATTATATTGTAACCAACTACAATTACAAATATTTTCTTCAATATTATAATCAAAATTTTTAAATGTTTCAGTTAAATCAAATAAATAAAAATAATTATTTTTTAAATTAATTAATTGTGTATCTTCTTCTATAGAACTAATTCTATTACACCAATCAAAAAAACATATATCTTTCTCATTTGTTTTTAATTGTATTTTTTCTTTCCATAATTTATATAATTGTTTAGCTATTAAAGTAATTGATAGAGAATTTATATTAGAATTAAAATAAAAATTACATTTAAATTTAGGAATTATTAAATTAAATTTATTTAAATTATATTTATTATAGTAATAGTAATTATTTAATTCCCATAATAGTTCATTATTTGCATAAGTTTCTTTATTATAAATTGGTATTTTATATTTTATATTATTTAAATATGATTTATTATTATTTATAAAGTTTATAGAATTTGTAGAATTAATATAATTTATTTTTTTTAAATCTAATAATTTATAATTATTATAAATATTATTTAATGATTTTTTTAAATAAAAAATTGTTGTTATAATAATTATTATTATAATTAGCAAACTTATATTTATTATAAGTTTCATTTATTTTAATTAAATATTAAAAAAGTTTAAGTTTAAAATTAACTTTAATATAATTTATATATTACTTTTATATCTTGTTAATGCTATACGCCACCCCACTTGTAAATTATTAATTGGAACATTTACATTTATAGTAAATGTGGTATCTCCCACATTAGTAACCCATATATTACAATTTTGTGATGAAGTAACCATAATTTCTCCAAGTCTAGGAGTAAGTGAAAGTCCATGATTTATATCAACTGATGAACTTGAAAAAACTACAGAACCAGAAGCTTCAGTTATAAAACCTTTATTATTACGAAACATGGAATTATTAACATCAATTATATTACATCCATTAGGAAGATTATTACATTGTACATTAGAATATTTCGTAGTACCATTTTCATCAATAGAACGACCACCATTGGTAGTATAAGTAGTCAATATATCACAATTCATAATATTTATCCCATTAGTATTATAAATATTTATACCAGCAAATCCTCCTTCATTTTTATTATAATCTCTACAAAGAAAATTATTTATATTAATAGCTGAATTATTTAAAAAAATACCATTTTGTTGGGCTGAATAACCAGAACAATTATTCATAATAATTTCTTCACAATTTACAAATGCCCAATTATGTTCATTGGCAGTTCCTGCCCAACAATTATTTATTTGAACTGCATGTAATAAACCTAATTCATTTCCCTGAAAAAGCCAATTTGATTTTGTTGAAGTATCTGCTGTACAATTTGAAAATTGCATAAATTGACATGGTATATCAATTCCAGAACCAACAATAAAACCATAACCTCCATTAGCTTCGGCAGAACAATTAATAAAATCTGAACCATTTCCATTATAAATACGCCAACCATCATTTGCAGTAAATGAAGAAACAACATTTTGCATATACATAGCATTATTTACATTATTATTATTAGTAACTTCAAAAACAACACCATTAAAATTTTGATCTGTTCCTTGACCAAGAATACTAATATCATTCATTCTACTTTCATAATTAAAAGCTAAATAAATAGCACAATAACAATTTAAAAATCGAAGATTTTTATATAATGCTCCATTACTTCCAATTACAGAAATACCTTTAGCATTAATATTTGTATTATTTCCTGCTTGATTCCATCCTCCTTTAATAGTCATATCCCAAATTCCTCCCCCATTTATAGTTATTTTTTCTGTTCCGGGTCTTGAAAACACAGGGAAATTACCTGTTGCTTTTACTGTTGTTGCTCCAATTCCCATTCCTTGATGAGTTACATATTCAATATCTGGAATTGAATTAGATATTATATATGTACCAGATGGATATAAAAGAATACCACCACCTATTTTAGTTAAATATAAAACAGCATTTTTTATTGAATTATAACTATCTTTAACTCCGGTAGGATCACTACCAAAATCTAAAATATTAATAGAATCATTAAGTCTTGATTGGACAGTTCTACTTATAGCATTATTATTTGGAATTATAGAACCAATTTTACTTGCTCCAGTTGATTGTAAAAAAGAATTTTTTAGATTGTGATTTAAAAATATTATTATACCTATTAATATTATAAAAGTTATAATAATTACACTTATAGAAACAATTATAAATATATTTTTCATTTATTATAATAAAACTAATAAAATAATTATTTATTATAAATTATTCTTTTAGTCCAAAAAATAAAAACTAATAAAATAATTATTTATTATAAATTATTCTTTTAGTCAAAAATAAAATAAATAAAAAATAATTATTTTATAAAGTGTTTCTAGTTAAAAATAAATAAAAAAAATAATTATTTATAAGATGCTTTCTAGTTGAAACTAAAAAATAAAAAAAATAATTATTTTATAAGATGCTTTCTAGTTGAAAATAAAAAATAAAAAAATAATTATTTTATAAGGTGTTTTCTAGTTAAAACTAAAAAATAAAAAAGTAATTATTTTATAAAGTGTTCTTTAGTTAAAAATAAAAAATAAAAAAAATAATTATTTTATAAGATGCTTTCTAGTTGAAAATAAAAAATAAAAAAATAATTATTTTATAAGGTGTTTCTAGTTAAAAATAAAAAATAAAAAAATAATTATTTTATAAGATGTTCTTTAGTTAAAAATAAAAAATAAAAAAATAATTATTTTATAAGGTGTTTCTAGTTAAAAATAAAAAATAAAAAAATAATTATTTTATAAAGTGTTTCTAGTTGAAAATAAATAAAAAATAATTATTTTATAAAGTGTTTCTAGTTAAAAATAAAAAATAAAAAAAATAATTATTTTATAAGGTGTTTTCTAGTCAAAAATAAAAAAAAAATAATTATTTTATAAGATGCTTTCTAGTTAAAAATAAAAAATAAAAAAATAATTATTTTATAAGATGCTTTCTAGTTAAAAATAAATAAAAAAAAATAATTATTTTATAAGATGCTTTCTAGTTAAAAATAAATAAAAAAAAAATAATTATTTTATAAGGTGTTTTCTAGTTAAAAATAAAAAATAAAAAAATAATTATTTTATAAGATGCTTTCTAGTTAAAAATAAATAAAAAAAAATAATTATTTTATAAGGTGTTTTTAGTTGAAAATAAAAAAATAATTATTTTATAAGGTGTTTTTAGTTGAAAATAAAAAATAAAAAAATAATTATTTTATAAAGTGTTTCTAGTTGAAAATAAATAAAAAAATAATTATTTTATAAAGTGTTTCTAGTTAAAAATAAATAAAAAAAAATAATTATTTTATAGGGTGCTTTATTAATATTACATATTATTACCTAAGATAAATTATAAAAATTTATTTATAAATTGTTCTTTAGTTAAAATAATAATATTTAAATCTTGAGCTTTTTTAATTTTTAAAGATAAATTATCAATATTTTTAACAATTAAATGTGTTGTATTTTTATTAATATTATTAGAAATTTTTCCACCATTTTGTATTATATTATTTTGTAAAGATTCGTCTCTAAAACCACTAAAAACCACAACAAAATCATTAAATTTATTACTAATAATTTCACGAGTATTAAAAGTAACATATTTACTTAAAGCTTGTATAAATTTATCTGCCCATTCAATATTATTTATAACTAATTGAGTAGTAATGTCTGCAAATCCTGGAATTTTTAAAATTCTATTATTTAATTCTTGTTTATCTATAGTTTTATATATTGTAAATAAATCAGGTATATATTCTAACAAAAGTTCTATTCTTTTAGGACCCATATCCATGCCAAATATAGCACAAGAACCTAATAATTTAGGTAAAGATATATTTACAAGACCATTATGAATATTATTATATATTCTAGTGGCACTTTTTTCTCCTAAATTAGGTATTTTCAATAAAGTTTCTAAAGGGGCTGCAATAATTTTTAATAGTGAATTTAATCCATATTCATATAATTTTGTGACTGTAGCTAATCCCAAAAAATCTATTTTTAATTGTTTAAAAAAGTAAGAAATTAATTTAATACACATTTCTGATGTATATTCTATGGCAACAATATCAACTTGTGTTTTAGACCATTTATATTTTATTTTGGGCATTTCAATATTATCAGCTTTTTTTACAACTGAAACTAATTTAGGAATAATTTCACCTCCTTTAGTAATTTTTATTATTGCACCAGGTCCTATACCATTATCTATTATATTTTTTGCATTATGACCCGTTACATTATTAATTATAGAACCACTAATTTTTACAGGTTCTATAATAATTACAGGAGTTAAAATACCAAATCTTCCAGCTTCCCATTGTACTTTTTTTACTTTAGTTTCTGCAATATTTTCAGGTAATTCTAATTTAAATGCAAATGCATATTCAGGATTGCCTGATAAATTTCTTTCATAAGAATGATTTGGTTGAATAATTAATCCATCAATTTCATACAAACTTTTTTCTTTAAATTCTATATATAAGATATTTAAATTTTGTATAGTTAATTCTTTATTTGATATAATTTTATAATCAACTACATTAAAACCTAATTTTTCTAATTTTTTTAATTGAATTTCTGGTGGTAACATTTTACCCTCGTCAATAATTTCATAGGCAATAAATTTAATATCATAAATACCTTTTCTTATTTCTTTTCCTTGAATATGCCCATTTACAAAATTACGACCAGTAGAAAATCCTTCTGTTTTATTAATTTTACTATCTTTATTACTATCTTTATTGTCTTTACTATCTTTATCGTCTTTAAAAT
>Ga0214923_10005816_pt1 | contig 14121 bp, 9 predicted proteins | sample LL1510_MetaG_FD_177993 | JGI IMG/M metagenome (GOLD analysis project Ga0214923, IMG submission 177993) | Freshwater microbial communities from Lake Lanier, Atlanta, Georgia, United States - LL-1510 | ecosystem: Environmental > Aquatic > Freshwater > Lake | place: USA: Georgia | collected 2015-10-15 | reverse complement strand
GAAACATGAGTCGGCAAGATGCCGTCATTGCTAATCCCTGGACGGGAGACTATCGCATTGACGCCTTGATCGAGGGGCCAAGTTATCGATGGAACTTCGATCCAAGTAACCCAAGTGTATGGGGTCAACCTGTAACGGTGAGTTTTAGTTTTATTCGTGATCCGCATCGCTCTGCAAATCTACGCGACCAATTCGGCTTTCAAGCCTTCACCATGACCCAAGAGGCAGCCGCCCGCAAGATTTTTGATGAACTCGAAGCTGTTATAGGCATTGATTTTAAGGAAGTCGTCGAGGACACAGAAGTCTGGGGGGAAATTCGACTCGGTAACAATCAGCAGTCAGAGCAGGGCACCGCTGGTTATGCATATTTACCTAATGATCCACTTGCCGGCGATTCTTCTGGCGATGTTTATCTGGCTGTTGGTTTTGGCCGCGGTTATCAACCGGGAGATGCTGATTTAGAGACGCTCATCCATGAAATAGGGCATGCGCTTGGCCTTACTCATCCTAAGGGTGACGGATCGGCACCTGATCGCCCTGAAGATCAGCAACAAGCCGAACATCGATCAGACGAAAATACGACGGGCTACACGGTTATGTCATACGAACCTCACCCGCAACAACTTCATCGGATCGATTGGGGTTTATATGATCTGTTAGCGCTACGTCATATTTACGGGAGCCGCGCCTTCAAAACTGGGAACGACCTTATCCTTATGGACGACGTCAAAGGACATTACCAATCCCTATTAATTGATGACGGTGGTATAGATTTACTGGACTTGAGCAACTTAAGTTTAGGTACTCAGGTAAATATGAATCCGGGTACGTTTTCATCAATCGGACGCATGGCGTCTGGTAAGGCTGCTATTAATAACCTTGCAATCGCCCATGGGACCGTAATTGAACAACTTAAGGGTACCAAGTTCACAGACTTAATCATCGGCAATGCCGCAGACAATCGCATTGAACCGATCCTGGGTTACGACTCAATCGACGGAGGACCGGGCATAGATACTGTGGTCTACCAGTCCCTACGAAAGGGGTTTAGCGCTTCGTCCAATCAAGCGCGAACCAATCAAACTGCCGAAATCACCGTAACCGGTCTTGGATTCCTGAACCGTTTGAACGAACAAAAGCTGACAAACGTGGAAAGAATTGAGTTCAGCGACGTTTCATTAGCATTTGACCTCAATGGAAACGCAGGACTCGCCTTAAAGACAATTGCACTGCTCTACGGTATTGGACAACCCTCTACTCAATTGTGCGGACTCGCAATTAGGCATATTGATGAAAAATCAAGGCAATTTGCCGAATTACCAGAGGTTATCGCGCATGATCTACTTCAATTCGATGGCTTCTGGGGAATCGAAGCGAAGCGAAATAATCAAACCATGATTAACTTAATCGCTTCCCGACTCAAGCTAATTCCACCTGATTCAACGATGTCCGACGCTGATTTAACAAAAATAGAAGATCAAATCGCAGTTCTAGGGGGGGCAGAAAAATTTCTGGCCGAGCTGATCAAGCACCCCGCCCTTAATGAACTTATTGGAATTCCCACCTACTTCGAATACGGCTTACCCTGGGTTTAATTTAAGTGATGACGCGAGCCGCGATCCACGCCCTGATGGTCAATTACAACCAACCTCATTATTGCGAAAATGCCATAAAGATGCTGGTCTCCAATAACCACGATGAACTTGCCACAAGGCGCGTTGAACTAAACATTCATTGGATTGATAACTCAGGAACGGCATCATGTTTATATCGTGATCGCGCTCAACAATTCAGCACTACAGCGGGCATAAAATGGCATGTCCATCGTAACCCGACTAACTTGGGCTTTGGTCAGGCATGTCAAAGAGTATTTTCTAACCTGGAATGGTCCGATTTCGTATTGCTCATAAATCCTGATACCGAGCTTTCAGGTCTTGCTATGATGCACGATTCATTAACGATTGCAAATGATTCTGTTGCCGGCATAGGACCGAAAAGCTTCTGGGATATTGACAAAAAGTTTTTATTACCGCCGACCTGGCTGATCGATGAAAACTTTATAAAAAATGAGGTATTAAGCAGATACTCTTCGACCTATGCACGCTATCGATCTCGATTGTTTCGGGATGCATCGATAAGGATTTGGACTGCAACTAAAACGATTCCTATTGAAGCGGTTTCCGGAGCCTGCGGACTATTTCGAGTCGATGCACTGCATTTAGTGGGTGGGCTGTTTGACAAAGCGTTTTTCATGTATTGGGAGGATACGGAACTTATGCTGCGGCTCAAACGTGCAGATTTAAAAATGCTTTTCGACCCACAGGCTCATCTGATTCATTACTACGAACATACAGCGGCAAAATCCACCATGATCGAATCTGGGCGTGATACCTATCTTAGCCGACTGGAACTTGGTTCCTATTGGAAAGAATCCCAAATCTCAAGGAAAGAATCTTTATGGCCCATTGAAACGATTTATCTTTCAACGGGATCGGATCTGCGGATTCAACATCCCAGGCCCAGCCTGCATCATAGGAATGCAGAAGGACCTCTTTGGGAACTGGGATTTTCAGAAGAATTTGTACCCTCTATCGGGACGTTCTCGGAACACTTGATGGTACCCTGGCATTTAATAGCACGGGTATCAGAAATACCGATTTACATCAGAACGATCAATGACCATAATGTGAATTGCTGGAAAGTTACAGTATCATAACTAATCTCGATGACTCATAAAAAGTCAGTATCCCCCCCCATCAGCCACCAACGATTCAGGAGCATTTTCGGTTCAGGTCCATGCGTCCAGACACAAGAGGGTATGCCAATCTGAAGATCTCTTGTTTCATAATGAGCCGGGAAAAATGCTCGAAGGGGCTCCGAAATCCATGTAAAGAACTTCGTGTTCGCCCCATTAACAATTCCTGTCAACGCACTCAGTATCCACTTAATTCTTTTCGGCTTTGCAATAATGTCCATTAATTCATAAAGATCGTCTGAATGCTTTTTTATCACTATTACGCCAAAAGGCATAGACCGACCTAGAACGGAGACAGCGTAAATGACATATTTCTGATGAGGATGATTTACATATCGATGCACGATCCAATCTCGATCACGAATTCCAATGACGAATCCTTCTGTCTCAGATGCCATCCGGCTCCAACAGTCATCGACCAATGCAGCGTCCGACCGTACTGACAAATCCAATTCCTTATGTTGCAAAAATAGAATTCGCCAGTCGTTAAGGTCAAGACTCCATGTGAGCGCGTACATTTTCGATACTGGTTTAGAATACAAGCCTAGTAATTCCGGAGCGCGTCTCGCTCTCTCATTAGGGAATCCAAATCCTAACAAATGGCGTCTACCGAATCCCGTCGTCAACTCTAGGTAAGTAGCAGCAGATAAAAAAAATGCAGATTTTCTAACTAAACTTCGCCTTGAAGATGGGAGCGTCATGACATCAGCACTTTGGGATGCGAGTTGGGCTTCGCCAAAATACATTACCCGCCGTGTTACGCCACCATAGTGAGCAATCAAGACGCCGTCCTCCCAGACACCGATTGCCTGGCCACGACCATCACCATACTTCCAATCCCAAAGCTGTCGAGACAGCGGCGCGTCGAATGCGCGTCGGAAAAGATCGCTAAACTGCACAAAGTGGTGTGTTCTAACCCAACCAGGAATTTGGGGCGGCTGACGAACCATTTGCACCATAAACAGCTGAAAATATTTCTTGCCTGCCAGATAAGCATCCTTATGCTGACTATTCAACATCGAAAGCTCCAAAATCTGCTGTTCCGTGAAGCCAAAATCCTCCATAAGCACCCCCTGATGTTTGGAGAGTAGCTCTACAGCATATTCGCAGCTAAACCTTGCGGTTTCACTCAAGTCTCGCGTTTCAACCAATTCAAATCCAAGACGTGAAGCGAGCCGTAAAGTTGATGTCGGCAGATCTACATCTGGGTCGCAACAATACAGGCGATTAGCAGAAGCAACAGCATAAACAATTCTCCCACTTAGTGGTCTTAGTAGCCTTCTGGCATGATTAAAAAAAGCGAGGAGATCAATATCGTCGATAATCCCTTGTAAAAATATGAGGTCCCATTGCCCTAAGCTCTCCTCAAATGACTCAAAGTCCGAACTAGCGATCATCCGAGGATCGGTTGGCAAATGCATTAAATCAACTAGGCGCCCTTGTTCGGTAAGAAGTTCGATAATCGAATAACGCAATTTCTGATAGCGATGAAACATCTTGCCAAAATCTTGCACCACAAAGATCGCGTTCAGTGCAGCAGGGAGAGTGTCAGATAGGGGAACGAGATCGGTATCATCGTGTTTGGCCAAATAAACAGGCGCAGACTTCTTCAAATTAAAGCCAGAAAACAACCGTTGAATCTGACCTGTATCGACAAAACTGCAGCATGCATAAAGATTCAGGGGGAAAGGTAAGTCACGAAAAGCAATGAATTGGTCGTTTGATGGCACGGTTGTAAACATGTCCCAAGGTGAAATCAGGGGCATCCAGCTATAGAAACCAACTGATTCTGCGCTGTCCTCACTTTTACACAAGAAAACACTTCATGACCTGCTGAATGAATCTCCCAGACGCTTACTCCCCCACCGGAAACAAAGCGTATCTCACCAGAGGTATAAAACCCAAGTGGTACGCTAAACGCCATATAGCTGTTGTCCTTTAGTTCGGGCAAACGAAAGCTGGTACGATACTCATTCAAATTTCCGCGCAGGACTAACTCAGCCTCGCCCTGATTCTCACGCATATGGGTTCCAAAAAGAATCTCGACCCTTCTTACCTTTCCAACATCGAGACCAGCAAGCGTCGGAATCCTAAGGCTAATCGGATCGTCTTTTGTAAGCGCCGGGGATGCCACAAATTTAGTTGAATTGTTACCGAACGCAGGATGAAACACGATATCTTCTCGGTCAATATAAAATTCGACAAAATAGTATCGTTTTAAAATCGCGTCGACAGTAGAAAACATAGACACCAGGAGCACTACCAGAACGATGAAGTTGGCGGCGGTTGCACGCAAATTCGATACATACCGCGAACCACCTCCAATGGAATACGCCACAAGCAGCGCAGGAATCGTAAAATACCTGCCCTGAACACCGAGAATTACTTGTGCCGGATGTGGTGTCCATGTAACGAGCATCGCAAAGAAAATGAGCATTACGCAACTGATCGATACTGCCACGAGGACACTGCGTTCAATCCATTGCCTCCTTAGTTCACTTAAGGAAAACGAAAGTATGGCAGTCACAATGAGACAGCTGCCTAATAGATCATAAACATGGGCATCAAGCGCTACATCGAGCCAGCCTAGAATGCCGACGAAGGACTTGTAGTAAAAGTCTCGCCATTGATCGCTACTTAGGGTCTCCCAGATCAAAAGGAAAAACCGTGTAGGCGTAGTTGCATAATATCGAATGATGTTGGAAGTGGACTCGCCAAGAAACACCCTTCCGTCCACGAGTGTGTAAAGCACAAACGTAGTCCATGCGACGACGAGTACCGAAACGATAACAAACAGAACCAAGGTCATTCTCGCACGCGTGGTGTAGTAAGCAGCCAAAAAGAAACAAATCATCGGGGTGGCGTGAATACGACTCGATGCAAGTAATGCGATCGAAATCGCCATCGCAATTAATATAGCGCGTAATGACGAAAGATCTCTTTGCATAATTCTAAGGAAGCACGAGACTGAAAAAACGGCTAATGCGTTTGCCAACCCGTCGATTGTTGCCGATGAGATCTGAAACAGCGTCATCGGCATGATCAGTAAAGCTAGGACAAGCGGATTTGGAGGATAAATTAATAGCCCAGAATAGATTATTAGCGCGACCGATACTAGTGAAAATACACGCGCCAGTTTGTAGGAGTCATTAACACTTAGATCGAGTAACTGTCCCGCTCGAAGTGCGATAGCCTGCGGTAAATACACCAGTGGAAAGTAATATCCGGTTCCCGGTGTCGTCTCAAAAACTTGTTCGCCCGACCATCTGATGCGGTCAGACGTTGAAACATCTTCCGCCGTGAGTTTTGGCTGAGCAGGGTTGTAGCTATTCAGATACCTCAATAACCCTGAATCAATGTATCCGCCACTCGACTTGCCCAAAGGCGCGCTTAAGAAAAAGACACCCTGACCTAGAAGATAGGCTCTTTTAAGGTGTTCGTGTTCGTCAGGCGATTTAAGTGGCGGCACTACTGACATCAAAAATATGCCACCAAGGACCATCATCAAGACTGCGCTAAAGGACTTTACGCAAATGATTCTGTCGAGGATAGAAGGGAAATCAACTTTCATTTTGGCTAAGATTTAACCACTATAACGATTCCAATCATTATCATAAAAATCCCCAAAAAATATTGCGGTTTGAATTGTTCTCCGAATACAAAATAGCTTCCTACGGGTACAAAGACAAAAGCCATTGCCATGAATGGGTAAATCCTTCCGAGATCTATTCTTTGTAGAACCCAAACCCATGCGACCGAGGTAATTCCATACAAAATCAATGCAGAGGCCAGAATTGCCGCTGGCCTGGCGGAAAAATATGTTCCGCTAGTCACAAATCCTAGTGCACTTAACTTAAAAAGGATTTGCCCGACCACCATACCCAGGACACAAAGTGCAGCGACAAAATAGAGCATCTATGGTTACCCCATTCTTTCTGTATCGATCCAACCTCGATAAACTATGGCATCTCTACATTTTTTACAAGTTTTACTGTTGAAGATAAGGATGTGACTGTGTAACATCTTTAACAAGAAGCGGTCATAATAGATTCAACGTTAACAACCGAGGTTTATCGATATCTATCAGACCTAAGGCCTTTTAGAATCCACCTCAGCGTTCACATAGAACTTGGACCCTAAGATATTGATACCGCGATGGAGCGGGCGCGTCGGCACGGAGGCAACATCGTACCCGACAAAGCCCAAAAGCAGCTGGATTCCTGCGAGTATTGGCAGCGCTGAAAGCATCACTGTACCTGCCGGGGTTGTAACACCAGCACTTGCAGACGCAATCCAGCTGTAGGCACCATAGATGCTGCCGAAGCCAAGCAACAAAATCCCGAGAGGTAATTCGAGCGATGCTAGTGACATATCACGAAGGTAGTAATTGTAGAAGATTCGCTTTAAACCGTTACGGATGTGTTTAATAAGAAACTCGCCGATAATCTTCGAGACGACGAGATTACTTACTTCGTTACCGTACCTTGCCTCCATGGGTACATCGACAACTACGGCACGCAGTGTGTTCAATCTGAACAACATGTCGGTTTCGAAAAAATACCTTTGACTTAACTTCTTGAATGGCAAACGTCTAGCAACCTCGACGTGTATTGCTGTGTACCCATTTGTCGGATCAAACAAGTTCCAGTAGCCCGAGGATAATTTGCACATGAAGGATAGGATCGCGTTTCCAAAAATCCGTATTTTTGGCATCTCGCGAACGTTTTCAATATCAAAAAATCGATTCCCTTTAGTGTAGTCCGCTTCGCCACATTTAATCGGCCAAACAAAAACCGGAATCAGTGCGGGGTCCATCTGACCATCGCTATCGATCTTGACTAGATAGATCATGCCATCAGATATTGCCGCTTTATAACCGGCGATTACCGCACCACCGACTCCCAGATTAATTGGATTTCGCATTACCTTTATTCGAGGGTCTGTACAATTTGAAAGTACGAAATTTCCGGAATCTTCCGGACAACAGTCGTCAACCACATAGATTCTTGCCACCTCAGGACCAATTTTCTCCAGAACGCCGAGAATATGCTTGCGAGCCTTATATGTTGGGATAATGACTGCAATATCGTTCCTCACCCTAGTTTTCTCCTTTCGATGAACCAAGTCAATCGTGTCAATGAAAGATTAAGTCGGCTCTCTATACTGCGTCGCTAGATCTGCCGCCCACCACCGCCAAGGGGCCTCCATGATGACCTCAGTCAAATCTCTATAGGCAGCGTCGATCGAGGCGTCCACGGACAAAGCATCCGCATCGAGCACACGATTTTCGGATTCTCGGTAGATGCTGATTTGCAGGTCATAATGCCAAAATCCGAATCGCTTGACAGTCATTAGGGCCAACTGCGCTCGGGCCATCATGGCTAGCCAGCGAGGGCCTTCAGCCATCAATACGTGCTTTCCTAAAAAAGATACCTCGATTCCACGGCTTCCCTGCGGTGATGGGCTGTCGCATGCAATGACAACGATCGCACCGTCTCGCAATGCACGTGCTAGACGGTACATCCCGTGCTCAACATAAACAACATGATCCCGACCAAGATGGCGTTCGAGGACCTGCTTCTTGAGCTTAAAGTGCTCTCCAATTGACACGGGGAGCTGTGGACTTTCAATAATCTGTGTAGCCGCGAGATAAATTGGCCTTCCTTGAGTCGCAAGGTGGCAAAGCGGGATATACAAACTTTCCAAGTGGGCCGTGAGTAACACGATCCCGCTGTGCTTGCTAGGCGGCTGTAGGGTAAGGTCGTTCGAGTCTCGCAAAGATTCACTGGCACACGCTTCGCGCCAAGTTACAAAGCAATCTCCGGCACGAAGACCTAGACGCGCCAGCCGAACAACATCGAACTCTTCTACGCTTTCGACCCAAAATCGCCCAAATACCCAAGCCATCCGTTGAAGGCTTGCAAACATGGTTTCAGGCCCACTTTGCAGGGTACGGTAGCAACTGTCAGTCGCCTGGCGGACATAACGGTGTGATAAGGCATAACTACGCCATTCCAAGTTAAAGCTGAAACGAAACAGGGCCCTTAGAAAGCAGCACAATAAAGCGATCGGTCTGGGAAGCCTCGCTGCGCCGACGAGAAAACCGTAATCAAGCTTTGAAACAAACTCATACAGCTTCATCCGAATTCAAGCGCAAGAGGCAGGCGCGGGCTTTCGAAGCACGAAAACCTCATAACCCATTCGACCACTCGATTGAATACGTACGTAGTTTGACAGTACCATCTCCCAATATCTCCCTCTCCTGGCAAGGCCATCTATTGAGGCGTTGAAGGCTATAACGTGGTCTAGTAATGGCGCAAAAACGCCTGGACCAATGTCAAGATGCTTTTCAACGACAAAGCCAGCATTTCTGGCGTAATCAATATATGCCTCGGCACTTTCGAAATAGTTACCTTTTCGAAAACGTACCATCTCAAGATCAGAACAACTGATATCGGCAATGATTGCTATACCCCCAGGCCTTAACACCCTGTAATTCTCGCGAATAAACGCAGCTTTGTCAGGGTAGTGAAATGAGGATTCAATACAAAAACTAAAGTCTACGCAACGGTCAGGCAATGCTAACGCCATCGCATCACCCTGCATCGTCGTATATCTTTCTGAAAGACCCAGCTTTTGAGCGTTGGCACGAGCAATTGCCAATTGTCCGGGGGATAGATCAAGCCCGGTCAACTTCACGCGATCCAGTCGCTTAAGTAAGCCCAACCCAACACCCCCAATGCCGCAGCCAAATTCAATGCCAGAGCTCTCCATCCAATCTGAAGAAATCGGCGGATGATCCAGCAGCCACTCGAAAAGCAAATCCATGAACGCATGTTGAGCTTGATGGAGATTATCAACACCATCGGGCCAGTATCCGAAGTTAAGAATGCCTGTCGGACCAATTGCCCTAAACGCCGACAAATCCTGCCAGTAGTCTCTAAACATTTCGTAAAACATCGCTACTTCGTTATTCGGTGCACTGTCCATGGAACTCCAAACATGTTGTATTTTGACCATTCCTTGTTCATGTGCTGGTGAGCGAGCATCCAAGTGCACGATACCGACCGCTTGATCATAGAGTTGTAAACCTCGACTGCAGCCCAAAAGCACATCAAGACGAAATTGTCCTTTGCACAAAGGTAGCTCTGGAAGGCAGACTCTTGCCATACCGCGACCATTTGAGTCTTGTTGTATAGCCCGGTTTTGGCCTAAGGTCGAAACCGCTGCAAGGCACTGCCCGGTTGAAGTCATGATGCTTACCGCAACCGTTGGCACTTCAAATTGACACACCTCATTGACCGAAGAAACTGCCACTATCGGGCTCATTTCCCAATAAATCTCGAGTTCAAGCTTGTTTTCAGAATCAAATGTTATGCCAAGCCTTCGAGAAGCATCATCATGGAATTCACATCGTTTTCCATTATGCCAAACAAGAATCTTAGAAAGTCTTGGGTTTTCAGGCAGAACATTCGGAAGATCTCGCGCTTCAGATTCCTCGGCTGAATTTTCATTCCCCTCGGAAGTAACAGTTTCCGGACTTTTCTGACCAACGTTTACAGACGCTTCACCGACCTGAACTTTTTCGATTGTCGGTGCTAATCTTGAGTTATTGGCGGCACGGTCGATAAATTGGCTGTAAGCCGCGAGTACATCAGCACATTCTCCATAATCTTTCAGCCTCCCCTGATCTAGCCACATCACGTGCGAACACAATGACTCGACTTGATATAGAGAATGTGAACAGAATAGAATCGTTCGTCCGCTGTCACGAAACTCCATGATTTTTTGAAAAGACTTTCGAGCGAAAGGACCATCACCCACTGCTAGCGCTTCGTCTATAATCAGCAAATCGGGATCTACACAAACAGCGACCGAAAAAGCCAAACGAACGAACATCCCGGACGAGTAGGTCTTGACCGGTTGATTGATAAAGTTTCCTATGTCTGCAAACGCTATAATCTCATTCAAACGATTACTGATCTCGTTGCGTGATAAACCTAAGATGGATCCGTTAAGGTATACATTTTCGAGTCCAGTGAAATCTGGATTGAACCCCGCACCGAGTTCCAGCAAGGCCGCGACCCTGCCATTAACGATTAGGTCTCCTGCACTTGGGGAAAGCGTACCGCTAAGCATTTGGAGTAGCGTCGACTTGCCGGCACCGTTTCGTCCGACTATACCTAGCACCTGCCCTCGTGCAAGTTCGAAAGATAGGGGATGCAAAGCGATGTATGCATTGCTGGGAATTCTGCCGGATTCGTCAGGGTTCCTGCCACCGTGCCGTAGCGCCCGAAGAAATCCTGTGACGCCACTCTGTTGCGGCGCATACCATTTACAGAGTCCAGAAGCTTGGATAATTGATGTCATCAGACCACGTCAGCAAAGCCTGGTTTAACTCGGATGAATAACCAATATCCAAAAATGGCGGCCCCGGTTCCAGTAATCGTGTAGATTACTAGCGTTGGTAAGGATGGCAAAAAACCCTGCAAAACCACCGAACGCAGGGTATCTACAACGACGGTTATAGGATTCAAAAACATTGCCCAGCGAAAGGATTCAGGAACACTTGATAAGGGATAGAAAACAGGGCCTAGAAACATTAATCCGGAACTTAGCGCTGGACTAATTTGCGACAAGTCCTTTACATAAGTGCCTATTGCTGCAAGGACTGTTGAGATCGCAAACAAAATTGGTAGCACCAGGGTTATGATTACCAGTGAAAGTGGAACTTGAATGAATAACCACTTGATTAATTCAGGCTCAAATAATTGAGTGAATGGAAGAACGTAAATTAATGAGACCATAAGTACAGCGAGCAAAATAAACCACTGCACTAAGCTTTGCAACCATGCGGAGACTGAAAGCACGATGGCCAATAACGGCAGAGGGAACACGACCCGCTTTACAAACTGCGGCTGATCGCTTACGAGTCGGGGAGCCCGTCCAACCACCTCCAAGAACGCGGAAGCAACGCTCATACCGGCAAAAAGGTTAAATGCAAAGTAAAAACGCTCGGGCAAAGGGAGCATCGAGGCTGGATTGTTGACGGGATCCGACCAGCGTAGAGAAAAAACAATTTGAAATACGAAAACGTACATCGCAAGCATGAGTAATGGGTAAAACAAAAACCAACCCAAGCCTAAAAAAGTGCCACGGTAGCGTTGCTCCAAATCACGCGCAACCAAAGCCTTGAATAGACTCCAATGCCCAAGCGAGAAAAATTTTTCTGCAGTCACAAGTTCAGCTTTTTTGTTAATCAGGTATTGAGGCCAACGAAACTCGGCGATCTCTTCCAAACGGGGGCAGGACTTCTTCAGTTTTGTTTCAGTAACTCGCACTGACGCTACATTGTAAGACGTCTGAACGAGCGAGCTTAATTGACCTTTCATCGCCCAACGCCAAGGTGTTCTCCGTATCGCCGAGCGTAAATGCCTTGGCTCAGATACTATCTCGATCCTCGTGTTGGTTGATTACGAAATCTGCTACCAGCAAACAGATTGAAAACAACGGGTTAGATCGAACCTGTACCCCTAGGATCCAACGTAGCAAGCTTGAAAAAAAAGGATTGCCATTCGGACTCCGGCCAGTCTGAGGGCTTTACAAGCCAATAGTCATAAGGCTCGATTGGTACTTCGCCGTCGAGCGAATGATCAGGGCCCCCGGTTGCTGAGTTTGTGAGCGCGCAGGCAGGCGTGCTGATTGGTGCACCAAGCACGCGATACAACGAAGGGCCTGCTCTGGGCGTCTCAAGCGTCATGGATCGATCAATGATATCCGAGTAGTTCAGGGCGAGAATATCGGTGCCTTCGGGCATCGATGCGAGAAATCCGGGCGAATTTGCGGTAAATAGCAAAAGCCAAGCGCCGCTGAACGCTCGACCTGCTGAATCAAGCAGGCCTCGAGGCGTTGTGGCTGCAAGGTGCCAAACACGGCTGATCCCAAAGCTTCGATAGACCTGATTAAGCCTTTGTGAGTCCAGAGCTGGGGTCGTTGATATCAACTGCTGCGAAGAAAGCCAGCAGCCCTCAAGTCGTATCGAAGGCAGATCTTCGTTGCTCGGCAGAGCGGTAGCCAGCGTCTCATCAAGGTTTCGCCGCGGCGGCGGCAAGGGCTGCTCACTTTGCCCTTCTTCCATCACCCCAAGCATGTCGAGCGCTTCCTTAAGGTCTGATTCACGACTCATTTCAATGCAAGGGGTACTGAGTCGACCTTTATGCATGACGAGGTCACGCCACTTAGTCAAGAAAGCGTTGCCCGCACGATAAAACCGGTCTGCGAGCGTTTTTGAGATGCCTCGCCTCGGCGTTTTTGACCAATGCTCGCATGGCGCATGAATAACCGCTGCCTGAAGGCCAAGCGTGCTTGCCTGCAACGCCAAATCGCTAGCATAAAAATCCCAGCCGAGCACAGGATCCATCCGCAAATCACTGCTCAACTTCGCAGCGACTAACAATTCGTCTAAACCGTGAGCAAGGGTAGGAAGCGCAGTTCGGCCTTGCAAATGTTGTCCCCTGTCGATCACCTCTCCTGCATGTGTGTGGTCTGGCGTGGTCCCGTATACCCCAACTACCGCCAGGTCAGGCCATTGCTGTTGAGCACTGACCAATGATTGACAAAACAACGATATCCAGCCGGCCGGAAGAAAAACGTCCTGATGGACCCAAACCAGCCAGTCTGTATCTGTTAGTTGATCTGCGACCGAGTTGAACGCGTCCGCTGCATTAGCGGCCCCAAGAACCAAATGTAACCGCGGATCCTGGTTAGCAAAGTCCGGCGAGGCCAACAAATAGTCCTCCATGGTATCTAAACAAGATACTGCTGTAACAAAGCGAAGTCTCGGTGTTACTGGCGCGGGTATGTTCATTGCAAGCACTGATTTTTTGTGAATTCGCCAAGTTCGATCCGACAGCCAGGGCGCTAATGAGCACGCTACAGATCGCATTTGTAGCGCGTCGCTCGAGGCTAAATATCCCCAAACTTTGCTACGTTACTCAACGGCTTGACAAAATCGTGATCAATCATAATACGCTGATCATATCTATTCTGTCTAATTCATGAGTTCGACAAAAACATATCAAGGTGGCCAACAAAACGAGAAGCTCGATTTTTCGACCGGGACTTTGTCCAGCGCAGGTTATCAGCGGATCAAGCTCGAAGGTGGCAGCGATCGTGTTTTGATCACGCCCGGCCAGTGGGTGCTGCCTGGCGCCGGCTTTGATATCGTACAGGGGGTTGGTGTTGGACTTTTTGGGGTGAGCTACCTCGATAGCCCCAAGGGCGTCACGATCTGGTCCGATCGGGGGCGCACTGAAAACGATGGCTGGGGCCAAGAAGACCTGCTTGAGGGCATCAATGCCTTTATC
>Ga0214923_10005815_pt1 | contig 14122 bp, 15 predicted proteins | sample LL1510_MetaG_FD_177993 | JGI IMG/M metagenome (GOLD analysis project Ga0214923, IMG submission 177993) | Freshwater microbial communities from Lake Lanier, Atlanta, Georgia, United States - LL-1510 | ecosystem: Environmental > Aquatic > Freshwater > Lake | place: USA: Georgia | collected... | reverse complement strand
GAAGATAAAACTAAAAAACTTCATAATTTTTGCTGGTTGCCAGCGCTTAATATTAAAACTGAAAAAGAATTAGGCTGCTTAATCGTTGATCAATGGATCAATAATTTCTCAAATTATAATGAAAAATATTGGACCCTCGATGTTGTGACGATGCGTTTAATATATTGGATTTCAAGTTATGAAATTATTTTTAAAAATAGTGATCTTATTTTTAGAAGCAAGGTTATTAATAATATTGTCAAACAAACAAAACATTTATTTAAAAATATCAGCTTAGTTCAAAATGGCGTTGATAAAATAAAAACCCTTGCAGCTTTAATTTTAGTTGGAAATTCCTTTGAACAATATGAAGAATACACTCAATATGGACTTAAGAATTTAGAAGATGAACTTGGAAACTTTATAAATAAAGATGGATTTGTAAAAAGTAAAAATCCTGAAGATTTATTTTGGACTTTATATTTTTTAGTTCTTATTAAAGAGTGGTTAACATTATCTAGAAAACAAACTCCTGCTTTTATTAATATTTACATCAATTCCCTTGGGATTTGTTTTAAATTTTTAAGATTTTCAAATGGAGATCTTCCTCTATTTAACGGCGCCAATCATATTAATACTGAAAAATTTTATGAATTTTTAGAATCTCGAGGCTATGAGTTTGAAAATATGGAAAATATTTTCTGTGGTTATGCAAAAATTAAATCAAAAAAGATTGAATTATTTATGGATGCCAACAACCCCTCTTCCATATTGCATTCAAGAAATTATCAAGCAGGCCCATTATCATTTGAACTTGCATCAAATGGAATAAAATTTATCTGTAATTCTGGATCAGGTAAGAACCTTGGAGAAGAATTATCCTATTTAAGCTCATCAACCGCCGCTCATTCAACAGTTACAATTAACGATACCTCCTCTTGTATATTTCAAAAAAATGCTCTGATTAGAAAATATTTTGGAAACTCTCTTATTGAAAAACATAATATTATTAAAAAAGAATTTAAAAATGATAAAGAATTTATTCAATGTATTGTTGCCCATGATGGTTATGAAAAAAGATTTAAAATATTACATGAACGACAAATCACTCTTTTTAAAATCAAAAATCATATTGAGGGAATTGATAGTTTAAAATGTAAAAATCTAGAGAATAAAAATTTAACCTTTAGTGTAAGATTTCATATTCATCCTGATATTCGCATCACAAAAACCATGGGAAATGATATTTTGCTCAGCTCTAATAAAGGCGAAGGCTGGATATTTAGAAGTCCTCAAATACCAACTAAAATTGAGAAAAATCTTTATTTTGGCAATCCAGACAACATTAAAGAATCCTCATTTATTCTGCTTGAAGGCATCATAGATAACGAGAACACCAATATTATTTGGCATCTAGAAAAAGCCAAATAAAAATCGTATACCCAATACTCCTTCATGCAACTGATTAAAATTAAAAAAGCCTTAATCTCTGTTTCCGATAAAACAAATCTAAAAGAAGTTCTCGAGTGTTTAAAGGCAAACAATGTTGAAATTATTAGCACCGGCGGTAGCTATAAATTTATAAAAGATCTTGGCTTTAAATGTACTGAAATTTCAGAATATACAAAATTTCCTGAAATATTAGATGGCAGACTTAAAACATTGCATCCAAAAATTCATGGGGGTTTACTTGCTAAAGCTGATGATAAAGACCACCAAGATCAAATTAAAAAAGAAGATATAGATTTTATAAATTTATTAATTGTTAATCTTTATCCATTTGAGAAGAAGCTTTTAGAAAAAGCAGACTTTGACACAATGATTGAAAATATCGACATAGGAGGTCCTGCCATGGTGAGATCATCTGCGAAAAATTTCAAATTTACAACTGTAATATCAAGCACCGATCAATACTCTGATTTAATAAATGAATTAAATAATAACAAAGGATCAACCTCTTTTGAGTTTAGAAAAAAACTTGCAACCGATGCCTTTCTTGAAACTGCTTATTATGACTCCGTAATATCCAACTGGATGAATGATTTAAGAGATAATAAATTTCCAAAAAAAATTACAATTGCAGGTCATCTTAAAGATAAATTAAGGTATGGAGAAAACCCACATCAACAAGCTTCCGTTTATAAAATTAATTATAAAAATGATTTCTTATCAAAAATAAAACAAATCCAAGGTAAAGAACTTAGTTACAATAATTATTTAGATATGTATTCAGCGGCGTCCATAACTAAGGAGTTGGGTGAAAGAGATAGTTCTTGCGTTATCGTTAAACACAATAATCCTTGTGGGTGTGCTATCGCAGAAAATGCCCTTAAATCCTACGAATTAGCCCTTTCTAGCGACCCTATTAGTGCTTTTGGAGGTATCGTCAGCTTTAATGGGGAAATCGATGAAAAGCTCGCTAATGAGATCACAAAGACATTCTATGAGGTGATTATTGCAAGAGGCTTTAATAAAAAAAGCTTAGAAATTTTTGAAAAGAAAAAAAACTTAAGATTAATTTCTTTAGAAAACTTTAAAGAACAAGATAAATTTTCGTACATATTTTTAGGTGATAATTTTTTAATCCAAGACAAAGATCAAATTGAAATTAATAAAAAGGAATTAAAATTTGTAACTAAAAACAAACCAACTGACAAAGAATTGGACGATTTAATATTTGCATTCAAAGTTTGTAAATTTGTAAAATCTAATGCCATTGTTATAGCAAAAAATAATAAAACGCTTGGTATCGGTGCAGGACAAACCAACAGATTAGCTTCTAGCAAAATTGCTTGTCAAAATGCGGCAGAATTTTTCAAAGATGAAATTAAAGGAAGTATTGCAGCATCGGATGCCTTTTTTCCATTTGCTGATGGGTTAAATGAGCTAATTAAAATCGGAGTTAAATCTATTATCCAACCAGGTGGATCAATCAAAGATGAAGAAGTAATTGATGCAGCAGAGAAAGCTGGAATTTCTATGGTGTTTACTGGAATTAGAAACTTTAGACACTAATCATATCTATCTTAGAAGCTAAGATAAAATCACTTAAAGAAAGTCCATTAATTGCATGGGTGAATATATTAACTTCAGCATAACCCCAGCCAAATTTTAAATCTGGATGATGACCTTCCTCTTCAGCAATATTTGAGACCTTATTAATAAAACCTAGACTCTTTTCAAAATTGGAAAATTTAAAAATCCTTAATAAATAAAATGCTTTTTTTTCATTAATTTGAACTTTCCAATCAGTTAAATACTTTAAATACTCTTCAATTTGCTCTCTAGTAAATGGTGGAGTATCTCCTCTACAAGGCACACATTTTTTTTTATGAAGCTGCATATATTTAACTAATATTTAATTTTCTATTACCCTTAAAATGAATCATATGCTTACCTAAAACACTATTATCAAAAACATTTAAAATATCAGTTGTTGTTTTTAATCCTAGCTTGGAAATATCAAAATTTTTACAACCTATTTTTTCAAAATCTAACCTTACTACATCAAAAATATAATCATCATGCCATTCTTTTTCATTAAAAAGTTTTCCATTATCATACATATCTGACATATCTTCCCAAAAATCCTTGTGAAATTTGTGTTTAGTATTGAAAATCAAAAATCCACATTCAGAATGAAACTTAATATGATCTCTTCCAAGATAAGATAAATAACATTCTTCGCTAGTAAGATTTTTTAAAAAACTAATATTAAAATTATTAAACGTAATAATATCAGAATCTAACCAAATTAAATAATTAGATAAATTATTTTTTAATTGTTCTTTAATTGAGTAGACTTTGTGTGCAAATTTTATTGCTGAATATTTATAAAAGGAATTAACAGAATTGTCTGGTTTATTTTGCTCCTTAAAAAAAAACTTTTCTCTAAATTTATACCAATCTTTAACTTTTTCATTGAAATTATGAAAAACTATTCTTGATGAAAAATTACCATTTGGTTTTTCCATATCTTCATAATAAACATTAATATTTATTTCCTTAGGCCAATAAGTATCAAAAGATAATAACATCTTATTACAGTAAGCTTCATAGCTATCTTTATTAAAGGTAGTAACAACACTGAAAGAGCTTTGGCTCATCAAACGTAGTAGCCTTCATTGTTAATCATTCCTTTAATATCTTCTAAATATTTTCCGTTATTAAATAACATTTTTGAATATCTTTTTAGTTTATTTTTTCCAGACAAATGTAAAATATTAATTTTTGATTTATTTTTAAATGGATCAAAAAAAACATCATCTCTTAAATTAGGAATACCTAAATTGCACATCCAATTATTAATTGGATGAATAGTTGTAAAGAGCCTAGTATTAAATAACACCTCGTTAAAGGCAATCTGGTCAGTCATATGAGTATATATTATATTGTAAAGAGTCTTCAAAACTTTCTCGAATTCTTCAAATAAACCTGAACTTTTAGAGACACCCAAGACACCAATATTATAATAAGCATCGTCAGTAATATTTATTTTGTTTTTATAAAAATTCATAAAATGTTTTTTTTGTATATAATAATTTTTACTTTTTACAGGGTCTTGAAAAGTATCATATCCCTCATAAAATTCTGAAGCAATAACTGAGCCAAACTTTTTTACGTCTTTTATTAAATCAATAATTGTGAAGGGATTTTGAAACCACAAATCACTATCAAGCCAAAAAAAAATTTCATACTCAGGAAAATATTTATAAATGTAAGGTCTGCACGCCTGTGCCTTCCAATAAGGTCTCAGAAGTCCTTTAGGAAAAATAGATAGTTCTTCATTAAATTTTACAATTCTATCTACTAAAACTTTTATTCTTTCTAATTGATCTAAATTACATCCTGTATCAATAAAATTAATTACAATATTTTTTTTTCTTAACTCTGAAATAGATAATAAGCATCCGATTGTTAATGGAAAAATATTAGAATCTCCAGCAATAACAATACATGTTTTTTGGGTCATTAATATTTTACAATCGAGTTTGTGTATATATTATCAAAAAGTTATCTACCAGTTGTCTGCCATCAAAAAATAAAGAAATTTGAAAAAAAATTAATGATTACTTGTGTTTTTGGAGCGGGTGAAGGGAATTGAACCCACGACCTAATCGTTGGCAACGATTCGCTCTACCACTGAGCTACACCCGCTTAATAATCCCGTGAAATTAAATGAAAATAAATTTTAATCAATTGAAAAGTGAAATTGAATAAAGCAAATTAAACACTATATTAATTCATAATGACAACTTTTGATAAAAAAGAAATCCCTGAAGAAATATCTGTTTTTCCTCTTGCTAACGCGGTGTTTTTTCCAAATACAATTTTACCTTTAAATATATTTGAACCTAGATATAAAAAAATGGTTGAAGATTCTTTGGCATCAAACAAAATGATCGGAATGATCCAAACAAAAGGAAGCAATAATTCAAATAAACCTGAGGTGTTTAGTGTGGGTTGTCTTGGTAAAATAGAAAATCATACAAAAACGGCAGATGGCAGATATTTAATAAATCTTAAAGGCTTAGTGCGATTTAGAATTCTAGATGAAGCCGAGACTGAACTTCCTTATAGAAAGTTTAGAGTGACCTATGATGAGTTTTTAGATGATTTAGAAAAAATAAAATTTAACGATAAAATTGATGTACTACAACTTATCGATAAAGCACGAAAACTTTTTAAAATTCATCAATTATCAACAGATTGGAAAATTGTTGAAAAAGTTGAACCTGACCAATTAATCAATTCATTATCAATGATATGTCCATTTTCTGTGAGTGAAAAACAAGGATTGCTTGAAGCAAAAACTTTGCTGGATAGAAATTTATTAATCAATCAAATAATAAATTTTTATATTATTGGAAATAATCCTGGATCTGAAAGACAAATCCACTAATTAATTAAGCAGATTTATTCATCGAGTCAAAAAATTCAGCATTATTTTTTGTCTCTCTTAATTTACCAATTAAAAATTCTATTGCTTCCATATTTCCCATTGGCGCAATCAGTCGTCTTAAAACATTCATCTTCTGAAGATCTTCTTTCTTAAATAACAAGTCTTCTTTTCTAGTTCCTGATTTTGTAATATCAATTGCTGGGAAAATTCTCTTATCTGCAATTTTTCGATCTAGAATAACCTCAGCATTACCTGTTCCCTTAAATTCTTCAAATATAACCTCATCCATTCTTGAACCAGTTTCAATTAAAGCTGTAGAAATAATTGTTAAAGATCCACCCTCTTCAATATTTCTTGCAGCACCAAAAAATCTTTTTGGTCTTTGTAATGCATTTGCATCAACACCGCCTGTTAATACTTTTCCTGAACTTGGAACAACAGCGTTATAAGCCCTTCCTAATCTTGTGATTGAGTCTAATAAAATTACCACATCTTTTTTATGCTCTGCCAATCTTTTTGCTTTTTCAATTACCATCTCAGCTACTTGAACGTGTCTCATTGCCGGTTCATCAAACGTTGAACTTACAACTTCACCTTTTACAGATCTTTGCATATCTGTAACTTCCTCTGGTCTTTCATCAATAAGCAAAACTATTAAATAAATCTCTGGATGATTTGCTGTAATTGAATGTGCAATGTTTTGAAGTATTACTGTTTTACCAGCTCTTGGTGGTGACACAATTAAGGCTCTTTGACCTTTTCCAATTGGAGTTACAAGATCAATTAATCTTGCTGTTAAATCAGGTTTTTTATCTGCTTTACTAGATTCAACTTCTAAATTGATACGCTCGTCTGGATATAGTGGAGTTAAGTTATCAAAGTTAATTTTATTTCTTGATTTTTCAGGGTCTTCAAAATTTATTTTACTGACTTGTAAAAGTGCAAAATATCTCTCAGAGTCTTTTGGGGCTCTAATTTCTCCTTCAACAGTATCTCCTTTTCGAAGGCCAAACCTTCTAATTTGGCTTGGACTTACATAAATATCATCAGGACCTGGTAAATAATTTGACTCCGTCGCTCTTAAAAAACCAAAACCATCTTGTAATGTTTCAAGGACACCACTTCCTGTTATTTTTTCATTTTTTTCAGCAAATTTTTTAAGTATGGCAAACAAGATTTCTTGTTTACGCATCGTGCTTGGATTTTCGATTCCTAACTTTTCAGCTTCTAAAATTAAATCTGCTGGTGTTTTATTTTTTAATTCTTGTAGGTTCATTTATGTTTGGGATTGTTTTTGGAAACTTTTAGATGTGGCTGGAATATAACAATAATTAATTATATTTCAAGCGGGTTTAAAAATAACCAAAAAAACAATGATTATCAGTATTATAGTTGGTATTTCATTAATAACTCTAAAAAATTTTGAACTTCTTTGATTTCTATCAAATTCAAAATCCCTCAAACATTTAGATAAAAAACCATGATAACCAGAGAGAATAATTACAAATAAAAATTTGATAGATAGCCACAAAGAAAAAATATTATTAAATCCCAAAATCCACAAAACAGATAAACCGGTCAACCAGGTAATTATCATTGCTGGATTCATAATTATTTTCATCAATCTTTTTTCCATTACTTTAAAAATTTTTGAAGTTTCGGCATTATTATTTTCAACATGATAAACAAACAATCTTGGTAAATATAAAAGTCCCACCATCCATGAAATAACGGCTATAATGTGAATTGCTTTAAGCGTTAAATATAAATTCATTAATTAATTAAATATTTTTTTACAATATATTCCATCATTTTAATGTGGTCTTCGTTATCATTAAGGCATGGAACGATATCATAATTTTCTCCGCCATTTTCTATAAAGCTTTCTTTTCCTTGAATTGCTATTTCTTCTAAAGTCTCAACGCAATCTGATGAAAATCCAGGACATATCATAAGCACATTTTTTTTTCCCTTTTTAGGAAGTTCTTCTAAAGTTTTGTCCGTATAGGGCGTTAACCATTCATCAGGCCCAAACCTTGATTGAAAAGTTGTTTCAATAGGAATATCTTTAAATTTTTCTTTCATCAGGCGTGTCGTTTTTTGACAATAACAATGATATGGATCTCCCTTTATAAAATATTTCTTTGGTATGCCGTGATAAGAAGCCAAGATTAAATCCGGTCTCCATTTGATTTCTGAAACTTTCTTTTTTATACTTTTGACAAGCGCATCAATAAATAATGGTTCGCTTTCATAATGTGGAATCGTTTGTAAACTAGGCTGCCATCTCATTTTGATTAAATTTCTATAAACCTCGTCGCACACTGTTGCTGTAGTCGCTGCTGCATATTGTGGGTATAAAGGGAAAATAATAATTTTTTCGCATCCCCTTTTTTGTAAAAAATCTAATTTATTTTTTATGCTTGGGTTTCCATACCTCATTGCAAAATCAACAATAACTTTATCACTTTCGATTTTTTCTTTTAATTTTTCAGTCTGACTCTTAGTATAATATCTAAGAGGAGACTCATTAATATCGTTCATCCAAATTTGCTTATAAGCATGGGCTGTTTTTGACGGCCTAAAAGTCAATATAAATAAGTTTAAAATTATTTGCCAAAGAATAGGGTTAACCTCAATTACTCTTGTATCAGACAAAAATTCTTTTAAATATTTTCTAATGTCCCACCAGCTCGTTGAATCTGGTGTTCCAAGATTAATTAACAAAACACCGGTTTTTCCAAATTTTACTTCTGGGTGATTTATTTTATCTATATCAAAACTCACAAATTATAACTCCTTACAAATTCAACAAGCCTCTTAACATTTTCTGGCTTTGTTTGTGGCAATATCCCATGTCCTAAATTAAATATGTAAGGTTTGTTCTTAAAAAAATCTAAGTATTTTTTTGCTTCCTTAAACATTTTTTTATTATTACCAAGTAAAAATTTTGGGTTCATTCCGCCTTGAAAAACTACATCATTATTTAAATTTAAGCTCTTAAGACTAACATCATAATCAATACTAATACCGTGTGGTTTAACTTCTTTAATAAATTTATTAATATTTTTATTAATCCCTTTTGGAAAACAAATAACTGGGTTGTTTGGAAAATCTCTTTTAATTTTATTAACAATATTTTTGTTTGGATTAATACAATATTCCTTTAAGTTTTTTTTTTCAATTAGACCAGCCCAACTATCAAATAATTGTATAATATCAGCGCCTGCCAATATTTGCTGTTTACAATGAATATAAATTAAGTGCTCTAGTCTTTTGATTATTTTTATTACTTCTTTTTTTTTAAAGTTTTTTAAAAATCTTATATTTTTTTTTGGCGAACCTTTGTTAATCATATAAGTTAAAAGTGTCCATGGAGATCCAGCAAATCCTATTAATGATTTTTCCTTTGGTAGTTTTTTTCTTATTTTGTTTATTATTTTGTAAACATTTTTTAATTTTTTTAGAAAATTTTTATCGTTTATTTTATTAAATTTATTTAAATTATAATTTTTTAAAATTGGACCTATTTTTTCTTTAAATTCTATTTTTTGCCCAACCGCATTTAAGATTAACAAAATATCTGAAAAAACTATAACTGCATCTAAATCAAATCTATTTATTGGTTGTAGTGAAATTTTTGTTGCGTCATTAACATTTAAACAAAAATTAATAAAATTTTTATTTTTTTTCCTAATCTTTTTATATTCTGGAAGATATCTTCCTGCTTGCCTCATAAACCAAATAGGAAGATTCTTTTGCTTGTTTAATAGAGAATAGTGAAGTGAAGCACTCATTAATAAATATTAATTAAAATAGTAGTATTATATGGTTATGTTAGTAATGTGTTTATGTTTTTATTAACAGTTTATTAACAAAGTTTGTTGATTAATTTTTTAAAATAACTTTAAATTTATATTGTTTATTTAAATATAACCAACAATTCTAAAATAAAAAAAACAAACTTATTAATGTTATTAATTAAATAACAATAATTTATTAACTGTTAACCTTTTCTTTTTTTAAAGTTAGAAATGTACAAAGAATAATTATAAAAACTTATTAACAGAGTTATGAACAGAAAATATAATGTTTTTTTAGTATCGGATTCAACTGGTGAAACTCTTGATAGAATATTTCTTGCTTTAAAAGCACAGTTTGAAAATTTTAACAATAGCTTACACCATTTTTCTTTTGTTAGAACGGAGACACAAATAAAAACCTTATTGGAAAAATGTAACAAGCTCGGAAATTCAATAGTGCTTTATACTCTTGTAGAGCCTGGGGTAACTGCTTTTTTAATAAAAGAAACTGAAAAATACAAAATTCCTTGTTTTGGTGTTTTGGACTATTTAATTCCAAAATTTGAAATAGCTCTTAATAGAAAGGCCAACAGAAAGCCTAGCGGCCAACATATTTTAAATAAAGAATATTATAAAAAAATTGCTGCTATGCAATTTAGTATTGAGCATGATGATGGTCAAAAATTGGAGACAATTTTAGAGGCTGATATAATTATTTTAGGAATTAGCAGAACCAGCAAAACCCCAACAACTATTTATCTTGCAAACAAAGGCTACAAATCAGCCAATATTCCAATGGTTCCAAATCAAAAAATACCTGAAGAAGTTTTAAAAGATAAAAAAAAGACAATCGTTGGATTAATTGCTGATCCAGAAAGATTAATGGATATAAGAAAAAATAGACTAAACACATTAAGCGAAAAAAAACACACTTCTTATGTTGATCTAGAAAGAATAAAGGAAGAGCTAGAAGAAAGCAGAAAAATTTTTAAAGCAAACAACATTCCAACAATTGATGTAACGAGAAAGTCAGTAGAAGAAACGGCAGCCTCAATTATAAAAATTCACGAAATTAAAAATAGTTAATGAGAAATATTATTTTAGCATCCGCAAGCGGAATAAGGCTAAAAATATTAAATGATTTTGGCTTTAATGTTAAAGTAGAGGTAGCTAATGTAGACGAGGATGAAATTAAAAACTCTTTGTTAGCAGAGAAATTTAGTTCATTTGATATTTCTAGAGCCCTTGCTGAAACAAAAGCAAAAAAAATAAGCAGTAAAATTTATGACCAAATAATTCTAGGCGCTGATCAAGTTTTGGATTTTGAAGGCAATATATGTAACAAACCAGAAAATATGGAATTAGCAATGAACCTAATGAAAAGATTAAACGGCAAAGAACATTCTTTGTTTAGCTCTATTTGTTTGAGTAAAAATGGTTCGACTATTTGGATGCATACAGAGCAGGTTGTTTTAAAGATGAAGCGGTTTTCGGATAATTTTATTAAAGATTATTTACAAAAAGTAGGTTTAGAGACCATCAAGAAATATGGTGTTTATCAAATAGAAGGAATGGGCAAAGATTTATTTGAAGAAATAAAAGGAGATGAATACTCTGTAATGGGAATGCCAATTAAACAATTAATTAACTATTACAAACTAAATGAAAAATAGAAAAAACTTTTTAGTTATTGGAAATCCTATTAAGCATTCTTTGTCTCCTTTTTTGCATAATTATTGGTTTCATAAAAATAAAATTAATTGTGAATATAAAAAGTTAAAAACGACAAAAAGTTTAATAAAGCAAATTTTAAACAGAGTTAGAAAAAGAGAGATAGAGGGTATTAATGTAACTATTCCTTTTAAAAATAGTGTTATTAAACATTTAGATGTTTTAAAGGGAAACGCTCTGAAAACTTCTTCAGTTAATACCGTTTACCTGAATAAAAAAAAATTGATTGGTGACAATACTGATGTTTATGGTTTCTCTTCAGGTGTTTTAAGAAAAATTAAAACAAGAATTAAGACAGCGGGAATTATTGGCGCTGGAGGCGTTACCTCTTCCATTATTCTCGCTCTAATACAAAAGGGGGTAAAAAAAATATATATAACTAATAGAACTTTTTCTAAATTAAAAGTATTTAAGAAAAAATTTAAAAAGGTCATTTATCCGATTAAATGGAATGATCGTTATAATGTATTCGAAGAAGTTCAAATTTTAATTAATGTTACAAGTCTTGGGATGCTTGGACAGAAGGATTTAAAGTTTGATTTTAGTATTTTTGATAAAAAAATTAATGTGGTGGATATTGTTTATAACCCAGAAAATACTAGGTTTTTAAAAGATGCAAGAAGAAAGGGTCATAAAACTTTTACAGGTTTAGATATGTTTATTTATCAAGCTCAGAAGGCATTTTATATATGGAATAGAAAAAAACCCAAAATAACAAAAGATATTTATAAAAAACTTAGAAAAAAAATTAATGGTTAGAGTTGGTATTTTAGGGTCGGTTGGGAGTGGCAAAACTTTTATTGCAAATATTTTTAAAGAACTGAATTTTAATATTTTCTCAGCAGATAATGAGGTCACTAATATTTATAAGAACAATAAGATTATTAATAGAAAGATTGCCAAATTTTTTAAATTAAAACTTTACAGGGGTAAAATAAATAAACAGGATCTTAGAGATTCACTTAAAAAAAATCCAAAAAAATTTAAATTTTTGAATAAGATTATTCATCCAATAGTTAGAAAGAGATTAGTTCTTTTTTTGTCTAGATTTAAAAAAAACAAATTAGTTGTTTTAGATATTCCACTTTTAGTGGAGAATAAAATGCTCAATTTTGTTGATATTTTTATTCTTGTTAAAACTAAATCTAATTCTTTTTTAAGCAGAATAAAAATAAGAAAAAATTTAGATAAACAATTTTTAAATATATTAAAAAAACAACAGGCGAGTGAAAAGATCAAAGAAAGCTATGCGGATTTTATAATCTATAATAGTTCCAAAAATAAAGTTAAATTGCAGGTAAAAAATATTCTTGATAAGATTCTTTTAAATTAATGATTGAAGTTATTTTAGATACAGAGACAACGGGACTGTCAGCAGAGAAAGATAGAATTGTTGAAATTGCCTGCGTTGAATTAAACAATCATATCCCTACAAAAAATGTTTTTCACACATTTTTAAATCCGGAGACCAAGGTATCAGCAGATGCCTTTAGTGTTCATGGGTATTCTGATGAATTTTTGTCAAACAAACCTAAATTTAAAGATATTGCTAAAGATTTTCTTAATTTTATTAAAGATAAAAAACTTATTATTCATAATGCAGATTTTGATCTTGGATTTTTAAATAATGAATTAAAAAGATTAAATATTAAACCTATTTTAAAATCTGATATTTTAGATACCCTCCAGCTCGCCAGATCTAAGTTTCCAGGAGTTGGTAATAGTTTAGACGCTCTGTGTAAGAGATTTAAAATTAATATTGAGGCTAGAGAAAAACATTCTGCGTTGTTAGATTGTCAATTACTTTCCAAAGTTTATATCGAATTAGTTGATAAAAAAGAATTAACACTTGATCTAATGTCTAATGATAAAATTTTTAATGAAAAGATAAAATTGAGCCATGAGAACAGAGAAGGTATTGTTGTTAAAGTTTCGATGGAGCAAATAGAAGAATATAAGAAGTTTTTAAAGAAGAATATTTCTAATGCTTTTGCGTTAGATTAATAGACTGTTGATCGTATAGTTCCTTAAAGTTAATTTCTTTCTTAAATTTAAATTCTTTAAAGCCAGATTTTTGAAATAATTCAGTAATAAGATCTGTTAGTTTTTTTGCATATAAATCAGGTATTTCTGCAAGAATGATCCTTTTAACTTCTTCTGCTTTTAATTCTGTGTTTGTAATTTTAAATACTACTGCAAGACATGCTTCAGCATGAATTTTATTTTGAACTTCTTTTGGTGCTTCAAAAATAAGTTTACAATTTAGTTCTAGCATTCCATTCTTAAGTGGTTTGTTAGAAATATCAACTTTTGTTTCATATTTTCCAAGATTTTGTGCGGCATCCACAAAACAATCTGGAGATGGAATTTCAAAAGATAAATCTTTTACGTAGTTTGCAATAATTTGGTATTTAGAATTTTCTTTATTTTTTTCTTCCATTTAAAATATGAATTTTATAATATTTAAATATATTTTTTTATATTAAATATCATTTAATTCGATCTAAATTTAGATGTATTAATTTTTAACTATTTAATCTAAAATACCCCTAAATGAATGATAATTTTGGATATATAGACATTGTATTGCTCGCAATAGTAGCGGGTATAATTATTTTAAGACTTAGAAATGTTCTTGGCAAAGGAGCAGAGGATAGTGCCGTTAGAGCAAAAAAATCAGTGATAGTTGATGCTCAATTTGAAGATG
>Ga0214923_10005814_pt1 | contig 14123 bp, 11 predicted proteins | sample LL1510_MetaG_FD_177993 | JGI IMG/M metagenome (GOLD analysis project Ga0214923, IMG submission 177993) | Freshwater microbial communities from Lake Lanier, Atlanta, Georgia, United States - LL-1510 | ecosystem: Environmental > Aquatic > Freshwater > Lake | place: USA: Georgia | collected... | reverse complement strand
ATTTTACAAGCAGTAAATAATAAAATATCTAATAAAATGGTAATTTTATGAAAGTCTAGGAAACCTCCTGGAGGTGTCAAAACGCTGTAAGGGTTAATCAGTGTGTTAGTGCTATCGATAAATTTACAAATAATAACCCGGATAATCTCGCGAGACTATGCCTATTTACTACTATGAGAACATTTAGGGACGTCTTGAAACCCGTTGTAAATAGTCTTGGGGCTAGTTATATATTTCGCCATATGACTACAGCGTTAAGTCCCGAAAAATATATTACTTTAACTGATATTCAAAACTTTCTAAGTGTAAGTAGTTTACGCTTATATCAGGAGGGCCTAACAAATAGTATACCGGTTGAAACCTTATTAAATAGAAATCAGGAATTTGTAGACTATTTTTTTAATAAGCAGCAGAATTCAGTCGTTATCTTTAAACGTGCTAATTATTATGATAAGGTATTAGGTAGGCGAGTAGATATTGATTTTGTAAAGGATAGTCTTAACGCTAATATACTTGACTGGAGTTTTAGAGGTGACCAGTTTCAGCCATTAGTATTACACCTTCAAACTCGAACAGTTAATAATGATGGATCAGTGACACTCTCAGCACCGGTGCCATTTACATTCGTATCATCTCCCACAGTTGATGTGGTTCATAACGTAACATACACACGAACAACAGCTGAAATACCAGGGGTATTCTTTAATCGAAATGACGCATTAGCTACTTTGTTGAATAGTTTCTATATGAGTTCTGGAACGGGAGTGCCGGTGTTTATTACTTGGTTGGCGGATGGTCTCAGGCGACCGGTTATTTTTTAAATCCCCTTTCCGGTGATGTAGCTTTATTTGACCATTTCTTAATGCATGGAGCTGTCGTATATTAGATTATTCTTAATATGTTTAATTTCATACAATTTGTAATTAATCTATTTTATTATATCAACAAATAGTATAATGAAAAGGAAAAGTATCAAACAACAAAAAAAAAGTAGGTATTCACGAAAAAAAAGAATATACTATGGGGGTTCTAAAAAATATATGATTAATATTAATTTAAATTTATCATATGTTGATGAAGAAAGAGATGAAGATAAACTTTTAGACCCAACTAGATTATCTCGAGAATATAGAATTCTAATGGAAACACATCTTAAAAATATTATTCCTTCTAATGATGATTTTAAATTATCTGGAAAATTTAATAATAATTATACATTTAGATATAATAATACAGAAGAGTATTATATTAATTTTCAAATAGAAATAAATTATAAGGGGGATGATTTAACAATTGAAATGGTAAGAGATTTATACAGTGATATTTTTGACGGTGATTATCCATTTACAGTTGAAGATGACGATGACACTGAAAAGACATATTTTATTAATACTAATTTTGACGTTAATACCGATATTAACTAATGGACAACTAATATATAACATAAATTAAAAATAATAGATATTTAGTAAAATAAATGTGTAATATAATCAACAAATAATTATCTTATATAAAAATACAATAAATTTGATTTTTTGATATAAAGTAATTAAAATAATATATTTACTAATTTAAAATGAATAATCAAGACGAATTAGAAGAAGTTTCAAATAAGATGTATAATCAGTTTGTAGTTTTATCAAATCTAGGAGATTATGATAAATTAGCAATTGATAATAATAATTTGTATATTCAAAAAATATCTCCTTGGCGTTATTTTGTTAGAAAATATAAAAACCAAAATAGAATAGTCTTATCTAATTTTTTAAATACTGAAATTACAAAATATATTGAATTTATTACAAAATTAATTAGTATGTTTGAAAAAGACCAAGAAAATAAATTTATTTATAATTTATTAAATAAACATAAAGACTTAATCCATTCTATGTTAATATCATTAAAAAGCTTAAGAGATAAATATAATTTAAAGGATAATGCTAAGGAAATATCAATGTCACTAGAGCATTCATTTTTACAAATGACTAAATTAAATTGTTCTGTAGTTCAAGCATTTGCTCCAATTAAATAATGTATTGAATTTATATAATATACTAAAAATACAAACATATATATTAAAAATAACGGCATAATACTATCTGTTCTAAATACTAAAATAGTAATAGATAAGCTTAATAATATATATTTATATAAATCTGTTTCATATTGATAATTTATTACATGTGTTATATAATTAAAATTTAGAAGAAATGTTAATAATATAATAAATACTTTTCTATAAACTAATATAGCAAATATTGATATTAAAATTATATAGATTGATACCATTTGGTTTTATTTATTATTATTATTTTTTCTTTAATATTTTAATTTTTAATTATTGTAATCGGGTAATTGTGCAACAGAATCTTTCCAACTTTTTAAACCAATATTATCAATTCCCATTTCTTTATCACTATATGGATCATAAAAGCCTAGGATATAACGATTTCTTTTAATCATATTATGAATTGGTCTATTATTTTTAATAGGTGGTAGTTTAATATTATTTTGATTAGGTTTTTTAACAGGTATTTCTTTTTTAACAGCTATTTCTTTTAATATATTTGGCTGATTCATTATACATGAAAAATCATTTTTAAGATTTACAATATAATGATATAATCCATAAGAAGAATAAACTGATTTTGAACGTAATCTTTCTGGTATTTCTAATTGATGATCATAAACTTGTATTAATTTATAAAATCCTATTTTTTGTTTGATTTCAGGTAAATCCATAATATTATCAATTGAAATTCTAAGATTTACATCCGGTTCTAACATTTTTTTTAATAAATATGACCAAATATGTGTATCTGAACTATCAGATTTTAATCTTAATGGTTTATAGTAACCTTTATTAATTTTTTGATGTAACATATTTAAACTATTTGACTCAAATGGTTTTTCTAAGGTAATTAGTTCATATAATATACATCCAAGTGACCAAATATCTGTTTTTTTATCGTAGTAATTAGCATTATTTTGTTCGGGTGACATAAAATAAGGTGTTCCTATTTTAGTTTTACAAAAAACATTGTAATTATCTAAACAAATGGATGCCCCAAAATCACATATTACTATTTTATTTGGTCTATCCTTATTACTAAGTAAAATATTAGCTGGTTTTAAATCTCGGTGAATAACGCCGTTTGAATGTAAATATTGAATTCCCAGTGATATTTGAATAAAAATATTCCAAATCACATCATTTGGTATCTGTTTTTGAATAGATTTATATTTTTTAATAAAACTATTAAGATTACGACCATTATATAATTCAGTTATAATATCCAGTTGTGATTTATCTCTCATATAATATACATCTACTCCATGGAGTAAATAGGGACATTTATTAAAAAATAAAATATTCATTTCATCCATTTGTCTGCGATATTGATTAGTAAGCATTAGATCAGATGTATTAATTCTTTTCATGGCAAATGAACCATTATTATCTTTTTTCTGAACAACATAAACTGAACCATATGAACCACTCCCTAAATTTTCTTTTATAATATATGTGTTTTCTGTTTTATCATTAGAAAACATATTTGTGTGCCTTTCGTATATCTATAATATACACTATAAATTCAATAAAATATAATTTTTTAGAATAGTACAATATTTAATCCTTATCACGTCGCACGTATTTTTCGTATAAAACTAAATATTTTATTATTTTACACGTAGTTAATAATAAAATATTTTATAAAAGTCAGGGTATCAATAAAATGTAAAGATTAATCAATTTCTTCCATAGTGGTAGGAGTTTCATTAGAGGATGTATTGTCTTCAGCAACCTCTTTTTTTTCCTCAACGGGTAATACATCAAGTCCAGATTCTAAAATATGATGAATACGATTAGCAAATTGGACTGGATCTTCAAGGGAAAATCCGGATGTTAATAGGGCAGACTCATATAAAAGCCAAATAAAGTCACGGGTCATCTTTTCATCACTATTACTAATTAGACTTTTAATAATAGCATTTTTGGGATTAATTTCTAATGTTTTTTTAGATGACATCATCATATTGGATGAACCATTACCTAGTGCTTGTGCTTTCATAATACGTTCCATATTAGCTGAATAACCATATTCTGATGTAACTAAGCAACAAGGTGACTCTACAATTCTATTTGAGCAAACTGCTTTTTCAATTTTCTCACCAAGTGTCGTTTTAATTAATTTACACAAATCTTCTGCTTTTTTTGAAAGATCTTCAAACTCCGTTTTTTCATCATCATTTTCAAACAATTGTAATTGTCCTTTAGTAATAGATACCAGTTTTTTACCATCATATTCTTTTACCTGCTGCGTAATATATTCATCAATTGCTTCTACTAAATACAATATTTCATATCCTTTCCGGTGTAGAGCTTCTAAAAAAGGAGCATTTTTAACGGCAGTGACTGATTCTCCAGAAATATAATATATATCCTTTTGCCCTTCAGGCATTCTTGAAACATAGTCCTTTAATGATGTTCCAAGACCTTCGGTTACTTTACTTGAAGGAAAACGCAATAATTCAACTAGTTTTGAACGACTTGTTTCATCCTCATGAATACCTAGTTTAATATTTGTTTTAAATTGCTCATAAAATGTTTTATACTTTTCTTCATTTTCAGATAATTCTGTAAATATTTCAATACATTTTTTAACAATATTTTTTCGCATAACTTTCAATATTTTATTTTGTTGTAAGACTTCGCGCGAAATATTAAGTGGTAAATCTTCAGAATCAACTACACCTTTAACAAATGACAGCCATTCTGGACAAAGTTCTTCACAATTATCCGTTATAAATACACGTCTAACATACAATTTAATATTTGTGTTTTTTTTCGATTTATTACCAAAATGGTCATAAGGGGCACGATTTGGAATAAACAAAAGAGTTGTAAAATCAAGTTGACCTTCTGTTTTAAAATGTTTATGAGCTACGGGGTCTTCCCAATCATTAGATAAAGCTTTATAAAATGTATTATATTCTTCAGTAGTAACTTCATTGGCGGGTCTTGTCCATATAGGTTTTTGTTTATTAAGTAAATCCCAACTATTAGATACTTCCTTTACTTTTTTTGTTTTTTTTTCCTTTACAGTATTTTCATCAGACACTTCCTCAATTTTTGGTTCATCACCTTCAGGTTTAGTATCTTCATGGTCGGAAGTCTCATCATCCGTCACTTCTTTTTCTTTTGTTTTTTCTACCCACAAAGAAATAGGATAATTTATAAATTCCGAATGTTTTTTAACCAATTGTTTTAAGGTATTATCATCCAAAAAACTAAGTTGATCTTCCTTCATATGTAGAGTAATTTTGGTTCCACGTCCCAATTGAACTCCAGTTGTATCTCTACATACGGTAAATGTGCCACCCGCTGTAGACTCCCAAATGTATTGTTCATCATCATTATTTTTAGAGGTAACTGTCACACGTTCCGCAACCAAATATGCTGAATAAAATCCTACTCCAAATTGTCCAATACATGAAACATCTGCTCCATTTGATACTGCTTCCATAAATGATTTAGTTCCTGATTGTGCTATTGTTCCAAGTAGACTAATTAAATCTTGTTTTGACATACCAACACCACTATCAATAATACTTAGTGTTTTATTTGTTTTATCCGATACTAATCGGATAAATAATTCAGGTTGTTTATCTAGTATAGAACTGTCATTCAAACTTTTATATCTAATCTTATCTAGCGCATCCGACGCATTAGATATTAACTCTCTAAGAAAAATCTCTTTATTACTATAAAATGTATTTATAATAAGAGACATAAGTTGATTAATTTCTGCTTGAAAAGCAAAAGTTTCAAGAGTGGACTGTTCGTTTTCCATGCTATAAATTATATAGGATAATATATTTTTAAGTATTTTATGTTTTACACCTTTCTACAATTTTTAACGCAGAATTCATAACGAAAAACAATTACTACGAAATTTAACCATGGGTAATGGAATAAAACATCTAAATAAATTGTGATAATAATAGATAGATACTATGTATAACATCATTTCAATAAATTGACAAATTATATTATTCTATAAGATACCATATATTAGTATTAAATAAAAGTAAAACGTTATATAAATTTTTAATTATTGTAATTATTTTGTCTAATTTATTATTTCAGGGATATATATTTTTTTAAATTAAGAAAACTGTTAAAAGATATAATATAATTATATATTATATAATAATGGCTAATACTATTTTACAAGAGGAATTTCGAATAACATTACCTGAAAATGTATTGGGATATGAAGTGCATCCTAATTTGCCTTTATTAGCAATTGTAAGAAATAACGGAATTGAATTATATTATTTTTATAATAGGGTAAAATTTTTAAAACTAGGACAATTTTCATATATATTTGATAATCCATATGCTTATGCTATTATTAAATTTCATAATACACTTCCATTGATGTATTGTTATTGGGCACTAACTATCGCTTGGCCACCTATTTATAGTATGCATGTTTTTGAATATGATATTTCTAAATATGATCTACCTTTTAGATTAAAGACAGTTACATATAGCAGTATGACTTCATTATTATTAGATAAACTATTTACATCCGCCGATAGAAGAGATTTTTACAAATCAGAAACAAGTGATCGAGTTGGTAAGCCGGTCTTATTAACAGAATATCATCCTGTCTTGCCTCGGCTTAGTTTTCAGAAAAGAAATCTACCATTATATAAAAAAGATAGAGTAATAAATATGAAAAAACAAAATAAAAATATTTTCAAAAGCATTTTACATTTTAATAGTGAACCATTATTCAACTTTGAGAGTATTGAATTTCATCCTACAGATCCAATGTTTGCTATTTGTTATAATAATAGAATATTATTCTATAGATTTACAGCCGGTATGTTACAATTACCACCTTATGAATTAAATATAAATCATCCGTCTATTTCATTACCGCAATTAAGAATTGGTCAATGGAGTATACAAAAAATCACTTTTCATAGTAGTTTAAATTACGTTGCTATAAAATTTACTTCACGCGATTTTTATTTACCCGAAGAACTATATATTTATCACTATGATATTAATAATAATTTTAATTTAGTTGCTAAAACAGCAGGAATATATTCATATGTTTTTCATACACACGAACCACTATTACTTATTTTTTATGGAAAACAAGAAATACCAAATATTTTTAATTTACAAACTATAAGTGATATTCAGTTAAATCCTAGTGTTAAACTAATTAGTGGTGAAATAAATAGATTCCAACCTTATCAACAACCAAAATGGCAACAGATTTTAACATCTCACAGTGAATTTCCATTATTTGTTACAAATCTAGACATTCCAGTTAAAGGATTTAAACTATGGAAATTTAATTTAGATGATAATAGATCAGATAATATCGATGATGACGATTGGCGTGGAAATCCTGCGAATTGGTCGATGGTTCCTATTGGAATTGTATTTAGTGAAGAGTTTGCTGGTGATTTATCATTGAGATATAGTTTTCATTTAACTTTTCATAAAAATTTTTTAGTAGTACAAAATAAAGATAAACAACTTATTTTTTATAAAATAACATGAAATATAATATATAATATATATACTTTGATGGAACCATTTGATATAAAAGAACAGTTTAGACTTCATTTACCCCAACAATTTTCATCATATAAGATTCATCCTGTTTTACCATTAATAATATTTATATCAATAAATGGATTTGAATTATATTATTTTAATGATATGGGAAATTTTTTTAAATTAGGAGAATTTAAATATCGTTCAAGTTTTAGTTTTTTTTCTTCGGTAAACGTAATGTCTTATATTGAATTCCATACATCACTTCCATTAATTTGTTATTATGAGAAAAATTATTTGACACGAGATCAACCAGTATTATTAGCTATGCACATTTTTGAATATAATATTACTTCTTATAATTTACCATTTCGGTTACAAACAATTACATCTAGTGGTATGACTTCATTATTAGTAAATAGATTAACCGGTAGTCAGAATAATAAAAACCTACTATCATCGACTGCTAATAGAGTTGGTCAAACAGTGTTACTAACGTCACATGGTCGAGTTTTAGCTCCTGATAGTTATCAAAAAAAACATCTACCTCTATATAAAAAAGATAGAATAATAAATATGAAAAAACAAAAAACTGAATTATTTAAATCTATACTATATTTTGATAGTAGCCATCCATGTAATGATTTTAATAGTATTATATTTCATCCTACAAAACCAGTTGCCGCTTTTTGTTTTGATAATCGTATAATATTCTATACTCTTTTAGTCGGTAATTTACATATGTTGCCTACATATACATTTCATATGAATGATCCATCCGTGGCATTACCAGTAAATCAATCTTGGACAATTGGAAAATTCGCTTTTCATCCAATATTAAATTATATGGCTTTAGAATTTAATTGCGATAGTTATCCTATTGAACTTTATATTTTTAAATTTAATCTTGCTGGCATGTTTGAAAAAGTAGCTCAAACAAGATGTTCTTATTCGTTTGCTTTTCATCCACAATATCCTTTATTATTTGTATTTTTTGGACAACAACCAATACCAGAAATTTTTAATTTAATGACTATAGTAGACACACAATTAAATCCTACGGTTGAAGTCTCAATTGAGGAATGCCAAACTTTAATGCTTAGAAATAATGGTAGAACATGGTTATCTACACCTTATACATGGAATTATCTATTATTTGTAATTAATAATGAGGATAATGAACCAATTGTTAAAGTGATGAAATGTATTTTGGTAGAAGATAATTGGTATATAATTGACGGTGGTGATATATATAATGAAATAACCGATGTTCAATGTAATACAAAATTTATATTAGGTAGTAGTAACGACGACATTATATTTTATAACATAAGTAACTAATAATAAGATAGTTTTGTAAAAATTATAAACAATATATCACTTACACTTTTATTATGAACTTAATTGAATTATATAGAACATGTATGTAATCAATATATTTCAATTATATGTAAATCGCACAAAAACGTAATCTAAAAGAAAAATCTAAAAGAAAAATCTAAAAGAAAAATCTAAAAGAAAAATCTAAAAGAAAAATCTAAGAGAAAAATCTAAGAGAAAAATCTAAGAGAAAAATTAATATTTATATATCTGATGATCATACATCCTAATTTACTATATAAGACACCATGAAATGAAAGTTTGAATAAATTGTAATTAAAATGAATCTAAAATGATACTATAATGCTCTTTAACCCTAACAGAATAAAAATAAATATATTATTATTTTACAATTAGTTAATAATGAAATATTTAATAAATTCGTAATTGTATGAAAGTCAAGGAAACCACCTGAAGGTTTCAAAACTCAGTAAGGGTTAAAAATGCTTTTACATTATCAAATATAAAAATTTGTGTCATTTTTGTTTATTTCGATCAATGTAATAATACGTTGTCAGTGATATTTTAAATTTAAATCGTTCAAAGGTGTAAAAGATTTAAGTAATCAATATATGCTAAGATTATAAAATAGACGCGTTTACTATTATTCAAAGTGGATTTGCATAATTTGTCTAAAATTATTATGTATCTATAATTGTGTTAAAAATATAAATACGAATAAAACTATTTCTTTTTTTAAAATACTATAATATATATAATAATTACTATGGATGAATTAAATGCATTAATCAGAAATACTATACGTATGTATATGTCATTATCGGATGAAGAGTCTTATCCGATTATGTCGATCAATGTAGTTAGAGCATTAAGATATAATCCAGAAACATTATGTGATCCAAAAACGAATGATTTACCAAATGAAAAGGTATTAATAGCTGAATATAAATCAGAGCAACAAAGTGTGGAACGTTCTAATTATTTTTTAGATAAGGCTGAGAAGGCTGATAGTGTTTATGAGAAAATAATATTTTTTAATCGTGCTATTGATACGGATATATATAACCCAACTCGATATCAAACTGTCATAGATTATTATAGATATCTTATAGAATTAGGATCGCCATTATCTGACAAATTATTAATCGAAATAGAAAAATATTTAAAAATTATTGAAAAAATTGGTGAATATAGTTTATTAATATGTAGTATTCCCATTTTATACGATACTGAAGCTAATAAACGTGTTGAACTAGAGAGTTGGGTTTTAAATAACCGTCGTAATTTTCCATCATTTATTAACGAAGTTTTTTTAAAAAATGTGGATGAGGTTTCACGTAATGTTCAGTACGCATTTGATTCAAAAGATAATAATTTAATTCCTATAACGTTATTGAAACATCAAAAATTTATTAGTGATTTTATGAGTAGTTATACGCCATATAGGGGTTGTTTATTATATTATGGATTAGGTTCTGGAAAAACGTTAAGCAGTATAAATATTGCGGAAGGGTTTACTCAGAAAACGTTAATTTTATTACCAGCATCAATTCAACAAAATTTTAGAGACAATATTGAAAAAAAAGGAAATACAATTTATCATAAACAAAATCAATGGTGTTTTCTGGAAATGAATAGTCCAGACACCCCAGAAACTAAACAAAAATTAAAATCAATGGGATTTCCAGTAGATGACATAGAACTTATGTCAAAATTATATAAAACAATTGATGGAAAAAGGGGGTTTTGGACGGTTCAAAAAAATCCAGAAAAAAAATCAAATAATTTTGAAGCATATTCACCAATATATCAGGAAAGTATTAAAGAAACCGTAGACACATTAATTAATTATAAATATCGATTTGCTAATTATAATGGTGGTGGTGGATTAATACGAAAAATAATGTTGGAAAATGTATCTGGATATCTTGAAAAAGAACGTAATTTTATACATTATTTATTTGGAGCGTATATCGAATATAAGGACTTAACCTATGAACAAAAAAAATTTTATAAAAATAACTTGATTGACCATATATTTAATCCATTAAAACAGCCTCATTTTGAAAATCCATTTGAAAACAAGGTAATTATTATTGATGAAGTTCATAATTTAATGTCACAATTATGTAATGGAAGTGATAATGCTTTAAAAATGTATGAACTTATGATTAGAACTACAAATAGCAGAATAGTCGCATTAAGTGGCACTCCAATAATAAATAGTCCATTTGAATTATGTGTATTATTTAATTTATTAAAAGGTTATACTATTTTTTATCAATTTAAAATAGCTCATAAAACGGAAACAAACTTAACTCCAATAATAGAACATTTGTTAAATAATAATGAAGACGTTGAACAATTTAATTATCAACCAACAAAACATATTTTGAGTATTTCAAAAATGTCATTTGGATTTAAAAATAAAAATAAAGAAAATAAAGTGGTGAAATCAGATGTATATGTAGCAAATGATGAATTTATAGCTAAGTTAAAACATGATTTTCGTGATTTTTCAGAATTTGAATTAGTTGGTCATGAATTTAGTAGTATTTTTCCAGATATATTTGAAAAAACTAAAAAAATAATGACTAATAAATTTATTGTCAATAAAAAAACAATAACGTTAGCACGTGACCAATATTATCAATATTATGTAGATCGTGCTAATTCTAAAATAAATAATATACAGGAATTTATGATTCGTAGTTTAGGTATCGTTAGTTTTTTTAATGAAAGCTATAAATATGATGAGAAAATTTTTCCTGATAAAATTCAAGATACTGAGCCAAATTATGTATATGTGAGTGATTATCAATTGATTGAATATAATAAAAAACGTGAAATAGAACGTCAATTAGAGAAAAAAGATCTAGGTAAAAGTGATGTAAATGTAATTGCTCTAGAGATAGAGAGTAAAGTAAGTAATGTTTTTAAAGTTTTTAGTCGACAAAGACTACTTTTTACATTTCCTCCAAATGTAGAACGTCCAGAATTAAAAGCCATCAGAAATAGTATTAATGAAATGACCTGTTCTGATACAATGGGTGATTGTAATATAAAAGATCGAGAACTTGAACAACGTTATAATCAGATGTGTCATGAGGCTATTGATCAATTAACAATTGAAAACCTAACAATTAATGATAGTATGTTCAGTTTAGCTAATTTAAGTCCTAAATATGCTAAAATGCTTGAAAATATAAGGGCAACACCTGGATTGGTGTTTTGCTATTCACAATTTCGTAATGTAGAAGGTGTAGAAATATTTTGTCGAGTTTTAGAAGTAAATGGTTATGAAAAATATAACCCCGATACTCCTGAACGATATATACATAGTAATCCTAGTGCTCATGTTTTTAATCCAGGTAATATGGTTCGAGTTGAAAATGGAGAAAATAACTGGGTGTCAACCCGTATTTTACATATTCAAGATGATGGTTTATGTAAATTAGAAGGCATAGATGCTGCTATAGATCCTAAGAATTTATATAGATGTCGTTTTGCTACTTGGTCTGGAACTGAAAGCACGGCACAACGTGAAACAGTGCGCACAAATTTTAATCATTTTGATAATCGATATGGTCAAGTCTTATTAACTATATTAACAACTAGTAGTGGTGCGGAAGGTATTGATTTACAAAATGTTCGACAGGTTCATATCATGGAACCCTATTGGAATAGAGTTCGCGTTGAACAAGTTATTGGTCGCGCTCGTCGTAATTATTCCCATGTAAATTTACCTAAAGAACAACAAAATGTTCGTATATTTCAATATGTAAGTAGATTTACTGAAAAACAATTAAATGGAACTTGGGGAGAAGGGCTAGATATTAAAAAAATAACAGAAGAAGACGGGGAGAGTGCTGCTATGAATAGCCAAGAATTTATAAAACAGGTAAGTTTAGCAATTAAGAGTGATAATAATATGACTAGTGACCAGGCGTTACTTCAAATATCTGATCGTAAATATGAAATTATCTCACAATTTTTAGATATGATAAAACAAAGTGCTGTAGATTGTGTCTATAACAATAAAGATAATGAATTAAGTGACCCTTCTGGTAAACGAATTGAGTGTTTTAGACGTGTACCTGGCACTAGTCAAATGGCATTTGATATTAATAGAGAGCCTGAAATGCGTGAAGAAGAAGTATTAGAAAGACGAGTAGATAAGGAAATTTATATTTTACCATATACAAACCATAGTGATATTAGAATACATTTATTATATGAAATAAATAAAGGTCAAACACTGGAAGAAATTAAAGATGTAGTGCCTTTATATAATTTTTATAGTTATTATGGTATAAATCCTCTTACTCAAGATAAAATTGGAACAAAGCGACTTATAGGTTCTATTATACATGACACTGAATTTAATAGATTGAAACTAGTATTATCCCAAGAATTTATTATGAATATGAATGTATATGAAGGTGTTGAAAAATTAATTGCGGAACAAAGGGTGCCTAGTTTTGAAAATCGTGTTGAAGTGTACCAATTTAGTGAGACAATCATAAACAATCCGGCCTATTTAGAATTATCTAAAATAACACCTGTAAAAATGGTTTCTAAAGCAGATATGATTGTTGAAAAAAAGAAAATTAAGTTAAATATTAAAAAGCCAGAATAATTACATGGCACGAATGAATATAAATTCTTTTGAAAATATTTTAATATAAATGTAATTCACATAGCTATCTGTTTTAATATAATAATTAATTATATTATTTTCAACATGTTTATTACAAAGAAAACTTGTTTTATGTAATGGTAATTCATTTTTAGTATTAAGTGTATAGGTATTTACCTCTTCTTTATAGTTTTCAATTATATCAACTCGACCATATTGATAAAGAAATGGCGAATTTTGACTATATTTTAATTCTTTTGATACAATAAAATTATTATTATTATTTGCTTTAATAATAGCTCTACCAAATAATAATTTAATATTCTTTCTAATAAATGACATAATTTTATATTTTATCTTAATACAAAATTATTTTATCAATTTTTATCTGCGGCGTGGTTTATACTTATAAAATAATGCCATAGCCGGCTCTTTTCCCTTTATGTTTACCAATTCTGTCTCTGATACTTTGGTTATGTCGATTGGGTTCGGCATTTTAACCGCTGATTTTTTTTTTTGTCTACTTTTTTTTTTTTTTTTTTACATTTATGGTTC
>Ga0214923_10005813_pt1 | contig 14124 bp, 15 predicted proteins | sample LL1510_MetaG_FD_177993 | JGI IMG/M metagenome (GOLD analysis project Ga0214923, IMG submission 177993) | Freshwater microbial communities from Lake Lanier, Atlanta, Georgia, United States - LL-1510 | ecosystem: Environmental > Aquatic > Freshwater > Lake | place: USA: Georgia | collected... | reverse complement strand
AGCAAAAAATCAAGCAAAAAATCAAGCAAAAAATCAAGCAAAAAATCAAGCAAAAAATCAAGCAAAAAATCAACCAAGAAAATGTCTACATATAACTCATTAAATGATGTTACTGATAATGTGATTACTATAATGTCTGGTGGTAATTGTGGTGATAAAAAATCACATAAAAAATAAATTTAATTTTTTTATAAATTAATATATAATAAATTAAATGAAAATAATTATTTGTTCAAATCATAAAGAGTTTGATTATTTCAAAAAAGAAAAAAATAAAACTATAAATATAAAAAATTTTAAAGAAAGAAATATTCTTGTTAAAACTAAAAAATGTAATGAGTTTGAATTGATAATATCAGATGATAATAATAAAATAATAAAATTATATAATTATGTTCCATTATTTAAAGAATTATATAAATATTTTCCTTTAATTAAAAAAACTAATATTAATTATAGTTTATATTCAAATGATAATCCCGATAAAAGTGAAAAGGTTAGTTTTAAGAATGAAGAAGAAGCAATTAAATCAATAGAAAAGATTAAAAAAAAATCACATACATATCAAGTTAAAGTTATTTTAACTTTATATAATCGCGCCAAATATCACCCTCACCAAACATCTGATATGAGAAAGGCAATGTTAATATTTTCAAAATGGTTAATAAAAAATAAAAAATAAAAAATAAAAAATAAAAAATAAAAAATAAAAAATAAAAAATAAAAAATAAAAAATAAAAAATAAAAAATAAAAAATAAAAAATAAAAAATAAAAAATAAAAAATAAAAAATTATATTTAAAAAATAAAAAACAAAAAATAAAAAATAAAAAATAAAAAATTATATTTAAAAAATTATTATATATTATACTAATGACTACTTTAGAAAATAAAATTAAATCTTCTATAATTTCTAGTACTATTGAAGTATTTGCAACACATCCATTAGATTATGCAAAAACACTTTTACAAAATAATACTAAAAATTTTACTTTTCAAGATTATTTAAAAAATCCATACAAAGGTGTTACAAGTAGAATAATAGGTATAGTTCCAATGCGAATTTTATTTTGGAATACTATTACCTATTGTAAAGAAAAAAACATGAATCCTATTTTAGCTGGTATTTATACTGCTTCTATTCAAACAACAGTAGATTATCCCATTGAACAAATTAAAATTCAAAAAATGATTCATAATCAAAGTGTATTAAATGCATTTAACCAAAAAAATTTAACAAAAGGTTTTATATTAACTTTATTACGTAATATGGGTTTTACAATAGTTTTAACTTCTTGTATTCATAATAATGATGATTCTATAATACGAGGTGCTATTGGTGGTTTTATGGGTTCTATATTGACACATCCATTAGATTCACTTAAAACTTGGTATCAAGCAGGTAATAAAAATTATCCTATACAATGGAAATTAAATGATTATTATAAAGGATGGTATTTTCGTGCAGGTATTTCATTAATTTCGATGAATATTGGATGGATCGTGTATAATAAATTTATAAAGTATTATAAAAAATAAAAATTAATAATCTTTTATTTTTTTATAAATTTATTTTTCATATCTGAATTATTATTAAAATTAATAACAACTTGATTAAAATCTTTTTTAAATAATTTACTATATTCAAATAAAATATTTAATTCTTGTAAACAATCAAAACATTCACAATATAAATTATTTTTATTTTCTATAAAGTTTTTATATTTATTTTTATTTTTATATTTTGAAAAACAGGTTGTTCTTTCATTTTTATTATGATAAAACATAATTTCTTCATAATCATTAAAATCATAAATTTTATCTTTTTTATTAATATCATCTTGTTTTATTAATAATCTTGCTTCTCCTGATACAGGAGTTGCCCAAATACCGTATAATAAATCACCATTTAGATATGGTAATGTATCTCCTTTTTTCATTTTATAATTCATTCTAAATTTTAATAGTGATAAAAAAGGAGATAATTTTTTTACCCAATCATATTGTAATTGCATATCTCTAATAACTCCTGCTTCAAAATCTTTTTCATCTCTTCTTATATCACTAACAAATAAAAATTTTTCATCTTTTAATTCTTTTTTTAATTGTTCGCATATATCATCAGTAAATAATTCATTTATTATTCTATATATTTCTGGTCTATTAAATAATCTTTCATCAAAAGGTGCAGGGTCAATTAATATCCATTTTGTTTCAGGATACATTTTATTTAATTGTATAAGATGATGTCCTCCTGCTGAACCAACACTTATTATAGTTATAACACTATCAGTAGGAAATAATTTATAATATTCATTTAATAATTGCATTTCAGATAACATTAATTTTCTTTGTCCCAAATGTGTATTAGCATTACCTTTAAACGAAGGATCATATATATATCTTTTATTTGCATTTTGTTTAAGATTTACTTCATAATGTGGTAAATTATTTGTTTTATTATAATATACACAATGTTTATTTATTTTATTTTGATTATTAGATTGATATGATTTTTTCTTTTTTTTCCCACCCCCATCTTGTAATATATTTATTAATTTATTTCTTATTTCTTCTGTATCAATAGAATCACTATAATTATCGGAATCAGATTTTAACATATTTATTAATTTATTAACTTCATTATTATTAACTTCATTATTACTACTAGAAGTTAAACTAAAAAAACCTCCTTTTTGTGGTATAATACTAGTAGTAGTGTTATTATAAGAATTTATATTTATGATTTTTATAGGTTCAAATAAAAATTCTGAAGTTTCACTTTTAAAATCACTAAATATATCATTCAAAGTATTTTTATTCTCCATAATTATATATTCTTATGATAGAAAAAAATTTAAAAATATGTAATAAATTTTTTAATAAACTTCTTATTAAAATAGAGGATTTAAAAAATAATTTTACATTACTTTTAAAAGTAGATAAAATAATATTCAAAAATATAATTAATCAAAAAGATAAAACATTTTTTATACAAAGTATAGATATTCGTGATATGTTTATTAATAAACTTTTTAGTAAAATAGAGGATTTAGAAAATGATTTTACATTACTTTTAAAAGTAGATAAAATAATATTCAAAAATAAAATTTATCAAAAAGGTGGAAGCAATATAGTAAATAATATAAACATTTTTTTTTTATATATAATACAAATTAAAAAATATATATTAAATTATAATAATGAAATTAAAAAATTAAATAAAATTGATACTAAGATAAATAATTATATTAAAAAAATTAATGACTTTTTAAATGCATTAATTAATTCTTTTTATAAAAAACCAAAATATATTGATGAAATAAATAAAGAGGACGCAATAAAATTAAATGAATTAATGGAAACAGATAATCTTACTGAATTTTTAAATAATCCAAAAAATAAAACACTTTTAAAAAAAATAGAACCTGTTATATTTAATAAATTTTTTGAATTACCAGAACCATTACAACTACCATCATTATTACTACAATCACCAAAACCATTACCACCATCATTATTACTACAATCACCAAAACCATTACCACCACCACAATGATACCCTAATAAATAAAAAATTAATTTAATTAATATTTTTATTTAAGGATTAATATTATTTAATATTAATGTTAACTGGTTTTATATTATTTTTAAAAAATGAAGCAATTGGTATTTATGATAATGAAGAAATTTTAAATAATTTTATTAATGGATGTTATCAAAATAATTTTTTTAATAAAGATGATATTAAAATTAAAAAATATAATATAAATTCAATAAATTGTTTAAATACTGAAGAAAAAAAGATACCAGAAAAAAAGATAACAGAAAAAAATATACCAGAAAAAATTATACCAGAAAAAATTATACCAGAAAAAAATTTAGAAAATTTAAAAAATTTAAAAAAAGAATTAATTGAATCAGAAGAATATAAAAAATTAATGCAAATGAAAATAGATACAAAACATGAAATTAATGAATTAAAAAAACAAAAAATAAAATTAGAAGAAGATAAAGAATCTTATGAATATGATTTAAAAATATATAAAAAATTAAAAAATGAAAAAGAAAAAATAGAAAACTTTGAAATACCAGAAATATTTACTTTAAAATATAATATTTATAAAAAATTAGAAGAATCTAATGAATTAAACTTTAATGTATTTAAAACAGAATGGGAAAAAGTAAAACCATTAAATAATTATAATTTATTTACAGCAAATACATATGAAAATTTATTTACTAATTCAAATAATAAAGAAGATATTAATATTGAAATAGATATTTAATTTTTATAAATTAAATCTAATTTTATTTAATGTATAAACAATCTGATATTGATTTAATTAAAAAAAATATAGATATCATTAAAGATGATGCAACTAAAAAGAAATTAGAAATTATGGAACCAACATTAAAAGAATTTAAAGAAGTTTATAGTGTAATATTGGATTATATTAAAAGAAAAAAAAGAATAATTTATGGTGGTTATGCACAAAATCATTTAATTAAAATAATAAATAAATTGGATGAATTTTATAAAGAAATAGATTTAGCTGATATTGAATTTTATACTCCGGAACCTTTAACAGATGTTATAGAACTAAGTGATTTATTATATTCAAAAAATTTTAAATACGTTCAAGGTTCCGAAGGTGTTCATAATGATACATATAAAATATTTGTTAATTTTATTAATTATTGTGATTTAACTTATATGCCTAAAAATATTTATGATAATATACCTAAAATAGAAGATAATGGTTTTTTATATACTCATCCACATTTTATGTTAATTGATGCATTTCGTGTTTATGCAGACCCATTAACATCATATTTTAGATTAGATAGAACATTTTTTAGATTTTCCACATTAATAAAACATTACCCATTTGATTTATCTTTATATAAAAATACAATACAATATGAAAATGAAAATAAAGATACTAAAAAATTTATTAGACATAAAATATTTCATAATTCACAATTAATTATAATCGGTCATTATGCTTTTAATTATTTAGTTAAAAGAGTTGATAATAAATTAGTAGTTGATAATTTTCCTTACTATCAAGTTATCAGTATTAATTATAACGAAGATAAAGTTAAAATTGGTAATTTTTTAAGAATTAATTTTAAAAATATAACATCAAAAGAATTTTATCCTTATTTTCAATTTTATGATAAACATACAGAATATTATCATAATAATGTTTGTATATTAAAATTATATGGTCATAATAATAGATGTATTGTAAATCATTTTTCTGAAAATAAAAAAGTTTATTTTGGAACATTTCAATTAATATTTTTATATTTATTAATAGATTATCAATATGCAATTACTAGAAGAGATTCTAAAGAAAAAAATAATTATATTACTTTAATTAGTAGATTATTAAAAGCTCGTGAAATGTATTTAAATATACATAATAAAACAATTTTAGAACGTTCGCCTTTTCAAGAATTTACATTACAGTGCTTAGGTTCAACAGAAGACCCATTAAGAATGTCAAGATTAGAAGAAAGAAAAAAAAAGGAAGCTAAAAAACTAATAAAATTTAGATATGATCCTAAAGGTAATCCTGGAAAAATACCAAATTTTAAATTTGATAATACTTCAGGAAATGAAATATTAAAAAATAAATAAAAATTTTCTAGGTTTATAATAATGTCTAAAACTATAATAAATCTTGAACAAAATGGTAGATTATTTCCAAATTGGGTAATGAAAAATTTTAAAAAATTTATATTACCTGAAATTATTAGAAAAGAAGGTGAAGACCCATGTAATGAAACCATTATTGCTAATAAATTAACAATTTATCAAGAATTTATTGGTGAATATTTAAATTATCGTTCACCTTTCAAAGATATGTTAATTTATCATGGTGTTGGTGCAGGTAAAACTGTATCCGCTATTAATGTTTATAATATTCTTTATAATTATACTCCTAAATGGAATGTTTTTCTTTTAATTCCTGCTGCATTAGAATATGACCCTTGGATGAAAGATTTAAAAATTTGGTTATCTAAAGAAAATAATGAAGATAGAATGAATAATTTAATTTTTATTCATTATGATTCACCATTTGCAGATAGAGATTTTTTAGAAAAGGTTAAAAAAGCAGACAGTTCTAAACAATCATTATTTATTATTGATGAAACACATAGATTTATTACTAATGTTTATAATAATATTATTTCTAAAAAAGGAAAAAGAGCTCAAGTAATTTATGATTATATTCAACAAGAAAAAAAAGATAATCAAAATACTAGAATTATATTATTATCTGCTACTCCTGTTGTAAATAATCCTTTTGAATTTGCTTTAATATTTAATTTATTAAGACCAGAAACTTTTCCAACAAGTGAAGCTATTTTCGAACAATTATATATTTCGGATACTAACTATCAATCATTAAATGAAAATACTAAAAATATGTTTCAACGAAGAATTTTAGGATTAGTATCTTATTATTTAGGTGCAACTCCTGATAAATTCCCTTCTAAAACTATTTTTTATAAAGACATTTTAATGGACAAATATCAAGAAGATATTTATAAGCATTTTGAAGAGATTGAAGAAGAAAGAGAAAAATTAAATAGAAAAATGTATCGTGGAAAAGTAGGTGATCAACCATCAACTTATAATGTTTATACACGACAAGCAGCTAATTTTGTTTTTCCATATATTAATGATAAAATAAATGGTGAATTAAGACCAAGACCTGGTAAATTTAAAATTAAAGAAAAAGATGCTATTTTAATAGATGAAGGTAAAGAAGTAAATAAAATTAATCAAATTAAGTTAAATGATAAAGAAGCTATAGCTTATAATAATGCAATAAAATCATATATAAATGGTTTTATAGGTAATTTAAAAGAAAAACATATTCAAGATAAAAATAAAAAACATAGTTTAAGTGATGATATTAAAACTTGGTATATTAAATATCAATCAAGTTTTTCTAATTTTTTAGCGAAAGAAAATAAAAAATCTTCTGTTTTTGATATGTTATATACATGTTCTCCTAAATTTGTAACTTGTATATTTAACATATTTAAATCAAAAGGTCCAGTATTAGTTTATTCAAATTATGTTGCAATGGAAGGTTTGCAAATATTTAAAATTTACTTGGATTTTTTTGGATTTGTTGATTTTCATAAAGATTCTGAAATTAAATATCCTAATTTAAATGTAAATGGAAAATATGATAATTTTAGATATATTGAATATCATGGTGCTATTGATAGAAGTATTAGAGAACAAAATAAAAAAATTTTTAATGATATTAAAAATGTTAATGGAAGAGTTGTTAAAATTATTATGTTATCACCAGCTGGTGCTGAAGGTATTACATTAAAAAATACAAGACAAGTTCATATTTTAGAACCTTTTTGGAATGAAGCACGTATCGAACAAATTACAGGTCGTGTTATTCGTTTCTGTGTGCATAAAGATTTACCATTAGAAGAAAGAAAAGTAGATGTATTTAGATATAAAATGATAAGAAAAAGTGGTAAAGAAACAGCAGATGAAAAGATGGAAAATATATCTCGTAAAAAAAATAACTTATTAGTATCTTTTATTGAAGCTGTAAAAGAAGTAGCTGTTGATTGTGAATTATTTAAAGAACATAATATGATGGGTTCAAAATATAAATGTTTTCAATTTAATGAAGAATCATTATTTGAAAAACCAATTGGTGCAGCATATCAACAAAAGATTGAATATGATATGAAAATAGATAATGGTTCAAATGCCAAAGATTCGGTAAGAATAAAAATTAAAGTAAGAAAAATTAAAGCTGTAAAAAAATTAGAAGATAATATATATTCTGAGCCATCATTTTATTGGTATTATGATAAATCAGGTATTGTTTATGATTATGATATGTTATATCCTATTGGTAAAGTTGATAAAGATTTAAATAATAATGCAACAAAACTAGATAATGAAACATATATAATTGGTGATGTAATTGATATTCCTGAATTTAAACTCTATTAATAATTATTAAATTTATATAAAAATAATTTATAATAATAATTAATGAATCAAAAAACTAAAAGATTGACAAATGATACTAATTATGTTAGACCAAAAAAAACAATTCAAGATACTTTAACAAAAGAAGATATAAAAGAGAAATTAAAAGATTATAAAAAAGTTAACGATATTACTAAAGTTTTAATTGGTTCTCATATTAGATATTTTATTAAAGACTTAAAAACAAAGAAACCACTATTTAGATTAGGTGGAAATCTAACTAAATTTGGCGAAGATTATAAATTTTTAATATTGAGTAATGGACAATTTTCTTGGAGTGTTCAAATAAATGAAAATACTGAATATTGGGTTAAAATAAATGCTAAAGAAATGCAAGAACAAATACAAACAGAATTAGAAGAAATTATTGATGATAAATATAAAAAAAAATATGAAGATATGAAAAATCAGACAGATTATGTTGTTAAAATGTTAAAAGATCAACAAAAAGAAAATGATAAATTAAAAAAAAAACTAGATGCGATAGAAGAAGTAGCAAAAAAAGAATTAAAAAAAGTATCAAAAAAAAAATAATTAATATAAAAATATTAATTTAAATATATTATAAAAAAAAATCTTTATAAGTATATATAATGGGAAAAGAATATACAAGACTTCTTAATAATAACTCTGACAAAAATCCTGCTAGAAAAGTTTCTAAAAAATATTCTAAGAAAAAATCTAAAAAAAGTAATAACAGTCCCGAGTCTGCCGATATGTTAAAACTTTTAAACTCAGATACTGATCTAATGTATTATCAAACAAAAAATAAACAATTAATACCTTATGAAGGGACGATACCTCAAGAATATGCTAATCAACAAAATACTAATCAACAAAATACTAATCAACAATATACTAATCAACAATATACTAATCAACAACAAGCTCATTCAGAATTCGATATTAGTATGTTACAAGAAATGGCTCCATTACATAGTAAAGAAATGTTTAATAATTTACAATCTTTAGGTGCAGGTCCTGATATTGGTAGAATGAATTCAATGTCGCAAACACTAGGAAATAGTGAAAATTTACAAAATTTAAATATGTTAGGTTCTCCTAATTTATAAAAATTGAATATAAATTATTATAAAATTATTATAATTATTATAATGATCCTATGGATTTTTATAATAATTGGCAAAAAAAACTTGTTATTAATCAATTTGAATTAGTTGGTTATAGTTTAGGAGGATTTAAAACCGGATTAATTATATTACCTTTAAAAATTTGTTTAGATGCTGGAGTAATTACTCAATATGAACCAAATTTAATTTTAATTACTCATGGACACAACGATCATGTTGGAGAATTATATAATATTTTAATTGGAAATTCTAGAGATTTAAAAGTGCCTATTGTTGCAACACCAAAATTAATTAAATTTATTGGAAATTTTTTAAATTCAAATATGAGTATGAATTGTGGATTTAATAATAAATACAATAAATGGGAACCTATTGGATTAGTTAATAAACATAGATTTAATATTCAAGGTAAAAATATAGAAATTCAATTATATAAAATGGATCATACTGTAGAATGTATTGGATATGGTATTTCAGAGATTAGAGATAGACTTAAAGTAGAATTTATAAATAAAACTAAAGAAGAATTAATTGATATTAAAAAAACATATAAAATTACTGAAGAAAAAGAGGTTCCAATGCTTTTATTTTGTGGTGATACAGGTAATAGTATATTAGATAATTTACCGTTTGATAAATATCCAGTTGTTATTATCGAATCTACATTTTTTCATATTGATCATATTATTGAAGCAAGAGAAAAAAAACATATGCATATTTCTGACTTGGAACCATATTTTATTAAGTATAAAGAAACTAAATTTATATTAATTCATTTTAGTTCTAGATATAATATTGATGAAATTAAAAAATATCAAAAAGAATATCAAGAAAAATATAGTAATATTATTTTTTTTTAACATATTCATTAAATAGTCCATCAACAACATTATTTGATTTTAATGATTCACTATAATTTTTAATTTCTTCTTGTGTAACAAATTGTTCTAATAAAAAAAACCCTTTTTCTGTTTTTATATCATCAATTTTTAATTTATCTGGATTTTTATAAAAAAAATAATGTTTATCAAAATAAATTTTTATAAATTTTCCATTACCTTTTTCTCTATTTTTAAATATTCCTAATAAAGCAAACCATTTATTTTTAATATCTTTTTGAATCTTAATTAAAATCCCACCATAACCATATTCTTCTGTTGTTAATGAAAAAAATTTTATTAATCCACCTGGTTTTAATAAACTAAATTCTTCTAATGTATGAATATAATTATAATCTAATAATTCTATTTTATATTTTTTTTTCCAAATTTTATAATTTTTTAATCCATCTTCTCGTGGATCTATATTTTTTAATTTTTCATCAAGATAGTTTTCTTTATCAATAAACATTATAATATATTATAATAAAATTATTTAAAGAAAATATATCTTTCATTGATAAGTATGACTGAATATCAACTAACCTGGTATGATAAATATTTTAATACAACTATAAATTACGATAACAAAATTATTAATGAATTATTAAATAAATTAAATAATAATCAAAATACAGTTCAAAATAAAGTAATTCAAATTGAAGCAGACTATCAAATAAAATTAAAAGAAATAGAAGAATTATGTGTTAATCTAGATAAAATTAAAAAATTAAAAGAATATAATAGTTTAAAAATTCTTCAAAAAGAATTAGATGTAATTAAATTATTAACAAAATATTCATTACAAAATAATCAACTTAACTATTCATTTTTTATGAATTCGTTAAATTTATTATTTTCGTTAAGTGAAACATTACGAACTAGATTAGGGCAAAAAGAAATTAATGTAGAAAAGAAAACTTATTCTGATGATAATATTTCTAGATGTTCTTATAAATTTTGTAATTTTAAAGATGCATGTAATTATAATTATAATAAATCTAAAAATATGTGTTATCAAGACCATTACGTTCATAATATGGTTAGCGCTGATTTAAAAATATTAATGGATTATATTGAACAAAAATATGGTGATAGTCAGGTTGTATTACATAATAAAGAAATTTTAAAAACTATTAATACTTTATCATTTGTAATTAATCATATGGAAAGTGAATTAAAATCTAAATGTTTATATTTACAAGAAAATGAAATTGAAAGTTGTCATTTTACTAAATTTAAAAATAAAGATAATTAAAAAAATTGATATATATAGTTATTTATAAAATAGCTATATATATTAATGTCTACTATTGTAATAAAAAGATTAACTAAAGAATTAAATAATATTAATAAAGAACCAATTGAAGGATTTACACTTGTAGATTCTTCTAATATTATGATTTGGAAAGGTATTTTAGATGGTCCAAAAGATACTCCATATGAAAATGGTAAATTTAAAATTCAAATTACATTTACTGCTGAATATCCTATTAACCCACCAAATGTAAAATTTTTACAATATATTTTTCATCCAAACTTTTATAAAGACGGACAAATTTGTGTAGATATTCTTCAAAATCATGAATGGTCTCCTTCTCAAAATGTTTCAACAATTATTTATTCTTTACGGTCGCTTTTTATGGATCCAAACCCAACATCTCCTGCAAATAGAGAAGCTGCTGAATTATATATTAAAGATAATATCGCATATGTTGCTAAAGTAAAAGAAAACATTAAAAATTATATATTATAAATTATTTATTTTATCTAGATTTAATTAATAATGAGTTTTTTAAATAATATTCCTTTTTTAAGTAGTTTGACTACTTCTTCTGGAAACCCTAATGATAGAATATCTTTATTTTATGCTCTTATGACTATGATTCCTTTTGGTCAATTATGGGCACGTATTTTTTTGTTAGATGGTTCATTAGATAAATTGTGGTTACTCTTGCCTATACCATTTTTTGCTCCTCCATTTAGTATTATTCCAGCTTTGGCTATGTATTTTGGATTTATAAAAAAAGGTCAGGGTGGTCCAATATATGACAAATTTATGTTGATTCCTATTATATTTAAATTTATATTAGCATCTTTAGTTCCTATGTTTTTAACATACATTAATAAAATAGAATATGAATATGACGAGGATGATGAATATGATTATGAATATGAATATGAACAGGAAAAACCAAGTGAAACTAAGATATTCTTATATATATTTATATTTCAAATATTTATAGGTATGATACCTAATTTAATTAGAACATATAACATATGTCCTAATCTAACATTTAGTTCATTTACTAAAGCATTTATTGATAGCACAATGTCTAATGGAATGGGTGAAATATTACCTTTTGTTTTACAGTGGATACCATTTACGGGTATTATTTTAAAAGGTATTCGTGGAATTTTAAGCTTAATTAAACTAGCTACAGGTATAGATATTGATACCCAATTTTTAAATATTTTATGGTGTATATTTTTCTCATTAGGTTATATAATAATAAATATGTTAAATGGAACTAATATAAATAAATACTGTAATATAGATTTATTAGGAAGTGATTCAGGAGATATGTTTGGTTTAGTTATTGTATTAATTATTACCTTATTTGTAAAAGTATTTAATAAATTTAAACTCAAATAAATTATCTATATTTAGGTTCAATAAAAGGTAAATCTAATTTTTGAAAAAAATCTTCTTCTGAATTTATTTTTATTTTTGTGCCATCTTCTTTAAATAATCCATATTCGGATAATTTAAGTTTAAGTTTTTTTGCAATTGTTCTCATTTTTTTATTTAATTCAGCCGAACCTGTAAAATATAATAATGCTGAATAATAAGCATCATAAGATACAAATCGAATATCAATTCTTCTTACTGGATTTTTTTTATATTTTGCAAATCCCATATATTTAGTTTCATAATTTTTATCTGTTATATCATCAATTAATAATGGTTTATCATCATTTTCTTCCAAGTTTTCTTTTAATTTATTAATAACTTTTTCTAAATGATTAATATCATCATATGTATCATCTTTTAAATCTAATTTAGATATTAAAACATCAATATCACCAGATGTTGGTTTTTCTCTTCTATATGAACCACATATTTGATAAATATATTTTGAATCATTATCTAATTTATAAAGTTTATTTATTTTACTTATTATTTTTTTTATAAGTTTATTAATTTCATCAATTTCATCTCTAGGTATATTTTTTTTATAAACTCCATAATATTTTAATCCTAATTCTATTTTTTCATTAACAACAAATTCTTTTTTTTTAATTTTTTGTTTTAACATTTTTACTGATTTAATACCTTGATTATAAAATTCAGTTGCCATTACTTTACCAATACCAATGACTTCTTCTAATTCTTCAATAATTTTTTCTTTTTTAATACTTAAATCTTCAAAGTCATTTAATTCAGACAATTTACCAGATTCTAAAATTTCTTTAATTCGTTGAATAGTATTTGCACCTATACCATCAATATCTTTTAATTCAAGATAATTTTTTAAAGTTATTTTATCTGGATAATTTTTAAAAATTATTAAAACTGAATTTAATTGTTTTAATCTAAAATTATAAGCAGTTATATTTTTGGTATCTTTTTTTTTAACAAATTCTTCTCTTTCGCTTTTTTTAAAAGCAATTAATCTTTGAAACTCTTTAATAATATTTTCATTTAACATTATTAAAAAGTAGTTTATAATTAGTAATTTAAATTCAATTTTTATTAATTATATTATCATCATAACTATTATCATCATCATAATTATTATCATCATCATAACCATCATTATAATTATCATTATTATCAACATCAGTTTTTTTATTAAAAAATACAAAATATATTAAAAATAAAATAATTAATACTATACCTAAAATTATTATATTTTTAGTTGTTAGTAGTGATTCAATTAGTGTTGGTGTTGTTGTTGCTGGTGTTGTTGTTGGTGTTGTTATTGGTTGTATTGTTGTTGCTGGTGTTGTTGCTGTTGCTGTTGCTGGTGCTGGTGCTGGTGCTGGTGCTGGTGCTGGTGCTGGTGCTGGTGCTGGTGCTGGTGCTGGTGCTGGTGCTG
>Ga0214923_10005811_pt1 | contig 14131 bp, 13 predicted proteins | sample LL1510_MetaG_FD_177993 | JGI IMG/M metagenome (GOLD analysis project Ga0214923, IMG submission 177993) | Freshwater microbial communities from Lake Lanier, Atlanta, Georgia, United States - LL-1510 | ecosystem: Environmental > Aquatic > Freshwater > Lake | place: USA: Georgia | collected... | reverse complement strand
GTGCGGTGGCGGTGCTCGGCGTCGGCGCCGCGGCGGGCGGATACTACCGGGAGCATCCAATCGTTGACACCTGTTCAAGCAAGGTCGGGGCTACCGGCGTCCTCTCGCTGGACGCTCACTCCGGCCCTCCAGGCCTCCGTTCACTGCGTGTCCGCTGCGCTTCGCCATCCATGGCTCCGCTTGCTTCCACAGCTCGCTTGAGGACACCGGCAACCCCTCCCGGCATCCAGGTTGGACGATGTCAAGAAAAACCTGCTCCCGGTAGTATCTGATCGCCCGAGCGCCGCGCGCGTCCCGACCCGACGTGGCGCCATGTCGCCGATGCGCACGATGCTCGCCGACTTCGTCCGCGAGCGCCTCGCTGCGGGCGACGTGCCGACGCCCCAATCGCTCCGCGTGGAGCTTTCCAACGAGACCTGCCAACACCTCGCGAGCCTCGTCCGCCCGATTCCACACCCCCAGATCGACGCGTTCCTCGCGTCGCTCGCCGAGCTGCAGGCGAGCCGCGTCGACACCGGGTTCCTGCGGGCCATCGGGACGTTCGAGGGCCCGGTGGAGGGCGAGATCATCGTGGAGCATGCGGCGCTCGCGGCGAATCGGGGCCGCGTCATCGCCGCCCTGACGCGGGTGCCGCCCCGGCCCGTGCTGCTCGTGGGCGCGCCCGGCACGGGACGGTCGACGCTGGTGCGTGCCGTCTGGCGGGCCTTGCGCGATCAGGGCTGGAGCGTCTGGCGGGCCGGGTCGATCGACCTGGTCGCGGGTCAGTCGTTCGTCGGCCAGATGGAGGAACGGATCAAGCGTCTCATCGAGGAGCTTGGCCGGGCGCGACGGACCGTGTGGTGCGCCGCCTCCTTCCAGGGCTTCCTGTTCGCCGGCAGGCATGCGGGGAATCCGACCGGCGTCGCCGATCTCGTCCTGCCGGCCGTGGTCGAGGGGCGGTTCCCCTTCATCGCGATCACGCAGCCCGCCGGACTCGACCTCGTCCTCCGCGCGAAGCCGATCGTGCTGACGGCGTTCGAGATCGTGCGGCTCGAGCCGCTGCCGGAGGAGGAGAGTCTCGACCTCGCGCGACGCTGGGACCGGCAGCGGCCGCGGCCGCCGCACCCGCTCTCCGAGCCACTGGTGCGCGAGGCATCCCGACTCGCGCAGCAGTATCTGCGCGAGTCGGCGGCCCCCGGGAATCTCGTCGATCTCCTCAGGAACCTCGCCAAGCCCGCGGCCGACGCGGGCCGGCCGGACCTGACCACGGACGACCTGATCGCCTGCCTCGGGAGGATGACGAGGCTGCCGGAGGAGGTGCTCGACGACCGTCGGGAGCTCGACCTCGACGAGCTGACACGGTTTTTCGCGTCGCGTGTCGTCGGCCCGCCGGAGGCGATCGAGACGCTCGTGGAGCGCGTGGCGATGATGAAGGCCGGCGTGACCGATCCGACCCGGCCGCTCGGCGTCTTCCTCTTCGCCGGCCCCACGGGCACGGGCAAGACGGAGATCGCCAAGACGCTCGCCGCGTGCCTCTTCGGGTCCGCGGACCGTCTGGTCCGCATCGACATGAGCGAGCTCCAGACGCCCGAATCGCTCGCCCGGATCGTCGGGCACGACCGGCGGGACATGGTGGGCACATCGCTCATCGACCAGATCAGACGGAACCCGTTCTCGGTCGTGCTGCTCGACGAGTTCGAGAAGGCGCATCCGCAGGTCTGGGACCTGTTCCTGCAGGTCTTCGACGACGGACGGCTCACCGACCAGCAGGGTGTGACCGCGGATTTCCGCAACTGCATCATCATCCTCACGTCGAATCTCGGATCCGCTCTGCCGAAGGGTCCGGGGCTCGGGTTCGTCGGCAGCCCACCCCGCGTTCCGGAGACCGTCGAGCAGGCCGTCGCGACGGCCTTCCGTCCGGAACTGCTCAACCGCATCGATCGACTCGTCGTCTTCCGCCCCCTGTCGCGCGACGTGCTGCGGGAGATCCTTCACAAGGAACTGCACGATGTCTTCCGGCGCCGGGGCCTGCGCAACCGCGAGTGGGTGGTGATCTGGGACGAGACCGCCATCGACTTCCTGCTCGATCGCGGCACCACGCCGCACCTCGGGGCACGGCCGCTCAAGCGAGCCATCGAGCGGCACGTCCTCGCGCCGCTCGCCCGCACGATCGTCGCCCATCAGTACCCGCGGGGCGACCAGTTCCTCTTCGTCCGCAGCGAGGGGGACCGCTTGCAGGTCGAGTTCGTCGATCCCGACGACGACGGTGCGGAGCAGGAAGCGGCCACGGCGCCGGCGGGTGGGGAGCGCGGCCTGCAGGGCCTGGCCCTCGACCCGTGCGGGAGCGACGACGAGGTGCCGTGCCTCGAGCATCATCTCGGGAAGCTCGTCGAATGCATCGAGGAGGAGGCGTGGCGCGACCGGCAACGGCCCAGCCCGCTCGTGCGCGACACGATCGGAGGTTGGCGGACCGGGCGAATCGACCGAGTCCTCGCCGGCGACTTCGACCTCTTCGCCGGCGCCGTGGAGCCCGACTCCACCGGGGACGTCGAGCCCGACGCGAGCGGGCCGGGCCGTCCGTGAGCGGCGGAAACGCTCGATTTCCCGCTTCTGCCGTCGGGGTCGCTCTGGTACCGTCCGCCCTCCCTTCCCGACCGGAGGCGTGCGACGTGCCGAGACGCCGACCGATCCGCGAAAAACTCCTCCTCGGCGCCCTCCTCGTGGGCGTCATCGTCGGCGTCCTGTCGGCGAGCAGCTTTCTCGGCGTCTACTCCTACCGGCGGCTCGTGCGGGCCCTGTCGGCTCGCGCCGCCGAGCTGCCGCGCGCCAGTGCGCTCGACGAGCAGGTGGGGCTCGCGCGGCTCGCCCACACGCGGGCCCTCGCCGGAGAGAGCGGCGCGCTCGCGGATTTTCTCGGCGGCCTCATGGCGACCGGACTCGCACTCGATGCCTACTGCCAGGAGATCACCGCCGGGGAGCTCGAGGACGCTCCGCTCGGGGACCGCTCGCGCGAGCGACAGACGGCGCTGCGCATCGCGGCCCGCCTCGAGGCGATCGACGGCATCGTGCGGGCCACGCCGGTGCCGGGGGAGCCCCCGTCGATCCGCCGCCGTGCGATGCTCCGCAACGTCGACCCGGAGCTGCGGTCGCTCGCGGAGCTGACGTCCGCCCTGCCGTCCTTCCTGCAGGACCGACTGCACGACCTCGCGAGCGAGGTGCGCACGCGGTATCGCACGCTCATCATCGTCACGTGGGCCTCGGCGACCGCGGCGGCCGTGCTGCTGGCGACGATCGCCGGTCTCACCTACCGCTGGGTCTTCCGTCCGCTGCGGCAGCTCGGCCACGGCTCGCGGCGCGTGGCGGCGGGTGACTTCGGCTACCGGATCCACCTCGACACCCGGGACGAGATGGCCGAGCTGGCCGCCGCGCTCAACGAGATGACCGAGCGGTTCCAGGAGATCCGCGACGACCTCGATCGCCAGGTGCAGTCGCGCACGCGCGAGGTGATCCGCAGCGAGCAGCTGGCGAGCGTGGGGTTTCTCGCCGCGGGCGTCGCCCACGAGATCAACAACCCCCTCGCCTCGATCGCGATGTGCGCGGAGTCTCTCGAGGGCCGGCTCGAGTCGCTCGCCGGAAGCGACGACGAGGCGCGCATCGCCCGACGCTACGTGGAGCTCATCCAGGCCGAAGCCTTCCGCTGCAAGGGCATCACGGAGAAGCTGCTCGACTTTTCGCGGCTCGGCGAGGTGCGTCGTCAGGCCACGGCGCTGGTCGCCCTCGTGGGCGACGTCGCGGAGATGCTGCGGCACGTCGGCCGGTTCAAGGGCCGAGCGATCGAGATCGAGGAGGGGCAGGACGTGCTCGTGATGGCCAACCCGCAGGAGCTGAAGCAGGTGGTGCTCAACCTGCTCGTCAATGCGCTCGACTCGATCGAGGAGTCGGGGCACGTGCGGATCGCGGCGCGGAGGTCGCCGGTGCCGGAAGCATCGCATGGGGCCGGTGAGGCGGTGCTCACCGTCACCGACGACGGTTGTGGCATGACCGAGGAGGTGCTCGAGCACCTCTTCGAGCCGTTCTTCACACGGCGCAAATCGGGGCAGGGCACCGGACTCGGCCTCTCGATCGTGCACCGGATCGTCACCGATCACGGAGGGCGGATCGAGGTGTCGAGCGGTGGGCCGGGGCTCGGCTCCTCGTTCCGCGTCACGCTGCCGCTCGCCCAGGTCGGCGGCGTGGCGGCTGGTGGCTGGGAGCGCGCCGCACCCGGGCGGGCCGCGTGAGCCCCGCCGGACAGGCTGCGTGCAGGCGGTCGACACACTCAGGACATGGAGACGGGACACGACATGGCACAGCGAGCGACGACGAGGGCGATGCGGGTGCTCTTCGCGGACGACGAGGCATCGCTCCAGGAGCTGATGCGGATCGAGCTGCCGCGTCTGGGGCACGAGGCCACGGTCTGCCCGGACGGCCGCACCGCGCTCGCGGCGCTCGAGCGCACCGCCTACGACTGCGTGATCGTCGATCTCGACATGCCCGGCGCCGGAGGGCTGGAGGTCGTGGCCCGCGTGCGGGAGACGTCGCCCGACACCGAGACGGTGATCGTGACGGGCAAGTCATCCGTGGAGAGCGCCGTCGCGGCGGTGCGGCAGGGCGTCTTCGACTACCTGACGAAGCCGTGCAAGCTCGCCGAGATTCAGGCGGTCCTCGAACGGGTCAGGAAAAAGCGCGAGCTCACCGCCCGCATGCGCGCCCTCGAGCGGCGGGTGCAGCGCGCGGAGGGCGCCCCGCAGCTCGTGGGCGATTCGATCGCGCTCGGGACGGTGCGTCGGCTCGTCGCCCGCGTGGCTGCGAGCGACGCGACGGTGCTCGTGCGCGGCGAGACGGGGACGGGCAAGGAGCTCGTCGCCCGCGCGATCCACGAGGGCAGCCGGCGCGCCGCGGGGCCCCTCGTCGCGGTGAACTGTGGCGCGCTGCCGGAGCACCTCGTCGAAAGCGAGCTGTTCGGTCATCGCCGCGGCGCCTTCACGGGCGCCGACGAGCATCGGGCCGGACTCTTCGAGGTCGCCGACGGTGGCACGCTGTTTCTCGACGAGATCGGCGAATTGCCGCGGTCGCTGCAGTCGCGGCTGCTGCGGGTGCTCGAAAGCGGCGAGATCCGTCGCGTCGGCGAGAACCACTCGATCACGGTGGACGTCCGCGTGGTGTGCGCGACCCACCGCGACGTCGATCGCATGGTGGCCGAGGGCGCCTTCCGCGAGGACCTTCTCTTCCGGATCAACACCTTCGAGGTGGCGGTGCCGCCGCTGCGCGAGCGGCGCGACGACATCCCTGCGCTCGTGAGGCACTTCGTGCGTCGCGCTCGGCCGCAGATCCCCTCCGAGGCCGACGTCGCCGAGCCGGCGGTGCTCGCCGCACTCACCGCGCACCACTGGCCGGGCAACGTGCGCGAGCTCGCCAACGTCATCGAGCATGCCCTCGTGCTCTCCGATCACCTGCCCCTCACGCTCGCCGATCTGCCGGCACGGCTCGGGTCCACGGCCCGCACGCCGGCGGCATCCCTTCGGCAGGAAACCCCTGCACGCGTGCCCCCGACGAGCGCAGGGGCGACGGCAACGCCCGAGGCATCGGCACACGACGTCGGGTCGAGTGAGACGACGGCTGCCGTGGCGGCCACCTTGAATCGTGGCGGCCGGGCCGTCGCCGCGTGCAGCGATGCGGCGATCCGCACGCTGCGGGAGCTCGAACTCGAGGCGATCCGCCAGGGGCTCGAGCGCAACGGCGGCAACAAGCCTCGCACGGCGGAAGAACTCGGGATCAGCCTGAAGACGCTCTACAACAAACTCCACCAGATGGAGTCGCAGGACCGCGCGACCGCCTGACGACCCGGTGCGGCGGACCATCGAGCGCTTCTGCGTCGTCGCCCGCGCGGATTCGATGGCGGTGGAGCGACGCCCCTGCAGTCTGGACGGAGAGGCGAAGGGGGTCGGCGAACGCTCGACGAGCATGTGGCCGCCACGGCCACAGCGAGGAGACTTTTGCCGCCCCCGAGCCGGATTCGGTTTTGCTGGAGCAAAGCGTCTGCAGTCTGGATGGACAGGCGACGGGGGTCGGCGAACGCTCGACGAGCGTGTGGCCGCCGCGGCCACAGCGAGGAGACTTTTGCCGCCCCCGAGCCGGAGCTCCGCGCACGGGGGATGCGCGCTACGTCTTGCGGACCACGCCCACGAGCACGCCGAGCACCCGCGCGTTGCGCACGTAGATCGGCTTCATGGCCGCGTTGGCCGGCTGGAGGCGGATCCGGTCCCGCTCCGGGAACCATTGCTTGAGGGTCGCCTCACCCTCTTCCGTCTGTGCGACGACGATGTCGCCGGAATGCGCCGTGTGCTTCTTCTGGATGATGACCCAGTCGCCATCGGCGATCTGGGCGTCGATCATCGAATCGCCCATCACCTTCAGCACGAAATGATTGTCCCGATTGAAGAGGCTCTCGAAGTCGATGCGTTCGCTCTGCTCCTCGGCCGGCCGTAGCGTGCCGGCCGCCACCCAGCCCGCCAGGGGCAGACCCCTGAGATGTGCCGGCTCGTTGACCAGTTCGATCGCCCGGGACATGTTCTTGCCCCGGGTGATGAGCCCTTTACGCTCGAGTGCCTTGAGGTGGCACACGACGCCATTGGGGGAGCGGATCTTGAATGCCTGCCCGATTTCCCGGACCGTGGGGCCGAATCCACGCGAATGAATCTTGTCGCGGATGAAGGCGTAGATCTCGAGCTGCCGTTCAGTGGGAGCGTCCTCGGTGTCCGCCCCGTCGCCGGTGTTGCAGACGAGTCCGAACGGATCGCCACTCAGGGCTGCGACGGCCGCTGCTCGCCGCGCCTTGCTCGGTGCCGTGTCAGGACGCGCCGCTGCGCGGCCCGCGGTCCGGCGGCCCCGGGTTCCGGAGGCTCGAGATCCGTTTTGGGAGAGGGGCTTGCCGGAGGACTTCGCGAAGGGCTTGGATTTGGTCTTGGGCATGATGGCTGCGGCACTGCCGCGTCCCGGGGAAGAGAATGAAAGAGAAGGGAGGATGGGGTGGCGTCGAATGGACGTCGGTATCTTACTATACGGCCGTTCATTTTCAAGAGGGCTCGGCGGAGGTTCGTGGGCCCCGGCCGCCACGCCGGGCAAGCCTCGCCCGCTGTGGTTCTCGCTCGTCGCGAACCGCCGGTAGGATGAGCCGGTCGGGTTCCCGTGCGGGTAACGGGCCGACGACCCCACGGATGCGGAGGCGACCCCATGACGGCGCACGGCGGCGGACGACGGATGCACGGCCGATTCTCTCGGATCACCGGGGCGATCGGCACCCTGGCGATGCTGCTTACCGGCATGGCCTGGGAGGCGATGGCGGAGCCCGCGGCCCCGGCGGCGGGCGAGAAGCCGACGGCCAAGCCGGAGCGACCGGCCGATCAGGCGACGAAGGCGGCCGCCACGACGATCGCGCACCTTCGCCTGGCCGGCGGGCTGGCTGAAGGGACGTCCCAGGGGGGCCTGCTCGGAGACGTCTCGCCCCGGCTGGGCCAGTTCATCGAGCGGCTGGACAAGGCTGCGGCGGACACTCGCGTCCGGGGTGTGCTGCTTGTGATCGAGTCGCCCGATCTCGGCCGCGCACGGGTGGACGAGATCCGCGCCGCCATCGGCCGGGTGCGTGCGACCGGGAAGCCGGTGGCGGCCTGCCTCGTGGGTGGCTCGCCGCTCCACTACGGAGTCGCCACGGCCTGCGATACGGTGACGCTCGTTCCCGCCGCGACGCTGGAGATCACCGGCGTTCGTGCGGAGGTGATGTTCTTCAAGGGGCTGCTCGACCGCCTGGGGGTCGCGGCCGAGATTCTGCAGGTGGGTGCGTTCAAGGGGGCTGGCGAGCCGCTGACGCGCAGCGAGATGAGTGCCGAACTCCGCGGGCAGTACGAGGCGTTCGTGGGCGACCTCTACGATCAGTTCGTCGGGCGGATCGCAGGCGATCGGAAGCTGCCGGCGGAACGGGTGCGCGAGCTCGTGGATATCGGCGTCTTCACCCCGGAGGCGGCGCGCGAGGCGGGGCTCGTCGATGCCGTCGGCTACGAGGACGAGGCGGTCGCGGCGCTGGTCGCGCGGGTCGGCGGCGAGCCACGGTTGGCCCGCGACTACGGCCGGCGGAACGTCGACAAGGATTTTTCCGGGCTGACCGGCCTGGTGAAGCTGATGGAGGCCGTCTCCGGAGGCGGCGCGAAGGCCGCGCGTGGCAAGGGCCGCACGATCGCGATCGTCCACGTGGTGGGGGAAATCAGCGAGGGTCGCTCATCCGACGAGCTTCTCGCCATGCCTGGGGCGGGAGCCGACACGATCGTGGAGGCGATTCGCACGGCGGCGGAGGACGAGGCCGTGGCGGCGATCGTGCTGCGCATCGATTCGCCGGGAGGATCCGCACTGGCCAGCGACCTGATCTGGCGCGAGGCCCAGCGGACGAAGAAGCCCGTCGTCGCGAGCCTGTCGGACACGGCGGCGAGTGGCGGCTACTACGTGGCCGTCGGTGCCGATCGTATCGTCGCCTCGCCCGGGACGCTCACGGGCTCCATCGGCGTCGTGGGAGGCAAGATCGCCGTCGGGGGTGCGCTCGAGAAGGTCGGCGTGCGCACCGACGTCGTCAGCCGAGGTCGCAATGCAGGATGGCTCTCGCCGCAGCATCCCTTCACGGCCGCGGAGCGCGAGGCCTTCATGGGCACGATGCAGGACATCTACCGGCTCTTCACGTCGAAGGTGGCGGCCGGCCGCGGCCTCGAGGTCGAGACGGTGAAGGGCCTCGCCGAGGGCCGCGTCTTCACCGGGCGCATGGCGCTCGAGGCGAAGCTCGTCGACCGTCTCGGCACGCTCGACGACGCGATCGACGAGGCGCGTCGGCTCGCGCAGGTCCCGGCCGATGAGAAGCTCGAGCGGATGCTGCTGCCGGAGCCGCGCGGGCTGTTCGACGAGCTCTTCGGAGCGGCCGATGCGGCACGACGTGATCCGGTCGTGGGCCTGCTCCTCTCGCGGGCCGCGGGTGTGCCGGCGCTCGAGGAGGCCGTCCGCGGCGCCCGGGGACTGACGCAGGTGCTCTCGGGCCGGCCGCAACTGCTGCCGCCGCTGCGGCTCACCCTGCACTGAGGAGGCACGCGATGCGGAGCGGATCGGGACGCGGGAGGGACAAGGGTCGGGACATCCTCACGGGCGAGGTGAAGGTGGAGTTTCCGCCCGACGTCGACACCGAGAAGCGGACGTGGGACACCAACCACTGGGTGCGCGGCGGCTGCCTCCATGGCGCGCTTCCCTGCAACGGGCTGCTCTACGCCCCGCCGCACGACTGCGCCTGCTATCCGGAAACGAAGCTCAGCGGGTTCAACGCGCTCGCCCCGCAACGCGCGGCACCGCCGCCACGTTGCTGCGGCACACGCTCGCGGCCCATCGCTCCGCGGAGACGATCGATCACAACCACGCGGCACTCGTGGCGGCCGTCTGTGGCAGGGGCCGGGGCGACCACGTCATGACCGTCGCCGACCTCGATGCCGACACGATCGCCACCACGACGGCATTCCTCTGCGGCGCGTGTTCGTGCCGGGCCAAGCAGCTCGCCCCGGGGTTCGACCTCCTCCTCGCGGCATCGTGGGACGAGCGGCTCTTCGGCGGTGAGCCACCCCCGCCGCCGACGCGTGGCCCCGGCAACGGCCCGCCGCGTCCCGTGCCGATTCCTCCCGGTTTCGCCCCCGGCCGAGCCCGCTGATCGCCCATGTGCCGCCGCGTCGTCCTCCGCCGTGTTCTGCCGCCGCTCCTGCTCGCGCTTCTGGCGGCGTTGACCGGATGCGGCGCGATCGACCGAGGCGACCCGCGCGTGCGGGATGACGAGCCGCTCGTGATCGCCTGCGCCGCGAGCAACCGGTCGGTGATGGAGGCGATCATGGCCGACTACGCCGCGGAAACCGGCGGCGTTGTCGCGGCCCAGTACGGACCGTCGCAGGCGCTGCTCGCCGGACTCGAGGTGGTGCGCGCCGCCGATCTCTACCTCCCCGCGGACGATTCTTTCATGGCCCGCGCCCGCGAGCGCGGGCTCGTCGCGGCGGACTATCCGCTCGCGGAGATGCGGCCGCTGATCGCCGTCCCTCGCGGCAATCCGCGGGGCATCGCCGCGCTCGACGACCTGCTCGATCCCGGACTGCGACTCGCGATCGCCAACCCCGATGCGGCCGCGATCGGCGCGGTCGTCCGTGCGGCGCTCGATCCCGTGGGCCGGTGGCGGCCGCTCGCCGACCATGCGGCGGTGGTCACGACGACGGTGACCGAGGCGGCCACGGCCGTGAAGCTGGGGTCGGTGGATGCGGCGATCGTCTACGACGCGGTGCTCCACGACTTCCGCACGCTCGAGGGGGTGCGCGTGCCGGAGTTGGCCGACGTCGTGTCGCTCGTGGGCGTCGCCGTCGTCGAGCCGGCCGACCCGCGGGGCGAGGCGGCCGCCGGGTCGGCCCGCTCGGCACGGGCCCACCGTTTCGCGAGGTTCTGTGCCGCGCGCGATCGCGGCCTCGCCCGCTACCGCGAGCACGGTTTCGCGCCCCTGGCCGGCGACGCGTGGGATCCCGACCCCGAGGTCGTGCTCTACGCCGGATCGATGCTGCGACCGGCGCTCGAGCGCACGGTGGCGGAGTTCGAGGCACGCGAGGGAGTCCGCGTGACCCGCGTCTACAACGGCTGCGGCATCCTCGTCGCCCAGATGCGTGCCGGACGCGTGCCCGACGCCTACTTCGCCTGCGACACGGAGTTCATGACGCAGGTGGGGGATCTCTTTCCCGAGTCGCGGGTCGTCTCGCAGAACGAACTCGTCATCCTCGTGGCCGAGGGCAATCCGCACGGCATCGTCAGCCTCGCCGACCTCACGAAACCCGGCCTGCGGGTGGGCATCGGCCACGAGAAGCAGTGCGCGATGGGCTGGCTCACGCAGCGGACCTTCACCGAGGCCGGACTCCGGTCCGAACTCATGGAGAACGTCGTGGTGCAGACCCCCACCGGCGACATGCTCGTCAACCAGATGCGGAGCGGCTCGCTCGATGCCGCGGTCGTCTACCTCTCCAATGCCGCCGGCTCGGGCGATGTGCTCGACGCGGTGCGGATCGACGGGCTGTCCTGCTCGATCGCCAATCAGCCCTATGGAGTCGCGACAGGATCGACCCATCGACGGCTGGCCATGCGGCTCCTGGCCGCCATCGAGACGGCCGAGTCGCGGGAGATCTTCGAGGCGGAGGGCTTCCGCTGGCTCGGCGACGGCGTGGGCGTCGGGACGACGCGATGAGACGTGCTGCGGACGATCCGGCGGCCGGTGCCGAGGCGCCGCCTCCCGGCGCGGTGCCGCCCGGCCGGACGGAACGACCGCATCGGCCCGGACCCGACTGGCCCTTTCATGCCGCGTTCATCGGGCTCGGCAGCGTCTACGTGCTCCTCGTGGTGGCGCTGCTCGCCGCCGACGTGCTCTCGACGTCGCCGCGTCACCTGCTCGAGGCGCTCGCGAAGCCCGAGATCCGGTTCGCCGTGCGGCTCACGCTCGTCACCTGCACGATCGCCGCCCTGCTCTCGATCGTCGTGGCGATGCCGCTGGCCTACCTGCTCTCGCGGCACGAGTTCCCGGGCCGGCGTGCCGTCGAGGCCGTCCTCGACATCCCCGTCGTGCTGCCGCCCCTCGTGCTCGGACTGAGCCTGCTCATCCTGTTCCACCTGCCCGTCGCGGGGACGACCCTCGAGTCGCTCGCGCAGCGGCACCTTCGCATGCGGGTGGCCTACACGCCCGTCGCCGTCGTCATCGCGCAGTTCGCCGTCGCCTGTGCGTTCGCGGTGCACTCGCTGCAGCTGACGTTCGACCGCATCGATCCGCGGGCCGAGCAGGTGGCGCGGACGCTCGGCTGCCGCCGGGATCAGGCATTCTGCCGCGTGGTGCTGCCCCAGGCGTGGCGGGGGGTGGTGGCCGCGTTCACGATCGCGTGGGCGCGGTCGCTCGGCGAGTTCGGACCGATCCTCGTCTTCGCCGGTGCCACGCGGATGCGCACCGAGGTGCTCTCGACGACCGTGTTTCTCGAGCTGAGCGTCGGCCAGCTGGAGGCCGCGGTGGCCGTGTCGCTGATCATGATCGCGGCGGCGATCGTCGTGCTCGCGATCGTGCGGCTCCTCGGCGGGAAGGTGGCGTGATGATCGAGGTGTGCGGTCTCACCGTGCGGAGCGGCGGGTTCCGGCTGGCTGCGGCGGACCTGGAGGTGCCGTCGGGCGGCTACGGCGTGCTGATGGGCCGGACCGGGTCGGGCAAGACGACGCTCCTCGAGGGCATCTGCGGGCTCCGTCCGGCGACGGCGGGAGCGGTCCGCCTCGACGGGATCGACATCACGGGGGCCCCGCTCTCGGCGCGGGGCATCGGCTACGTGCCCCAGGATCTCGCGCTCTTTCCCACCATGTCGGTGCGGGATCACCTCGGCTTCGCCCTGCGCGTGCGCCGCGTTCCCCGCGCGGAGATCGCGACCCGCGTCGCCACGCTGGCCGAGTCGCTGGAGATCGCCCACCTCGTCGAGCGTGGCGTGCGCGACCTGAGCGGTGGCGAGGCGCGGCGCGTCGCGCTCGGGCGGGCGCTGTCGTTCGGGCCACGGCTCCTGCTGCTCGACGAGCCGCTCGCCGCCGTGGACGAGGCCACCCGCGACCGCCTCTGCGTGCTGCTTCGCAGGATCCAGCGGGAGCACGGCGTCACCACGCTCCACGTCACGCACTCGCGAGACGAGGCGCGACGGCTGGCGGATATCCTCTACGTGATCGAGCACGGGGTGGTCACGGCGCGACCGCTGGCATCGCTCGCGGCCGCTGGAGACGACGCGTGACCGTTCGCGTGGAGTACACGGGCCCGGTGCGTGCGGCGGCGGGCCGGCATGCGGACGAGGTCGAGGTGGACGCGGGCACCTCGCTCGGCGGTCTCGCCGCCACCCTGGCCGCACCGGGTCCGCCGGCGCTGCGGCCGCACCTGCTGACCGCCGACGGCCGCATCCAGCCGACGCTGGTGGTCGTCATCGATGGCCGTGCGGTGCCGGACGACGCGCGTGAGGCGCTGGGCATCGGCGGCCACGCGACCGTGCTCTCCCTCCCGCCGGTGGCCGGAGGCTGACACGGATGCGACACCTTCGGCCGCCCGTCGATGCCGACGACCTGCTCTCTCCCGCCGAACTCGACCGCTATGCGTGGCAGCTCGGCGTGACCGATCTCGGCGTGACGGGCCAGCGTCGGCTGAAGCAGGCGAGCGTCCTCGTGTCACGCATCGGTGGCGTGGGGGGCACCGCGGCGCTCTACCTCGCGGTCGTAGGCGTCGGGCGGCTCGTGCTCGCGCATGCAGGCCCGGTGCGCCGGGACGACTTGAACCGGCAGGTGCTCATGTCCACGCCCGAGCTGGGCCGGCCGCGCATCGAGGTCGCGGCCGAGCGGCTCGCGGCACTCAATCCGCACGTCGTCGTGGAGACCGTGGGCGAGAACGTGTCGGAGGCGAACGCGAGTCGGCTCGTCGCGGGAGTCGTGGGCGCGCTTGCCGCGGTCGAGGTGGTGCGAATCCTCGCCGGCGCCGCACCGGCGGCTGCCGGCCGGCTCGTCGTGCTCGACGTCACGACGCTCGCCTGTCGGCAGGTCGAGATCGCTGCGCGATCGGGGTGCCGGGTGTGCGGGACGCGGGCGGAGGGAATGGCAGCGGCTGGCGACACGCCGCCGTCGTGACCCGGGGGCGACTCGTCGGTGCCTGCGGGGTATCCTTGCACATTCACGTCGGAGGAGGATGGCCCACCATGCACACCCGCACCGGCACGCGACAATGATCATCGACGTCGAGAGCCAGCATCGGAGCGCGACGACCTGCCACCTCGGCGGCATCGCCTGCCGGCTCGGCCGGACGCTCCGGTGGGATCCCGAGGCGGAGCGTTTTCCGGACGATTCCGAGGCCGACGCCCTGCGGTCGCGACCGCAGCGGTCCGGTTTCGAGGTGCGCGCATGACCCATCGCTCCGCGTCGGCGTTCGGCCGCAATGCGGCCCTCGTGGCGGCCATCCTTGGCTGGCTCTTCGACGGCTTCGAGATGGGGCTCTTCCCGCTGATCGGCGGCCCGGCCATCA
>Ga0214923_10005810_pt1 | contig 14135 bp, 9 predicted proteins | sample LL1510_MetaG_FD_177993 | JGI IMG/M metagenome (GOLD analysis project Ga0214923, IMG submission 177993) | Freshwater microbial communities from Lake Lanier, Atlanta, Georgia, United States - LL-1510 | ecosystem: Environmental > Aquatic > Freshwater > Lake | place: USA: Georgia | collected 2015-10-15 | reverse complement strand
GGGATTGCGTCTGTAATATTCATAATTGCATTAACAATGATCGGACTTGTTATGCAGAAGGGTTCTCGATCGGGTACATTCCCGCCAATGGCATCGAACTGTCCGGATGGATGGGTTGAATCTTCTTCTACCACAGGCGATAATATTGAATATACATGCACGGCACCATCAGAGACAACGGATCCAGTCGACGCGGGTGTTGCCGAGATTGCAATCGGTCTTTGGACGAGTCCTGGTAGTAAAACGATAACATATACCGACAAGGTCACTTCAATCTGTAGCAAGCAAAAGTGGGCGAACAAGAATGCGATCGTATGGGACGGAGTGACAAACTACAATAGCTGTTAACAGACACAGTTGTTACGGTCTAAAGAGTGAACCGGATCACACTCGGTGACTCACCATAAAGATATTCGCATTTCGCTGGTGCTACCGTATACTGATATAGTACGGATATATCCGGTTTATTTGCATTCAATATATGGTCCATTTCCATAATATCGTATTTGAGGCGGCGGAGGTTCTCGATCTCTGGTAATAAGTCATTCACGTACGTATGGACCGCAATAGTTAGTATATTTTTATCATCGGTTGTTGCATATTCGGTTAATAATTTCCGTATGTTTTTTTGCAGTTCATATACAGTTTCCATTTTTCCCTTGTGTAATTCTTGGGTATGTGCGTTATAATACAAGGTATTGTGTCGATCCAGTTCGTCCTTGTAGATTTTACTATCCTTGTTATAGTCCTCCATCTTCTTTTTGAATAATTTGCTGGATGTTGCCTCGGAAACATAACTAAACAGCGTATCCATCTTGAGTTTTATGATTCGATCTTTCGTATCATCCAGCGCTTCTTTGAATGTACTCAATATAGTTTCACTCTGTTCGAAATTTCCGCGTGTTAATTTTATATCCAGTTTACAAGGATGATCTTTGTCCCCACAAATCGCAGTGTATCCGTTTATGTCCGTTGAAAATATGGTCCCGAATGGTCGTCTACAACTGATACATTTCGGTCTTACGGCAGCTGCGCGTGCAGCTTTATCCTTCTTATTTACACCTCGCTTGTACGCCGCTCGTTTCTTTTCAAGGACATCTGCCTCGTATTTCGCTTTTAGTTTGAAATACTTGTCGAGTGCATCCGCGTAATTGAGTTGTTTTTCGACACGATCTTTGGGTTCGTCGTCCCTTGTATTTTCGATCACTACAATCGGGTTGTTATCCGAAACAAACTCGTGGATTGTCTCTGGTAAGTTCTCTACGATGACAAGTGGATTATTCGATACATGAAGAGTCTTCATATTTTTCATGTCCTTCAAATCAATATGCTTCAACCGATTATTGTCGCAATATAATGCGATCATGCTTTTCGGCAATCCAATCAATTCGGATATCTTGTTCTCTTCGCAATGAAATTCTTGGATATTGGGTATCTTCGTGAAATCAATTGTCGTTAAATAATTGCGGGCGCAATCCAAATAAAGTAAACTGCTCGGTAGGTCGTTCAATTCGACGAGTAGATTCCCCCGACACACCAATTTAACAATATGGCGTGGAATATTGAGAATATTAGTTATCTTCCCCTCGCCAAAAATTACGGATCGGAGTTTGGGGAATTTACATATGGATAAATCCAGATCGCCTTGGAAGGGAACCTTTATATCTAATTCTACCAAGTCTGGTTTCAGATCCTTTATAATGTCCGCGAATACCGTTTGGGCGGTATTGTTGTCTTTTATAATAGATTCTCGTTCTTCGTAAATAAGACTCATATAGATTAGAATAATATTATTTTGCCACGCGTTTTACTATATCATTTGTAAGTCAGTAATCGGAGATTGCTTCTTTACGGTTTGGTATTGTCTTATTTTGGAGAGAACATATTCCTGATCTTTTCGCATTTTTTCACTTTGTTCGTACGGCGTCAATTTCCGTTTCCTGCAATAATACAATACACTGCCGACGACCAATATGATAATTACAAGCAGAATGGCATTAAATATCCACGCATAAAAAACTTCTTTTCTATCGTGGCATTGTTGCAGTGTACTGAATAAGTAGTTCTTGACGTTCGGTTCGATTAACCGTGGGTATTCCATATACTGGAGATGCGAAAAAATTAGTAAATTACAAACAAATTTATTCTAATAACTAATGTATATGGGTAAAAAGAAATCATTAACACCGGCGCAATCGACATCTCTTTTGATTTCGGGTATATCTGTAATGTTCTTGGGTTTTATGTTTATAATGTATCGTGTGTTTCAAGATTTCATATATAATTATCTCTTCGTAATAAAAAATACACTCGATATTGAGGAAGTTGCTGGTGAAATGCGTGTCGGAAAGTTCGCGATTTTCCTTGGTATGTGGGTACTCGTGATAATTTTCAACATGAGTATTTTCTCGATTGTATTCCAAAACAGGGATTACAAAACTCAGGTGAAGTTGACGAGTCTCTTGTACGTCGGTATAGTTGCAACCACATTTCTTATCATATCAATGGTTCCGGGTTTAGTCGAAGTGTTCGAGAACACGTTCGGGACATTTATAGTTTCAACGTTTCCTACATCTTGGTTGTTTGGATATGATAAAATAATGAAAGTATTTAAGAGCAAGGCCTTTTCCGATCGCCCGGATATCAATATACCGTTTGGGTATCTGTTACCAATGTTTAATATAAACACGTTTAATGACACATTCAAATCTATTGATGACGCAACCAGTAACTATAAAAATGGGAAAGAGGAATACAAATACAAAGAAGGAGAAGAAGGAGTCGTATCTGAAAAATACGACTTCTGGTTTGATTATTCACAGATGTGTGAGGATAATAGTGCCGATGGAACAACAGATTCGAAAGGTCATTTCAAGAATGAGCTATTCAAGTTATGTTTTGCTAAACACAATGCAGGACATTTCATGTGGACGTATATTGCTTCCATCGTAACAATGTTATCAACTGTTGCCGCTATGTGAAGGTAAGGTAATATAACACCGCTAGGTAAGAAAACATTGCGATTACGATCGATACAATCCATATGGGTATGACAGTCTTGTGTTTGTATCCGATCCCAAATGGTCTAAATCCACCGTCTTCGTTATACATCAACAGTGGTTTGTAAATGTGTATCAATGTAAAGACAAATAGAAATATAAGTATTGCAAAATTTATTTTATGAACTCGCACAAATTTCTTTGTCAGGAACATAATTATACTCTATAGTTTATTATAGTATAATTATTCGTCGTCGTCTTCCCCATAATAATCTCCGTCGTGGTAATCCTCTCCCAGATGCGAGATGTCCGTCGCTTCATTGTCTTCTTCCTCGTTTGCATCTGCCTTGTCTAATGCATCCAATTGTTCGGCATCCATATCTAACATGACCTCGGATTCTTTATTCTCAGCTGTCTCGCGATCATAGGTCTTCTTGTCGTATTGCACCAATCCTTTCTGTAACCCGACGTTCCAGCGTCCCATCTTGTAACGTTTGAACTGGTCTTCGATCTGACGTTCTTCTTTATCCATATTACCTAAATATTCGATAATCTTCTGTTTCTCTATGTTTTTCTCTTTGCGTATTTTCTTCGCGATTTCATCATAGGATAATAATATCTTCTTATTGTCTTGTTCTATATCCAAAAAGGTGAGTAGTAACTTTGCAACGCGCGTTTTGAGTTCCATGGTATTTCCCATTTGTATGTCAATCTCTTGTAAGTCGGCATTGCTTTCGCCAACTCCCATGGTTTGAAAAGCGGGATCCATCGCTTCTCGGATATCTTTCCGACGATCCGTCTTCTTTTCTTCTATGTCAGTTCTCAGGAATTCAGGATTACTCGCAGACACAGTATATTCGTACAATGTGGAATACCACAAATATATGAAAACCATATTGATCGACTCGTTATCGAATAACGAATAGTACGTGTTCTCTCCTTTTGTAATTGGAGAATAGACTGGCATCTCTCGTATCAACATGAAAATATCATTGACGTCGACTTGTATATTTCGGAGAACCCTCGTGATTACAGTGTCTCCGTGGAATTCCTTGATGCTACTCCAGTAAGATTCTATCTTTTTACTCAGATCGGAAATATGATTCGATGATAGTTCCCAGTGTGCTGGAATATTGTCGAATACATTGCCATTTAATATGATCTCGGGATACACTTTACTCCACATGTAAATCGAATTCTTTATAAAAGTGGTTACTGTGTATAGCGCATCCGCGTCTTTGAGATTTGTCATTGTTACGCTCAATAGGAAATTCTGCAGTCGATCGTAATCCGCGTCGTTGAGATTCCCATATTGATCGAAGAATTTCACAATCTCGTAGTACATTCTCTCATTCGCACTCGCGAGGTAGTTCTTGAAATTCTTGAGCTCTTTCCGTTCTTCAACTACCATTACCTTTGGATTATAAGATGTCAATACTGCTCGCAAACTATCACGGAAAACCACATCAACGACGATGGATTCTCTGGCATCGTATGCGTCTAACAAATCATAAATTACATCGATTTGCGAGAACATTTCGTCGGTAGGAAGTAGTAGGCGGTTTTCATTGCGAACTAATGTCATGAGATCCTGTAAATCATTTGACGTATACCTTTTTCCATTTCGTTTGAGGAATTCGATCTGATCGATGATAGGTGCGCTCACCGGGAATCCAGCGGGCTTGTCCGCGCATACTGAGATGTACTCCTCTGGTATGGGAATATCGTTTGTAAAATTACAATAGTGGATGAATGCCAGGTATACGTGTTCGTCGGTGATCGTTTCTGTAACTACCGTGCGTATTACTCCCGTGAATTCGTTGTGAAAAATGGTTGTTGGGCGCGCCAATTGCTTTGCAATGAGAACGAGTTCGCTCAGATGATTTACAGAGTCTATGTATTTTTGAATGACAGCATCGTCGTTTATGAAATAGTCCATCGGTCGACTTATCTGTGATTCATTACAGCATGCGTTCTCCAAGAATGGGTCTTTACTGGCTGTTTTTAATATGGGGTCTTTTGATTTTACTATATTGTTGATTAGTTCGATTATACCATAGCCATACTTCGTGCAGCGTCCCTTTATAATACTCAGCGATGCGTGTTGTTCTCTATGGCCTTTTGTCATCACTTCGAATAAGTCCTTCTCAAAGTCTTTTGATACACCGGTAATGGACCCGATCTTGGGTTTAACGATCGGAGGCAAGAATGCGCGCCACTTATCAAGGCTGTGTTCTTCGGGTATTATTTCATTCGGGTGTTCGAGTATATAATTGCGTTTTGCAACATACATGTCATTGATGTCGATTCTGGATGATATCACAAATTTCTCAATCGTCTCCTTGATACGCGTTGCATACATATTCGCGTCCAATTTTTCGATTGAGTTCCATGGAATTGTGGGACTTTCCATCTTCTTCATAACACATGCGATATATTTGATACCCGTCACGTCCTCGATTCCGCCGTCGAGCGGGTAGCCGCTGAACGATCGGACACATCCGGGATATGTTCTCTTTACACGGAACGAAGGAACGGCTGTCTGGATCGCAATCAAAATACAGGATGCTATGATCCAGAACATGAATCTGTATTTATATATCTCGTATGGTATCGGACGGGTATTCTTCTTCTTAAACATTGCATCCGATATTTCCTCATATTTCTCCGCGGTTTGGACGTTCTTTTCCATGAGTTCGAGAGTGGTTCGCATGACAAACTCCTGTATTGAATCCGTGGGTATACCCATATTCGTGCATATCGAATCCACAATATTATAGATCATTTCATTTGATTCATTCTCAAATATTGGTTTTTGCTTTGGAGCGAATATATCCGCGAGACGTTCTCCAAAGTCCTGTTCGATTACATCATGTGTTACTATTTTGAATCCATCTACGAAACCGTCTTCGGTAACAAAGTCTATCTTACGTAGAACGTATCCACTATGTTTATCGACTACGGCATCACCATCATCACTGATTGTTCCGTGGGACGCGCACAACTCATCTAGTGTCGAGGAATAATCGGAACCAGTAACAAATGCCATTGCCAATCGATGTAGGCTTTGTGGGAACAGTTTGGTATTCGTGTCCTTACAATAAAGCCAGAAACTGTCTTCTTTCAATTCGGCCATAGGTTCTCTGCAATGTAGGTCGACCAGCTTTACAATATCCGATTGTTTCTTTACGAAATCGTCTTGGCCCAACACCAGATCTCGCAGCAGTGCATGTGGTGATATTATGATATCGCTATTGATCGACGTTTTACCTAATTCATATGCATAATTAGAGAACCTATTCAGAGCAACAGATGTGAGCGTATTGTTACGGACTACGCGTTTATAGTCGCGATCGAGTTCAGTTTTGCCTTTTTGGACGAGTTGTTCGAATGATAAGTTCACACGGTTCTCGAATTCCTTCACCATTCGCGCTTTCGTCAATTCGTCCATTCGTTTCTTGGTGGACTTAGTCGGTTCACACACGCTATTGCTCTGGTTCTTGAAACAGTCGGGTTGTATATTGCAGAATAGCGTATTCGTATCGATGAAAACTTCCTCGTCGATTGTCTGGTCGTGCACCCAGTGATTCTTAACACGGTGATAATATCCCACTTTTTGGCGCGCTTTGGCCTCAATTTCTATATCGCGCTTCTCTTTCTCCGTAAGCTTGGTCTCATCCACGTCGGATGGCAGAGTCGGCTGTATCGTCAATACTGCATATTCGCCGTCTTGGACGCGTTTTTTCCCTGCAATTAGAACCTGTGCCAGTTCCTTAGCATACTCAGGGTCTACGCTATGCTTCTGTATGAGGGTCTCTACAACGAATTCCATGAAAACTTCGGGAGACATTTGCTTCTTCTCTTTCGCATACGCATCGATAATTTTGTATGGTGTGTCGTCCAAGTCCTGATCGTAGAATACATCCTCGTTATTATTATCCGTTTGGAGAGCCTTCATTGTACTATATCGCTTACTCAAATAACGCTTCGTGCAATCCTTGGATTTCACATATTCCATATCGTCGATTTTGCCCGGTTCAAATTCGTTGATGATGTTCTCTGGATTCACTAATTCTTTGATGGATAGAACCGAGATGACATCGGCGAATAGGGTGCAATTATCCTTACCCAATAGTTTAAAGAGTAATTCACTCGTCGGTACCCGGGCATCCTTACTAGCATATGCGGATTCGAATAGGTCTCCCATTTTCACGTCCTCTATGAATATGTTCTCTATGAAGTCGAGGGGGCGTTCACTATCCGTGATACTAGATATATTACGCAGTTGCTCGGATCGATCTGCATTCTGTTTTATATATTCAGTCATTTGTTGTTTGATGTAATAACGGATCTCTTTAAACTGATTGAATGTGATGTCGTCGGTATAGACTAAAAACGGCTCTAGTTCTTTCACTATTTCCACGAACGACATTTTGTTTTTGATATATTTACGCAATAACCGGAATATGACACGTGTTTTGGGTATGACCGTGTTTAAAAACTTATTGAATTTCTCTGGTTCGTTTTCGAATTTTTCATCCAAGATATATTCCTTGATGTTTTGCATGAATCGTATATCACCGTCTTTATTCGCTGCTTCGTTCTCGTCATTGTCGTCCTCCTTGTCGCTTTCATCGTCGTATTTTATTTCGTTGTCTATATCATCTACTATATGAGTTGCAACGCCGGTTTTCTGTTTCAATAGACGAAACAACGAAAAATAGTTCGCATGTAGATTCGCGCGGACCATAATATTAGTACCGGGAAGATCAATTTGGGAGAATTTCATAACTGGTTCTGGCAATACAATTATGGATTTTAGAGACATCTGGTCGTTCGGCGTCATTTTATTCCGAATATACACGACTTTCCCGGACTTCATGAGAACCGTATCCTTCTTCAATAAACCGAGATTATAGCGTTGTATGACGAACTGGCGTTGTTGTATGAAAACGGATGCTTTTTTATTATCGTCTTTGGACGTTGAACGCGATACACTACTCGTAAATTTACCCAAATTATCCACGATGGCATCGAGGTCCGTGAGAACCTCTTGTTTCGCGAGAAGACCATCCACAGAAGCAACAAAGGGTGTATTGTACTTATCCATGTTTGCATACAATTCGGAATATTTATCACCATGTTGAGAACCTTGCACGTATTGTTTCCCCAATTCCTTTTGTGATGCCAGTTCGGTACTCAGATTAGTTTGTATAACGTCATCATGCAACTCATAATCATCAATATCCATATATAGTTTACGTTTTTGTGATACTACAGGTACGATCCACTGTAATTTGGTGCTGAGATTCCGGATCTTATCAACGATCGGTTTATGGAGAATGCCATGTTGTATGAAACCGACGACATTCATATTTGCATCGAATTTGGAGAACTTGTTGCGAAGCTGTTTGAATCGTTCTATGAGAACGTGAATGTCGTTCATCACGCGTTTTGTGCGTTTATCATTTGGTATGGTGGATAGCAATTCATCCATGAGATCATTCGCTTGGACCTCGATACTATACTTTTTCTGATGTTCTGGCAATTCGACCAATTGGACGATATCTTCGAGTTCATCTCCGAATACGATCTCATTCGCATCTAAATACAGGGCATGTAGGATATCCCTAACGTCGTCGTCTGGAACCGCGTTTTCGGCGACGTTGATAACCATATCACCAGATTCTGTTACTTCAACAGAAGAAGTCGAACTGAGCGGTACGTCTTCTTCTAGTACGGGTTGCTCTTCGACCGGCGTCAGTGAGTCTTTCGGTGCACTGATCGGCTTGGCGCGAATCACGAACTTTGTGAACGGAATATGCTCGGGAATGCCCTTATACTCAAAGTTGATGTAGATCGTTTTACGATCAGGGAAGGTGATTATTTCGATCATGTCTTCCTCTAAATTCGTGATTTCGCCCGTGATTACAGTGGGAGTATCGCCTCCTATATAGACGTCCAACCAGACATGTGGCAAGAGGCCGTTCTGTCGGGCATATCCTTCCTCCTCACTTCGATCCATGAGTAATATAGACGTAATTGATTCATCGGATAGTCCACCGTCCACGTTTACCGTCAGCAAGGTTTTCTTTAGACTCGCGACATTTATCATCGCAATCTTGCTCTCATCAATATAATCTATAATGAATGTATTTTGATGTAAATCAGGGTTGGTGGGCGATTCAATCTGTATGATATCACCCAACTTCAATCTGATATCTTCTGTTTCCATTTCCATAGAATCCATTATACAATCCATCTATATTATTATTCGGTCCAAAATTGATTGTAAAACCACTTAAACGTTATTTGCCTGAAAATACATCTGAGATGGAATATACGATCAACCCTACCAATGAAGGCGTAAAGAGTAAGATTTACCATACGTCTCATGCCAGTTACAAAATTTTAAATAACAACCCTCTAGTTACCGACGACGAGTCACTCGGTCCATACCGATCGGTAATCCTAGACCCGCTCACCGACAAGATCATGTGCTTCTCACCGCCTAAATCGGTATCATTTGATACACTTGTTGCTAAATGCCCCGGCTTAGCAGGTGTAACCGCTACGAAGATCGTAGAGGGTACAATGATGAACCTGTTTTACGATCCGCGCATTGAGTCGTGGGAGGTTGCGTCGAAGGGTGCTGTCGGATGCAATTATTGGTATTTTCGCACACAGTATCCGGGTCATGTTCGTGCCGCACAATTGACATTCCGTGAAATGTTTATTGATGCATTGCGCGCGCCACTTGGCGCCCAGTTAAATGATATTCCGCTGATCCAAGAGCTAGATAAGTCGCGAGTGTATAGTTTTGTAGTGCAACATCCGAACAACCACATCGTATTGAAGATCGAACATCCGGCAATCTATTTGATCGAAGTATATCACGTCGGGGAGAGCGGGTCTATTCGCGTCGTGGAACCGGACAGTGCATTTGCAAATAGTACCGTGTTGTATCCGGAGCGATGCTTTGTGGATTCTTACGAGCATATGCATTTAGCAGATTATACGGAGGTCGGAATTGTACTATATCATGAAGCGAGTGGTCTTCGATCGACTGTCGAATTTCCCCAATACACGAACAAGAAGGAGTTCCGTGGAAATCACCCGAACCTCCAATATCAATATTTGTGTCTCTCGCGGATTGGTAAGGTGAAGGAATATTTGGATGCATTCCCGATGTACGCCCCGATGTTTCGTTTGTTCCACAAGCAGTCCGCGGACTTCATCCGCAATATCCACAATGCGTATGTCACGTTCTTTATCAAGAAGCGCGGCAAGGAAGTGCCGATCGAAAAATCCATATTCCGACACATCTGTACCCTACACAATGAGGTTTACTTGCCGTCTATTAGCACTGGTACTCCGACGATCGTCACGTGCAAGGTTGTTGCGGATTATTTCAATGCGATGGAGCCGAAGTCGCAACTGTACCACTTGAATTACCTGAACCGGGTGGTGGCTGTATAAAATTAATATGTTGAAAAACTATTTAGAGAAATATCTCTATAGTATAGTGTGAGAGAAGGATTAAGCGGGGGGGGGTGTGAGAAGTAAAAATATAAATTAAAAACTATTTAGAGAGGTGGTTGTATAGTAGAGTGTGAGAGCGTATTATGGTGTTAACTGGTGTAGCTCAGTGGTACGAGCGCCCGACTTTTAATCGGGTGGTCGAGGGTTCGATCCCCTCCATCAGTATTATAAGGTTGGACGTTGGTTCGCCTTCAAAACCCTCCTATCTAAGGAGGAAGGGTTTTACTCTACTTTCCCCAAAAGTAGACGAGAGCGTCGGGTAAAAAGACCATCTTACGGTGCGTATGTTGGCTCCACCTTTCCCAAAGGTGGATACAGTTGAGTGCCCGAGTGGTTAAAGGGGGTAGACTTAAGATCTGCTGCGTTATGCTTCGTGGGTTCGAACCCCACCTCAACTATCACCGTCTTGGGAAAGGCGGGGACCAAAGTTTTTTGGTGGATATTTCCTAGTGGTCTAACGACCACTGCCTTTATGGTAAGGCTTCTCGTCCGTTTGGCGCAGTCTTGGTTAGCGCATCAGTCTTATGAGCTGAGGGTCGGGAGTTCGAATCTCCCAACGGACATTTGGAGCAGCTTGTGGAGCAAAAAACAGTCCGATGTGGTCTAGGTGGTTATGACAGAGATCTTTCAAGTCTCTGACACGGGTTCGAGTCCCGTCATTGGAAACAGGGAACCTGCGGTTCCCCGCACCCCTCCCTTCTGTGTAGGCGAGAATAGTGTGAGTACAGCTCGAGGAGCAAAAACAACAAGATTCGGCATAGTTTAGGTGGCTATAACATGGGGTTCTCAACTCCAAAACACGGGTTCGAGTCCCGTTGCTGAAATGGGGAACCTGAACCCCCTCCCTCAATGGGAGATAGTGGCGGATACAGCTCGTGGAGCAATAAGGGGTCTCAAGGTTCTGTAGCACAACAGGTTAGTGCATTCGCCCGTTAAGTGAAAGGTCGTAGGTTCGAGCCCTACCAGAACCGTCGGATAAGTAATACATCTCAACGAGAATTTTTTAGATGTATGTAAAAACACATAGTCTGAAATTTTTTTAGTATAAAATTGAAATGTATAAAATGGTTCATTATACAACAATGTAAGGAGGGGTTTAAGGGGAACCTTGGTTCCCCTTGTTAATGTCCTCGTAGCGAAATTGGATTATCGCGTTCGTTTTCTGAGCGAGAGAGTGTGGGTTCGAGTCCCACCGAGGACTGGGGAATATCGGTTACTTACAGCGATCAACTATAAAAAACATTTTACGTTTAAAAAAAGTAGCCCGAATGATATTCCCGTCAGGTTGTATGGTGAAATAGTATCACGTCTGACATGTCAGTCAGAAATAACTGGGGCAGAACCAGTTGCACCAAGGGGAACCTACGGTTCCCCTTAAACCCCTCCTTTCATATTAGTTTGGTTCAACCTTTCTTAAAGGTTGATTCGGTTCGATAGTGTAAGCGGTTATCACACAGGGTTTTGACTCCTGTAATCCGAGTTCGAGTCTCGGTCGTACCTTATCGGGGAACCTACGTTTCCTATTAAACCCCTCCCTTCAAAGGAGGGGTTTTTTATTTGGACAAAATCAAGGGAGGGGTCTAAGGGGAACCGTTGGTTCCCTTTAAGGGAGGGTTTCGGTTGCGCCTCCGGCGCAGTTGAAAGCGAAGCTTTCTAGAACCGTAGGTTCCCTGAGTTCCCCTTATGTTTACGGAAACATACATAAACAAACGAACATACTACTATGTAAACAAATGGATATACTACTAACGTCGGTATTTTACAGTGAGAATGGATGTCCGGTACCATTTTATGAAGACGGTACCATGTCATTCTTTAGTTATAATATGGAATCCACTACTGTAGGAAAATATGGACCAATACAGCCTGATAATCGTATCAAAATAACTATGTGCCGCGACAATTCCATAATGTACCTCCGTCTGGCGAGTGACGAAAATGGTGTATACCTATATAATAGCTTTGGGTGTTTGTTTGCGTCTGCTATGGTCCATATTCAGTCACGGGTTATTCCAAGTGCAGGAGAACTGCAAGGTGCAATTATAGTTCCCGAACCAGTGATACCCGCTATGATCGTAGTATACTCTGGCGGAGAGGGTTTACTGTGTAAGCGACATTGGATTTGGACGAACGATACAGAGATATCGCGCCTGCGCTTTTATCCAGGCGGCAGTGTAGTAGAACTACGCGATTTAGATAACGCGTCAGTGGAGGTGGGTAGTTGGCGCGTGGTTCATGTATCTAGAAACGGCGGTTGTAGAGCGTTTTACCAACCTCCTGGAGCTTCGCAATATATGCGAAGGATAGCAACAAACGAGAGCGTACAAATAATATTGCGGGGACGGTCTATAAACATGTATATTATGGTGGATCCGAAGGACGAAACATTGGTTTACCTTCAACAGGAACGTTCCTGGTTCAGAGTTATGTATGATGATACGGTAAGATTACTTGACCGGCGAGGAAATCCGGCATGTTATGCCGAACGGGTTAGATAGAAAAAGTAACTCTGGTTATTGAGAACACGGTTTTGTCTAGCTGCGCCGTTCAAATAACCGCATACCGATATAACATGTATAAATCCATTTAGAGCGGACGCATGTAATGTGTATAATGGAACTAGATTTGAACTACGGACTAGATTTCGCAAAAGAACATCCTTATATTCCCATCGGATTATCCGCTGGGTATTTAACATCCTGTTATTTCGGTACGCGATATATGGCAACACGACCTGCATTTGATTTGAAATTGCCTCTTGCATATTGGAATTTATTTTTGTCGGTATTTTCGTTCATAGGTATGTGTAACACCGTTCCACAGCTATTATACAATTTGAATACGATGAATATGCACGACAATTTATGCGGCGAAGCTAAGATCACATTTGCGAATGGTTCGTGTGGTTTATGGGTCCAGTTATTCATCTATTCCAAAATACCCGAGTTGATCGACACGCTTTTTATTGTGGCGCGCAAGAAACCGCTGTTATTCTTACATTGGTATCATCACGTAACTGTGTTATTGTTTTGTTGGCATTCCTATGCTACAGAAGCGTCAACCGGACTGTTTTTTGTGGCGATGAATTATTCGGTCCATGCAATGATGTACGGATATTATTGTTTGATGGCACTGGATATGAAACCCAAATGGTTGCAACCGAGTTTCATTACTGCCGGTCAAATCACCCAGATGGTTATTGGAACTACTTTATGCGGAATGACATACACACTATTAGGTACATCGGAATGTTCGGTTAAGAAAGAAAATGTTATTGCCGGTGGACTCATGTACGGTAGCTACTTGTATCTGTTCTGTGAATTCGCATGCAAGCGATTTTTTACAAAAAATTTAGCCCAGAAAAAAATATATTGATATGTATATGCCGATAGGGACAAGTCCCCTACAAAGGGAGGGGGTCGGTTGCGCCAGAGGCTAGCGACTTCGTCGCAACAACGGCGAAGCCGTTAGCAGTTGAAAGCGAAGCTTTCTAGAAAATTGAAATGATTCCACAGCCATAAAATCACTTCAATTCACCAAAAAAAAATGAACGAAAAGACCGTAAAATTCGCTGAAACCGCGAATTTTACGGTC
>Ga0214923_10005808_pt1 | contig 14139 bp, 8 predicted proteins | sample LL1510_MetaG_FD_177993 | JGI IMG/M metagenome (GOLD analysis project Ga0214923, IMG submission 177993) | Freshwater microbial communities from Lake Lanier, Atlanta, Georgia, United States - LL-1510 | ecosystem: Environmental > Aquatic > Freshwater > Lake | place: USA: Georgia | collected 2015-10-15 | reverse complement strand
TTTAATATTTATAATCATGAAAACCCAAGACTTTAAAAAAATCATTAAAGAAGCTGTAAGAGAAGCAATTCAAGAAGAACTTAAAGATATTCTTCTCGAAGCAGTTCGTGCTCCTAAAGCAGCTGTAGTTACAGAACAAATTCAAACTCCTACTATTTCTTCTGCTCCTAAAATAGACAAACGCGCTATGATGCAAGCTATAATGGGAGATTTTACACCAGGGCAAGATACTTTATCTTTTAATTCTAATGATACCTCTATCATGGCTAATACTTTACAAGTAAGGCCTGGTATGGATACTATAGGTGAAGGTTCAGCTTTACCCTCAGGAAATGTAGGATTAGATATGATAATGGGGCTAATGAAAGGAGGTAAGTAATGGCATATGTAGTAAGTAGAAAATATCCTATTGATACTCAATTTTCTAAAGCAATAGGAGTTAAATTCCCATTTTCAGGGCAAGGAGATGCTGTATTTTCTTCTACTTATACTACTAAAGATGCTATAAAATCTAATATAATTAATTTTTTTCTTACTAATAAAGGAGAAAGAATAATGTATCCTGATTTTGGGGCTAATTTAAAAATTTTTCTTTTTGAACATATAGAAACTAACAAAATAGGTGAATTAAAAGAATATATTAGATCATTATTAATTAATAATTTTCCTCAAGTTGAAGTTGTAAACATTCAATTATTATCTAATACTGATTTAAATTTAGTTCAAATAAATATAGCTTATCAAATTATAGTTACAAGAGAAGAAGATAATATAAGTTTAAATATTAGTAGATAAAATGATTAAAAATAAGAATATAAATTATTTAAATAAAGATTTTAATTCTTTAAAAGAGCAACTTATAAATTATGCTCAAACTTATTTTCCTAATACTTATAATGACTTTAGCCCATCTTCCCCAGGAACTATGTTTATTGATATGGCTTCTTATGTTGGGGATGTTTTATCTTTTTATCTAGATAATCAAATCCAAGAAACTTTTTTACAATTTGCTAAAAAAGAATCTAATTTATATAATTTAGCATATATGATGGGGTATAAACCTAAAGTAGTAAGTCCATCTATAGCTAATTTAACTTTTTATCAACTTGTTCCTTCTATTAATAGCGGGTCAGTTGTTGTTCCTGATTTTTCATATACTCTTAAAGTAGACGGAGGAGCAATATTTCAGGCTAATTTAGCTAATACTGTTAATTTTATATTACAAGACGATGTAGATTTTTCATATTCTAGTTCATTAGACCCTACTAAAATAGAAGTTTTTAATGTAGTATCAAATCGTCCTCAATACTATTTATTATCTAAAACTAAACAAGTAACCTCAGCTATTATTAATACTACTAGTTTTCAAATAGGAGCACCACAATCTTTTTTAACTTTAGAAATTAATGGAGAAGATATTATTAAAATATTAGACATTGTAGATAGTCAAGGAAATACATGGTATGAAGTAGATTCTTTAGCTCAAGATACTATATATTCTACTATTAAAAATATTAATTCTAATGACCCTAATTTTTCATCAAATCAAAATGATACTCCTTATCTTCTTCAATTAGAAAAAGTATCTAGAAGATTTGTAACTCGTTTTAAAAATTCTACTACTTTACAAATCCAATTTGGGGCGGGTACTGTAGCAGATGTAGATGAAAGGATTATTCCTAATCCTAATAATATAGGAATAGGATTACCATATATCCAAAGTAGGTTAACTACTGCTTTCTCTCCTACTAATTTTATGCTTGATAGAAGTTACGGAATATCACCTTCTAATGTTACATTAACTGTAAGATACCTTACAGGAGGGGGTGTATTATCTAATGTCCAATCTAATACCATTAATATATTTGCTCAAGGTTCTTTAAGATTTAATAATTCTTCTTTAAACTCAACTGAGGCCCAATATATATTTAATTCATTTGCTGTTGATAATCTTGAAGCAGCCTCAGGTGGAGGAGATGGAGATAGTTTAGATGATATTAGGCTAAATTCTATAGCTCAATTTAATTCTCAACTTAGAACAGTAACACAAGATGATTATACTATAAGAGCTTTAAGTATGCCTCCTCAATACGGGCAAGTAGGAAAAGTTTTAGTTACTCCCCAAAAAGCAAGTGAAGTTAATATTATAAATAATACTAATTCTATAGATTTATATGTTTTAGGATATAATAATGAAAAAAAATTAACAATACCTTCTTTAGCTTTTAAAAATAATTTAAAAACATATTTATCACAATATCGAATGATAAATGATAGTATTAATATTAAAAACGGATTTATAATTAATATAGGTATTGATTTTGATATTATAGTTTTACCTAATGTTTATAATAGTAATGAGGTATTAGTAGCCTGTAATTTAGCTTTACAAGATTATTTTAATATAGATAAATGGCAATTTAATCAACCTATAATATTAGGAGATTTATATACATTGTTAAACCAAATCCAAGGAGTTCAAAATATTAAAAATATTAAAATAATTAATAAAGTAGGAGAAAGTTTAGGATATTCTAAATATGCTTATGATATTGATGGAGCCACTTTAAACAATATAATATATCCCTCTATTGATCCTTCAATTTTTGAAATTAAATCTCCAGATTTAGATATTAGAGGACGTGTAGTATCTTTTTAAAAAATTAAATTATGGCAGTATATAAAATATTTCCTACTCAAGATGCTACAATTTATACAGGTAATCCTAGTATGAATACAGGGTTAGATGAAATTTTAGAAGCAACTACTAATTTTATATCTAATAATCCTCCCTTAAAAACTAGTCTTCCCCAATCTTCTCGATTTTTGATTCAATTTGATTCTAATGATATTACTTACGTATCATCAAGTTTAATTAAAACCCAATCATGGGGGGTAAATTTAAAGTTATTTACAGCTAAAACTTTAGGAATCCAAACTGATACTAAATTAATAGTTAATGCTATTTCTCAATCATGGAATATGGGAACTGGAAAATATTTAGATTTACCCGAAGCTCAAAATGGAGTATCTTGGATTTGGAGGGATTATTCAGGAAGTTTAAAATGGAATACCGCTAGTTTTGGTGCAGGATCAACTGGATCTTTTACTTCTAGTTATAGCCATGGGGGAGGGGTATGGTGGACTGGAAGTCAGGTTAGTCAATCTTTTTCATATTATTCAAATTTAGATTTAAATTTTGATGTCAAATCTATTGTTCAACAGTGGACTGGAAGTGCTTGGCCTAATTATGGATTTATTGTTAGACAAGATCCTTCTCAAGAGTTTATTAATAACGAAAATAATCAAATAACCCTACAATATTTTTCTAGAGATACCCACACCATATACCCTCCATGTTTAGAATTTAAATGGAATGATTTTATATGGAATACAGGTTCCTCTACTCAAACCGTAATAACTAATCCCCAAGTATATGTTTCATTAGGGGATAATACTGGGGTGTATTATAGTGAAAGTATACAAAGATTTAGATTAAATGTAAGACCACAATACCCAACTAGAGCATTTCAAACCTCATCTATTTATACTAATAATTATTATTTACCTACTGCTTCATATTATGCTGTAAAAGATTTAGATACAAATGAGTATGTAATAGATTTTGATACAACTTATACTAAAATAAGTGCAGATTCAGATAGTAATTATTTTGATATTTACATGAATGGGTTGGAGCCTGAAAGGTATTATACTATATTGGTACAAACTACTATAGAAGGAACTACAAAAATATTAGATAATAATTATTTATTTAAAGTAACCAATGGCTGAAAGAATTAATTTAAATAAAGACGTATTTAATCGAACTGAATTTTTTAATGCTGTAGATATTGGTTTTAATGAATTAATACCCCCAGCAGAGTTACCTCCTCCTCCTCCTTTTACAGTAGAAGATTTTTTTGAACAATATGAAATTTTATTTTTTGATATACCTAAAGAAGGAGATATAAACTCCCATCAGTATTTAGCACAAAAAAGTGGTAATTATGTAAATTTTGAACAAAATAATATTGATATTCAAGCTTTATTAAATGAAATAACTGAATTAAGAAAAGAAAATTTAGAATTGTTAATAACTAATGGTACTTTAGAAGCAGAATTAGCCCAAGCTAAATCTCAAAATGCTTAAAATGGAAATAGAACCTATTATAACCCCTATAAATCCTGATTTATTTTTAATTCAAGATTATACTTTTGAAGATTTTTCAATTGTATCTAGTTTTGAAATTGAATCTACTTTTATTCCTAATGTTAATAATGTAGATTATTTTATATATGATGCCAATAAAGTTTTATTACAAGAAGGACAATTAAAAGATTATTTTTTTACTGAGGACCCTAATATAGTAAAAACTGGTGGGTATTCTACAATAAACATTGACCCTGTTAGTACATTAAAAAATAATGGATATGATACTGGGGTTTATAATGTTTTATATACATTTTTTCAAAATGAATTAAATAGTAGTCTTTTTAACTCGTTTTTTATAAAAGAAATTTCTTCAGATAGAACAGAATTAAGACTAATAAGTAATACAATTTCAGATTTAATTCTAGCTGAAGAATTTGGTGTATTACAATTAAAATTAAATAGCACCACTTATTTTAATGAATTTTATCTAAACTTTGGGAATAATCAAAATATTATAGGAATTAATATAGCTTTAGATGGTAATAGTATTTTAATAAAATTATATCAACCTCTTCCTCCTCAATTTGATATAAAATCAAAGTGTTTTATTTCTACAAAAGTAGCAGATCCTATAGGGTATAATGTATCATTTATCCAACCTTTAAAATTAATAGATGAAAATATTGAATTTATAAAAGGTCCTAATTACAATTTACAGATTCAACAGGGCATAAATAATAGTACAGATTTTAAATCTAATAATGATATTTTAAATACTTCATTAACTAGTTCTTTTCAGCAAGTTCAATCTTTATTTCAAGAAAAAAGTGTCGATATAAATATTAATTATACAACAGGTTCTAGTGTAGCGTGGGAAAATTTTGTAAAATTTGGCTCAGCTGAACAACGTATTAAAAATTTTTATAATAAAGTTTCCCTAATTCAAGGATACCAAAATGACATAGGTACCAGAATATTTAATATTACAGGCTCAACTTCTTCTTCGCTTTATGTATCTTCTAGTAGGGTAATATTACAAAATAAAATTGATAATATAATTAAAAACTTTGATGATTTTGAATATTATTTGTATTTTACTACTAGTTCAATATCATACCCTAAAACTAATTCAAATCCTCCTTATTCCCAAGCTAATACTGGGAGTGCAATTGCTTTGAATTGGTTAAGTACTTACACAGGATCTGGCGCAGTTTATGATAAACTAAATCAAAATAATTTAATATATCTTATTCCTGAGTTTATTAGGAATGAATCCTTAAATACTCCTTATTTTTTATTTGTTGAAATGATGGGGCAACATTTTGACAATGTATGGGTTTATTCAAAAGATATAACTAATAAATTTGATACAGATAATAGATTAGATTATGGTGTATCTAAAGATTTAATAGGACAAATTTTAAGAGATTTAGGTATAAAAATATATTCTAATAATTTTCAATCAGATGATATATATACTTCTTTGTTAGGAATTACTCCCTCAGGAAGTTTAATTTCTCAAATTTCTCCAAACACTACTGGATCTTTACCTATTCCTAATAATAGTGGTTTAGAATATATAACTTCTTATATAACTGCTTCTTCACAACTTATACCTAGTGAAGATTTAAATAAAATGTTATATAAACGTTTATATCATAATCTTTCATATTTACTTAAGAAAAAAGGAACACTTCCTGCTATTAAAGCTCTTATAAACACTTATGGTATTCCTGATACTATTTTAAGGACTAATGAATTTGGGGGTAAAGATAAAATTAATACTAATGATTGGGATTATTGGTATAGAAAATTTAATTATGCCTATACTCAATCAGGTAACAACTTTATTTCATCTTCTTGGCAATTAAATTCAAATTGGGCATCCCCTAATAATGTTCCTGCAACTTTGATGTTTAGATTTAAAACTAACGGATTACCCACATCTAATATACCTAGGTCTCAAAGTCTATGGATGATTTCAGGTTCTGCAGGAAGATCTACTATTATTTTAACTTATACTGGATCTGGGTTTAATAGTGGCTCATATTCAGGATCCATAATAGACCCATACTATCAATATGCAAAATTAGATTTTATACCAAATACAGCAAGTTTAAGTACATCTGCAAGCGTGTATTTACCATTTTATGATGGTGGGTGGTGGTCTGTAGCACTTGTTAGTAGTAGTACTTTTACATTATTTGCTAAAAATTCAATCTATAGTGGGTATGATGGAAGTCAATTAGGATTTCAAGCTTCTAGTTCAGTAGTAGGGAATAATCCAATATGGATAGCAACTAATACTTCATTTTTTGGAACATCAAGCTTAACAAATTATAACAATTTTTCAGGCTCATTCCAAGAAATACGATATTATACAACCCCCATAAGCGAAAATAATTTTAATAATTATGTTGTAAATTCTAGTCATATAGGTAATCCTAATACCTTAGCTTTTAGAGCATCGTTAGGTGGGGAATTATATACTAGTTCAGTTTCAATACACCCTAAAGTGACAGGATCCTGGGCTACTACTTCATCATTTACAAGTAATAGTAATTTCTTTTTTAGTGGCTCCCCCTATTTCAATTCTAACGAAGAAAATGTATTTATAAATGAGCCACAAGCTGGAATACGAAATAGGGTTAATGATAAGATAAGTATAGAAAATACAATTTTACCTGAGGGGGATACTTTGTCTCCTTATATTAGCATCCAACAAAATTCATTTATATCTCAATCTTATACACCTAATTTTAGTCAATTAGAAGTAGCATTTTCTCCCCAAAACGAAATAAATGATGATATATCAGCACAATACCCTGGTTTAAATTTAGGAGAATATATTGGTGATCCTAGGCAAGTATCATCTAGGGATACCTTTTATCCTGATTTAGATATTTTGAGAGATACATATTTTCAAAAATATTTTAAGAGTTATGATATAAATGGTTATGCTAGACTTATTAAATATTTTGATAATTCATTATTTAAATTAATCCAAGATTTTACTCCAGCTCGTACAAGCTTAGCTACAGGGTTAGTTATTAAGCCCCATCTTTTAGAAAGAAATAAATATCCTACCCCTCAATTAAAATTAACGAGTTCTATTGCGTATGGTGGTGGAAATATTTCTTTAGGATTTCAAAATATTTTAATCACAGCTTCTATAAATTCTAGACAAGGATTATTAAGTGGTTCTATTATATATACCGCTTCTCAAGATCATGAATCCTTTAAAATAGAAACTATAACAGGATCACAAGCAGGTTATTTAAATACTACTCAAAGTTGGAGTGGTAGTAAGATTGGATTATTGGGTAATGTAAATTTTATTCAAAATGAAGGAACAGAATTTTATAATGGTGAATTTAGTGGTTCTTCTAAAGTAGTAACAAACGGAGAATTAACTACTAATAATCCTTTTTTAGATGTTTATAATCAAAATTTAGATACAGGTTCAAGTGATTATAATATATTAATAAATAATGTACTTGAATCCCCTAAAATCCCAAATTTTGTTGATATTGATTATACTCAAGGAAGTCCTAATCCTACTAATTGGAATTTTATAATTTCTTCTAGTACTAATATATACAATTCCCAAATTCAATTATTTAATTATAACACTAAAAAAAGTAGAAATCATAGATATGAAGGATCTAAATTAATTGGTTTAACTTATAATGAATTTACTATATTATCTGGGATTAATTTTATTACCTCTTCTTTTACAGGGGACATATTTCGTTATAGTAAGGATATATCATATGGAAAAGAACCTGTTATAAATTATAATTCAAACATTAATTATAATGCTGAATTTGTTAATGGGTTATATCCAGAATTGTATAATTATACTGCTTTGAATATAAAAGATGCTGTAATATATGATAATAATGGTAGTATAGTTGAAACTATAAATTCGGAAAATTTACCACTTTTTAATAGTATAATTAGACAATATACTTCAAATTTACAAAAAGCAGAAATATTTTCTAACACCGCAAACCCAATTAGAAATACTAATATAATTTTTAATAATGAATATGTAGGGGGGATAAATACTAAATATTTTATTCCTAAACAACAACCTACAGCAAGTACCGAAATAAAATTATATAAAGATTTACAAATTCAAGAAAATTTTTTAAAATGGTATAATCCATCATCTAATGGAATTTTACCTCAAATTATATATACAGCTTATACTAAAGAAGAATTAAAAGAATTTAGACTTCAACCCCAAAACAACATCGGCGTTGTATCACAACCAGTAATTTTAAGCAATAGTGCAGGAAATGGTGTATTAGATATTTATTCCAATATTGAGATTAAAAATCAAATTCAATTTTTTAATACTCGAAATAATAGTATAATTACAAAAGATATTGCAAGAGGAGTTATAATAATGTACGTGCCTAATCGTTATTTAAATCCTAATGATCCTAATCTTAATTATATAAGAGTATTTGTTAATAATGATCCCTATAATACACCCCAGCCTCCAAATCCTACTATATTTTATGAAATGAACTACGATTTTAGAGTAAAATATGATAAAATTTATAGTAATGAGAGTCCCTTTCCTTTTTCTATTATAACTCATGAAAAAACTAGTAATGCTGGGAGTGATTGGATTCAAACCCAACAAAAACTCTATTATACTCTAAAAAATAGTGCTGGAAGTTATATAACATCATCTATTGAAACAGAGTCCCCATTAACTTTCTTTACAGGGTCCTTAAATACTTACTTTGATAAAATCGAAAATACTCCTTCTTTTAAAAGAAACAATCAAAATCCTTTTGATTATTTTGGAACTTGGAACTTTACTTTATATACAGGATCATGTCCTTACCCTTTAATAATAAACGAAACTCAACATGATAGTTATAATTATATAGGTACTTATAAAATAGTTGGAAAACTAAATAGAACAGATATCGATAATAATATAAACGCTACACAAGCTTTAAGATTAAATAGATCAATTCAATATGTTAATTTACCTCAAGAAGCAAGTTATATAAAATATGATATAGACAATAATAGTTTTATTTTCCCCTCTAATGTGTCATATATAAATTTTACTCCGTCTGAAAAAGATGATTTTGGAAATGGAAAATTAAAACTTTATTATCCTATAAATGTTAAGGCACTAGTACCAGCAATAATAGCAAATAATTTTAGTTCTAATAATGCATTAGGAGATGTTATTGGAATGTATTTAATATACCCTAAAGTAACATCTATATTTGAGAATAGTGGATATAATTTTTCAGCACAATCCAAAAATATAGGAAATAATGATTTAGCTGCTTTAATTTGGGAAAATAACCTAGAAAATTACCCTATAAAACCTATATTAAATGTTAATAGAGTAACATATTTTCCAGATGGGTTGGGAGATGAAGGAGGATATATTATACCTAATGATTTTGATAAATATATTAAATCTAAAACATTTACCCTTAAATCTACTCCAGTTAGACAATCGGTTTCTAAAATCCTATCTGATTCTGCAACTCTTCCTTCAGTTAATGTTACACTAAGTACTACGAATTTTCCTCAAAACACTAATAATCCTTTTAATACAAAAACTAATTCTTCTAATACATAATTAAACTAAATTAAAAATACATATATTTATAATCAAACATACAAAATTTAACAAATGGGATTTTTAAATAACTCACTAATTACAGTAGACGCTATTTTAACTACAAAGGGCCGTCAATTACTAGCGCAAGGAAATTTTAACATAACACAATTTGCTTTGGCGGATGATGAGATAGATTATACATTATATAATCCAAATCATCCTTCAGGTTCTGCTTTTTATGGAGAAGCTATTCAAAATATGCCTTTACTTGAAGCCTTTCCAAATGATACTCAAGTAATGAAATATAAGTTAACAACTTTACCACGCGGAACTGCTAAATTACCTATTTTAGATATAGGATTTTCTAATATAACTATAAAACAAGGAGCAACTTTAGCTATATCTCCTCAAACCTTAAATTATGGGGGCGGAACACAAGTAGAACCAAATGGTTATACATTTACTATATCCGATGTTAGATTAACAAGTAATTTTATAGGGGTTGGAGTAAATACCCCACAATCTCAAGCTCTTAATCAAACTGTAACTTTAGGAACTAGTGTTTCTAAAACAGTTATAGGAACTACTTTAAATATTAAAGCTACCACAGTAAATACTTTATTTGGTAGTAATAATAGATTATTTGCTTCATTAAATGTTATAGGTAGAGATTCAGGAGCAAGACTTACAATACCTGTCATAGTGACTAAAACCACATCTTAAAATATAAAATATGTCATATAAAAGATTAGAACAAGGAGATTTTGTAGTTAGTTCAGATGCAGTAGCATCTCCAATGTGGAGTAATAATATTTATACTTTAACTAGTTTTTTTACTTCATCTGTTCAAGAATCTAGTAATTCGGGGTTATATTATTTAAATGTATACGATACTGCTGCTACTTCTTCAATTCAATTTGCTATAGCTTACGGAAATTTAGTTGGTAGTGGGGGCGCATACTTTAATAGTAATACACCAGGTTATACTCCTACTGCTACAATTTATGGACAATTTCAAAATCTAATTTTAGGAGACGAAAATACAAATTTTACATTTGGTTCATATATTTCTAATGAATTTTGGGCTATAATATTAGATAGAAATAGATATAAAGAATCAATTTTGCCCGGTTCTTTAACCTTAACAATAACAAACGGTTCAGATGCTATATCTTTAACAGACGATAGTAGATTGGTATCAACTGTTAATTTTAATGAAGCCGGAAGAGTGTATCAGTTAATTTCAGGATCAGTTGGAGTAAAAACCACAGTTACAGGAACAACTAATACAGTAGATGGTTATAGTTTTAATTCAGGTTCTTATGGTTGGTTACTACCCGATATTGGTGTTATTTTATTAAATCCTGCTGCTTTAGGAGGAACTACGGCTGGTGGAGGTATTGGATTAGGTTCTAATAAAACCACAAACACAAATGGTAATAATAATAGACGATTAGAAGAAAAATTAACTTCTTTTAGTTTAAATTCTCAAGAAACCCTTACTTCTAATTATATTTTTATACGTCCTCGAACTTTTGAATTTAATTATTCTGAAAATCCTTCATTTATAAGTGGTTCAACTGGGGATATTATTTATACTAGTTTTATAAATAATCCACAAACTTTTATTACTACTATTGGTCTATATAATGATAATAGTGAATTACTAGCAACAGCTAAACTATCTAGACCTTTATTAAAAGATTTTACTAAAGAAGCCTTAATTAGAGTTAAGTTAGATTTCTAATGAATGAGTATTTACAAATCTCTCCTAGCACAAGATATAAAAGTTATACCCTTTACAGTTAATAAAGGATGGAATTTTCAAGGTACTGCTTCTTTAACAGCATCTAATGTTTCTATTGATGGGTTTATAGGTACCCCTTTTGAGGGAAATTTTGATACATCATTACCTACAACTGGAAGAATAAATACTAGATACCAATATTTAGTATATAATTCTATAAAACAACTTTATTTTTCAAATTTTATAAGCTCAAGTTTAGGGGGAACTGCTAGTTATGGAGACTCTATAAATAGAGGGTATGTAGTTCCTGGATTTGATTCAAGTGGAGATATTTTTGTAGGCTCTTTAAATTCAAATGGAAGATTTGAAAATTATTCTCAAACTTCATTATCTTTTACAAAATTTTTTCCTACATCTTCTTTTATAGGGGTTATATCTATTCCTTCTAGTTTATATGGAAATTATATAGTACCCCATAGTTTTAGAATATCTAGTAATATTACCGCTTCTAATACAACAACCGCAACTGGTAGTTTTATATTGACAGATGATGGAGAAGGTAATATTTTTATAACAGGAAGCAGTGGAAGATTTTATTATGGTAATATTTTTTATAGTCATGGTATAATAGTTCTTACTAATTCTGCTTCATATGCGTATGGGTGTAATGGGGGGGATGTTGTAGAAATAGGGTATGGGGGAATAGGAGCTAGTTCATCTTATGGTACTGCAAGTTATGGTGCTATTCCTAGTAACTTTATTTTACCCGCAGCATATCATTTCACAACAAGTTCTACTAATGATATAACCTGTTCATTTTCTTCTTCATTAACTATATTTGAAACCCAATATAAATGTACTATTAGAGAAAATGAATTTAATTATAGTGTAAATCCTTCTATAATTTCTAGTTCAAGAACTGGGGTGCCCTATGATTTTGCTACAGGTTCATTTTTTGATCCTTATATTACTACTATTGGTTTATATAACGACGATAGAGAATTATTAGCTGTAGCAAAACTCCCCCAACCTCTTAAAGCATCATCAACTACAGACACTACAATATTTATTAATATAGACAAATAAAACCAAAACTATGGCAAAAACTCTAAGTAAAACAGGAATAAATAACTCAAGTACTATTCAAGCTTGGCATATATCTCAATCAGTAGATGCTTTAACAGGAGCTAGTGATTACGATATAACTATTAGTGGAAGTTTAGTAATAACAGCAAGTGCTAATCAATTTACACCTGTATTAACTGCTAGGGGCCAAATAAATACTTTTAATATTTCATCTTCAGGAAATATATCTAGTTCAACTATTTTTGTTTCAAATGATATAACAAGTTCTGCTTTTAGAGTATTAAATAATGCAACTATAGGAGGTACACTAGGTGTAGCAGGTGCAACTAATTTAAGTAGTACACTAGGTGTAGCAGGTGCAACTAATTTAAGTAGTACACTAGGTGTAGCAGGTACAACTACTTTAAATACACTAGGTGTAGCAGGTATAACTACTTTAACTAACCTCAATGTTAGTAATGATATTAGATTAGCAGGAACTTTACAAGCTACTGGATCCCAAGGTAATTTTAATCAATTATTTGTTTCTAATAGTAGCGGTAATCCTTATCCTAGATTAGGTTGGAATGATGGTGCTGAATGGGATTTTTTAACAAATGTTGGCGGTCTTCAACATGGGGCAGCTTGGTATTTATCTTATCCACAACTTACTGAAGCTAATTTAACATCATTTCAAACTTCTTCTGATGGAAATACTTGGGGGAATGGTGTTATAAATGAAAATATTAAAAGTATGTTTTATGGAGAAAATATTAAAAGTAATGGAATCGAGTTAAGTCCTGTACAAGGTAATAGTACTCAATGGGCTAGATTTGAATTTAATACTGGTTATGTTTTTGTTGATCAATTTTGGCTTAGGGGTAGTACTCAATATTCATCATTGTATATAAAAGTTGAAAAAAAGGATGCGACAAACAATTACACCCCTTTATGGGAAACTACCCGGTCTGCTGGATGGCCCGGGCATATAGTAAAAATAAGAAATGTTGGGGATGGGGATTTAAGGGGAATTAGGTTTACTTTTAGAAATATATCAGGTTCTGAGGGCACGGATAATGGAAAAAAAGTTTTTATTAATTGTTTTAATTATTTAGGATCTTATTCAGGAACTAATGGTCCTTCATTTTTTAGAATTTATGACTATAATAGTACCCAAGCTAATATTAAAAAACCTTTATTAGTAACACCAACAAATACACTTAGTTTAATTACATCTTTATTTACAATAGGTCAACACGATAACAACTTTAAAGCTGGTTTTGCTAATGGGGCCGGGGATAGTATAAATTCAGAACAAGCTAAAATAGGTATGTGGTGGAATTCTACAGTAAATTCGACTGCTAACCCTGTTACACACATTGGTTTTCTAAGAGGTGATAGTAATAATAGCTCGGGAATGACATTTAATGTCAATAATACCGAAATGATGCGTATCTCAAATACAGGAGCCATAACAGCCTCAGGCGCTATCAGCTCTTCAGCAGGCTTATTTAGTACAACCCTAACTACAACAGGAGCTATAACTTCATCAGGTGCTATTAG
>Ga0214923_10005807_pt1 | contig 14144 bp, 12 predicted proteins | sample LL1510_MetaG_FD_177993 | JGI IMG/M metagenome (GOLD analysis project Ga0214923, IMG submission 177993) | Freshwater microbial communities from Lake Lanier, Atlanta, Georgia, United States - LL-1510 | ecosystem: Environmental > Aquatic > Freshwater > Lake | place: USA: Georgia | collected... | reverse complement strand
ACTGCTCTGGTAATGACGGCTTTAACTGAGGTCGTGAAACTTCGGCTGACCACTTTATGCTCGAACACTTCGATGTCTTTTAAACCAAGCTCTTGAATGACCTCATTCAAAAACTCGATTCGTTTGGGACGAGGCTCCGCTAAAATCATCTTTAGAGACGGAAACAAAATCTTAAGAGGAATTCCGGGAAAACCTGCTCCCGAACCAACATCTACAATAGGGGAGGGAAATTTCCAAAATTGTCCCAAAATCATACAGTCGATATAGTGTTTCACTACCATCGGCTCGAAGCCTACAATTCGAGTCAGTTCGCGGTCTTCATTTCTCTTTCGAATCAACTGGTGATATTTCCATAGTTGCTCCAGTTGAGTCGGATTAAGAACTACCTTAGCTGCCTTCAGCATTTGATCCATACTCTCTTTGGTAGGATTCATGCGAGGACCTGTGGGCTTTTTGCGGTAGAATTGATCTCGGCGATTTTTCATGAGGGGTAGGGTATACGGGTAAAGAGAAACCAAATCAAGAAGGTTAGAAGTGAGTGTCGATAAAAGTAAAGATACCAGTGGTTTAGAGTCTCCCCTGCAAGTGGTTTATGAGGACAATCATGTTCTGGTTGTCTTTAAACCCCACCGACTATTGATACAATCAGATCAGTCTGGAAGCCCAACTCTGTTTCTTCAAATATGCGAGTGGTTAAAAGAGAAATATCAAAAGCCGGGAAATGTCTTTTTGGGAATGGTTCATCGGCTGGATCGTCCCGCAGCTGGACTTGTGGTTTTTGCAAAAACCAGCAAGGGAGCCAGTCGGTTGTCGGAACAAATTCGTGCTAAGGAAATGATGAAAAAGTATCAGCTCTTGGTTCAAGGTGAAGTGAAAAAATCGTCTGGAACTTGTGTTCATTATTTGACTGATCCTGCGGGGGGGCGAAGCGAAGTTTTTGAAGAGCCAATGGAAACCGCCAAAAAGGCGGAGCTCTTCTATCGGGTGTTAGGAGTTAAAAAGGGTCTATCTCTCGTGGAAGTGGATTTGATTACGGGACGTCGGCATCAAATTCGAGCGCAAATGGCCCACCTGGGATTTCCAATTCTAGGAGATGGGCGCTACGGAGCGAGCCTTTTTTTTAAAGAGGGATCTATCGCACTTGTTTCTTCGCAACTAGGTTTTAGGCATCCAACGACTAAAGAAGAGTTAGGTTTTAATCTGCCTGATGAATTAAATACGGTGAAAAGGTTCTGGGATGAGTATTAATTGGAAACCTCTTCTTGAAAAAGCATTACTTCAGCGACGAGAACTTTTCGAAAAGGCCTCGGGGGAAACCAATTGTTTTCGATTATTCAATGGGCCTAACGAAGGAATTCCGGGTTTAGTCATTGAGCAGTTTTCAGATGTAATCATTGTTCAGATTTTTGAACAAGAGGGAACCGTTGATGAGCCAACTCTGACAGCAATGGCCGAATGGTTGCTTGAGGTCAGGCAAGCCACCAGCATCTACAAAAAAGATTTTGTTAAAGATAGAAGCCACCAAGCGGCAGGGAGCGACTACTATTCACCTGAGCCGCTCATAGGAAAACCCGCGAGTTCTGAGATCTCTGTTCTCGAGAATAGAATCTGTTATGCGATTCAGCCTTTTGCCGGCTATTCAACTGGGCTTTTTTTAGATCAGAGGGAGAACCGGAGGTTTCTGAGTCAAACAGCCAAAGGAAAACAAGTTCTAAACCTCTTTGCTTATACTTGTGGTTTTAGTGTGGCGTGTGCCATGCAAGGAGCTATCACTACCAGTGTTGATCTTTCAAAAAAGTATTTGGACTGGGGCAGGAGAAACTTTGAAAAAAATAAAATAGATTTAGCTGCTCATCGATTTATTGTGGAAGATACTTTCGAATTCTTAAGGAGATCTGAGAAGAGGGGAATCAGATACGATTTAGTGATTGTAGATCCTCCTAGCTTTTCGAGGACCAAAGCAGGGGGCGTATTTAGTCTTAAGAAAGATTTAGAACGGCTCCTCAAAGCTGTTGCACCGCTGGTTAGCAAAGGGGGCAGTTTCTTTTTCTCCTGTAACTTTTCTGAGTGGGATTCTCATTTGCTCCAAAAGAAATCAGTACAGATTCTTCAGGAAACCGAAAAATGGAAATGGGAAAAGACACCCGAAGCTCCCAAAGACTTTGAGAGCGCTTTGAATCCTATCAGCCAGTGGCTAGCGATTAAGCTTTAACGAAAGTTCTACCAGTAGGAGCGGGTTTTCGGTTTGTGGGGCGAACCATTACCCAAGAATTAATGTGTCCTGGGACCGCGCCCTTAACCAAAATCAGGTTGTCAGCTTCTTTTACTTCTAAAACTTTTAAATTTAGAGTTGTCGTTTTGACATCGCCCATACGACCCGGCATCCCTTTGTTTTTGATCACTCGACCAGGGAATGTATTAGCTCCGTTCGAGCCCCCGTGTCTGAAGTAGTCAGATACCCCGTGAGTAGCATCCGCACCATGGAATCCCCAGCGTTTAACCACCCCTTGGGTTCCTCGACCTTTGGAAGTTCCGACAACATCAACTTTGTCACCTTTTTGGAACATTCCAACAGTGAGCGCTTGTCCTGCTTTGAATGCAGTAATGTCTGCAGTGGAATCTAATCGAAATTCTTGTCGCTGACTTTTAGCAGCCATTCCGGCTTTCTTAAAGTGACCAGCTGTAGCCTTATTTACATTTTGTGGTTTTCGATTTCCTACAGCGACTTGAAGGGCTTGGTAGCCATCTTTGTCCTGAGTTTTAACCTGAGAAATCATGCAATCGGTGGTGTCAATCACTGTCACCGGCACCAATGCACCGTTATCATCAAAAATCTGTGTCATGCCCACTTTTCGGCCTAAAATTCCAAGTGCCATTTTATGTATCCTCTACTTCTGTAACAGGCTGAAAATACAAAGTATTTTAGCTTTTTCGTCTCTTAGTTCTCTCGCTGTTTTAAAGAGAATCTGCTGTATATAACGGCATTTACCCCATTTACGCAACCCTTTTTGTCACTGGGACGTGAGCTGGTGGGGAGAAAGCCCAGTTTCATGTTGCGACGCATTATCAAAATCTGGTAAAACTCTCTCTCTGGGTTTAGGGGGATTATGCGGCAATCAAAACGGGTTTTGGGCTTTTTCCAAGTTGTTTCAGTGCTTTTGATCATTTCGTGTGGTCAGAACCGGCAGCCAAGTAAGCTTGCATTCAAGGCTCTTTCCAGTGCGGAGTATGATTTAGCCAGAAAAGTATTTCAACGAGACCAAGATAAACTTCCTCAAACAAAGAGCAGAGCCAGGACCCAACCCTTTCGTTTGGGTAAGTTGGGTTTTAAGCCGTTAAAAACCGGAAAGTTTCTACCGCAAATTGCCAACGCCAAGGTCGTATCTGCCCGGGGCCTTCCGAGGATTCCAATGCTCAGTTATGTTTTTAAGGTCCCTCGGGGGAAAAAAGCACACCTCAGCTTAGAAAAACCCCAGTTTGAAATCTCTGAAGAAAAAATTGAGCTAGCTGAAGCTTCGAAGCCCTTGGTTTGGGGGAAGAAACGAATTGAATTTGGAGTCCCGGAAGTCGGGGAGTACTTTCCAGGAAAACTCTTTGAAAGCCACCAAATTGAAAACCAAGTTTATGTTTCGGTCTTTCCGATGCAGGTAGAAACTAAAACCGGAAAAGTTCTGAGTTTAGTCCAGGGGGAATGGACCCTGGAGCTGGAGAAAGCAGAGCCACGAAAAACCACTGTGTCTCATCAGCCAGCGCTCATTGTGACCAAAGAAAAACTTTTAGTTGGCGCGAAAGAGCTCCAGCGATTTCATCAGGAGGTGTTGAAAACAGACAGCGAGATTGTAACTGTTGAATCGATTATGAAAGAAACAAGTCCCATCGATGAAAAAGAACTTCCTGATGGGTACAAGACCCCGGAAGATTTTGACGGGGTAGTGAAAAAATTTAATCCGGAAGATGGTTCGGGATATGACTTTGTAACAGCTAAGAAAATCATTTCTTTTTTAAGAAAAAGGTCTGAAGAGGATCCTCGTTTTCGCTACGTTATTCTTTTGGGAAACTCAGAGCTCATTCCTCCAAGTTATTATTTTTTAGATAAATCGAGACGTGAGGAAAAAATGGATGAGAAAGGAGTTACTGATCAATGCTATGGGGCGGGAAAACAGTGTTTAGAGCCTCGCTTAGCAGTTGGAAGACTTCCTTTTTCATCAAATGCTCAAGTCGCTCAATACCTTGAGAAAGTGAAAAAGTGGCAGCGAAATCAGAAAGAGGTGCAGAATGAGTTGGCTTTGTATGGAGGAAAAGCCTTTAAGAATAGTCCATTCTATATCGGTGAGTTAGGTACTTTAGTGACCGTTAATAAGGACTCTGCAGACTGGAGAGGAACCGCAAAACATTTTCAAACTGAAGCGAGTTTTTCCAAAAGCGATGTTCGGAAACTTATTACGGGAGATGAAAAAGCTTCACTCGTTTATTATCTCGATCATGGGCTTGGGAATCGATGGTTTCTCGGAGATGAGTTTGTCTCGTCTTATGATATCCAAAATGCCGAACCCCGAGAAGACAGTCTCCCCCCTCTTGTCGTGTCAGTTGCTTGCATTAACGCAGCTTTTGATGAGTCACTTCCTCTAGACGATACTTTGAGTGACATCGCTCAATGGGGACCAGTTTCGATCGGGACAGCGCTTTTGAGATCTAAAGCCGGTGCAGTTGCTTATTTGGGAGGCGCTAGGAGCGGTCTTGGATCAGTCGAAACAGAAGTAGATGAAAGCGGAAATGTTGAAGTTTTGGGAACCACCCATGGATTGCAGCTGTTTGATGGGTTTGTAGAAAACTATCGTAGCAGTAACGGAAAAAAAATAGGAGATGTGTTGATCGAGACCCTACAAAAATTTTCTCAGACTCAGGGAAATGACATGACAGATTTTAGTCATCGTTGGACCTACTGGATCACTGAACTTTTAGGCGATCCCCTGTTGCCGGTTCAAAGAGATTCAAAAGGAGATCCGGGCTATAGTGTGGCCAAGTCTGAGTTTTCTCATTTTGACAATTCTACTGGCTTTCCGCGGCTAGCCGTGGAAAAAAGGGACGAAACTCCTAATCAGTTTCCGATTTCAAAAGCAGAAGGTCCTGTAAGAGCCAAGGTATTCGAATTGGTTTTGTCAGAGGATGGTTTTTCAGGAGAAAAGCTCATTAAGACAGAAAGCCTAAAGGGAAGCCGAGCAGCTTCGATAGCTATTGATCCAAATCGAGAACTTGCGCCTGGCAAGGAATATATGATTAAACTGATAAACGAAGAGGGAGCCCCTCGAGAAAGACATATTGTTTTTTCAACAACGGAGACAACAAAATGAAAAGTTTAATTACGAGTTTTCTAATTCTCGTGGCTCAAATAGGATTTGGCGCTGAAATACCTGAATTATCTCCCTCTCAAGTGTTTGAACAATCGAGCTCAATTCGATTGATAGATGTTCGAACTCAAGAAGAGTTTTCATCTGAAGGAGGACACATCGATGGAGCAGAGCTTGTGACTTTGGGGGCTTCACTGACCGATTTTTTAAAAACCGGAAATCGTAAAGAACGAATGGTATTCATCTGTAGAAGCGGCAAGCGCTCTGCCAAAGCGACTGAAGAGAGTCGAGCTCTCGGCTATGAGGCTACCTACTCAATGCGAGGGGGAATGCTTGAATGGGTGGCGCAGGGACTTCCCACTAGCCATTAATCAGAACTACCGCTGCCTGGTTTAACGGCTCTGAGGAATTTAGCTAAAAACTCGTCATCGGTTTCTTTTGGGCTCATGTCTAGTTCGATATCCAGCTCGGAAACCATTTCTTTGAATTTTTTCTCATCTTCGAGTGATTCTTTAATTTTTTCTAAGTAATCTTGTGGGTATTTCTTGGCTATTCTGTCTACGTAGGCATTGAGGCGACGTTCAGCCTTTACTTTCTCATTAAATCTAATGTGTTTCCAGTTAGAAATATAATGGAGGCGGCAATACCCGTGACTGCTCGCTTCTTTCTTGCAGGAGGGGGCTGAGCAATTTTTTTCTTTTTTGTCGTTGGGTTTAGCGCTTAATTTTTTTGTTGCGGTTACTTTTTTAGCGGCAGCGGAGCTGGTTTTTTTTAGAGCGGCATTCTTCATAAAGTCCTCCAGAATGCCTATCGACTTTATTAAGATACTCCTTGAACAAGTTTTGTGGCCATGTGCGCTAAATTGCCGCGCACTTGCCATTTTAACGCAAAAGCCTCGTTAAGATGCAGCCATCCCGACTTTAAAAGGCTTGTTCGCCGAAATGGAGATTTTCTTTCCAGGCGGTGGCGGTAGGGAACTTTAACTTCTGAGACACCCGAGGGATAATTCAGACCTACTAGAACAGTCATGGCCCAATGAAAACTATGCCATTCGATTGGGATCTGCTTCACTAAAGGCAGAACGGGTTCTCTCATAAAAAGTCTAAACCCAATCCCCGGTTCTTCTAGTTTTAAATTAAACAATCGATAGGCTAAAGAGCTCAAAAAAGAGCCCAGTTTTCGAGACAGAAAACTATCAAGCCGGTGAGTACGTTGGACAATGACCAGCTGGCTTCCCAGTCGTTTGCTCCAAAGCGATAAAAAATCGGAGGGCTCACACCGACCGTTGGCTCCAATTGACAAAACATATTGTCCTCGCGCCATTTCATAGCCTCTACGATAGGCTCTGACACTTCCCGTGTTTAATTGATGAACCAACCGAATTTCAGGATTTTCTTTACGGAGTTTGTCTAAAGTTCGACCCGTTCCATCTAATGAACCGTCATTTACAGCAATAATCTCAAAAGACAGCCCCTGTTCTCTCAGTTCTTGAATCCAGCCTAGTAAAACAACCTCAAGATGGGGATTTTCATTAAAACAGGGCACTACCACAGACAGTTGTACTGGATTTGCAGAAAGGGCCATTTCGTTTTTCATGGTGAATACCTAAATTATAACGAAACTTTGTTTGAAAAGGGACAGAATTGTCCTAGGGGACACCGCGCAATTGTTGACGGCATGAGAAGGGCTCTTTAGCATAGTCTCTCAAAGAGATTTTGATGACCCTTCCTAAGATCGAATTGACTGATGGCCTAACATTCGACGATGTACTTTTGGTTCCACGATACTCTGAGGTAGTTCCCCCGGAAGTAGAACTTTCCACGCGATTGACTTCACAGATCCAATTGGGAATTCCCATCATTTCAGCCGCCATGGATAAAGTAACTGAAAGCCGGACCGCTATCGCCATGGCGCGAGCTGGCGGGGCTGGAGTAATCCATCGAAGTTTTTCGATCGAAAAACAAGTGTTTGAAGTGGAGAAGGTGAAAAAAAGTGAAAGTGGAATGATTCTCGATCCAGTCACTCTTCCATCAAGCTCCAATGTCAACGAGGCCTTGCTCCTCATGAAAAAATTTGGGATTTCGGGTTTGCCCATATTGCAATCAGGCAGGCTTGCTGGCTTGGTGACCAATCGAGATCTGAGATTTGAAGAAAATCTGAAACGGGCTATCACTGAGGTCATGACCCCTTTTGAAAGACTTGTGACCGCGTCGGAAACGGTTACGATGGAAGATGCCATCCGATTAATGCATAAGCATCGGATTGAAAAACTACCTGTGGTTGATAAGGTTGGAAAACTCAAAGCCCTCATTACCATCAAAGATATCGAAAAAACTATTCGCTATCCCAAAGCAAATCGAGATAACCAGGGACGGCTCAGAGTGGGGGCAGCCGTTGGGACTGGATCTGAAGCCTTAAGCAGAATTGAGGCTCTTGTAGCTGCCGGGGTTGATTTTATTGCAGTCGATACGGCTCATGGGGCTTCCAAAAATGTCGTGGAAGTAGTGAAGTGGGCCAAAAATAAATTTAAAGATCTTCCCGTTCTGGCCGGGAATGTAGCAACGGCTGAAGGGGCAGAGGTTCTATGCGAAGCTGGCGCAGATGGAATCAAAGTGGGAATGGGCTCGGGATCTATTTGCACAACTCGAATTGTAGCAGGGGTAGGTCTTCCCCAGTTCACTGCTATCCAGAACTGTGCACCTGTAACCAAACAATACCGAAGATGTCTTATCGCTGACGGAGGCATTAAATACTCTGGGGATATCGTAAAGGCCTTAGGAGCGGGGGCAGACGTTGTGATGGTTGGAAGCTTGCTCGCAGGAACCGATGAGGCTCCTGGTGAAACAGTTTACTATCAAGGCCGGACCTACAAAGTTTATCGAGGAATGGGGTCTATAGAAGCTCTTCGCGAAGGAAATCGCGATCGGTATGGTCAGTCAGGGGTTGATGACAGAGATCTTATTCCTGAGGGAATCGAGGGAATGGTTCCCTATCGAGGAGAATTACTTCAAGTGCTTTTCCAATTGGTGGGAGGGGTTCGAGCGGGTTTGGGCTATTTGGGCTGCAGGAATCTTGCTGAACTTCGTGACAAAGCTGAGTTTGTCAGGATTTCGCCGCAGGGCCTTCGTGAATCTCATGTTCATGATGTGTTTGTGACTAAAGAAGCTCCGAACTATCGACCCAATGATTAAAGAAAATAAAACTCCAGTCATCATTCTCGATTTTGGCTCACAATTTACTCAATTAATTGCTCGTCAAGTTCGAGAGGCCGGAGTTTTTTGTGAAATCGAGCCGTACCATATCCGTCTTGAAGAACTGAAAGCCAAAAGGCCCAAGGCCATTATTCTGTCTGGGGGACCCTCGAGTGTTGGGGGTAAATCTTCTCCGTCATTAAACAAGCTTTTGTTGGAATGGGATGTTCCTATTCTAGGTATTTGTTATGGCATGCAACTTCTGTCTCATCTCAAATCAGGAAAAGTGGGATCGGGAACGGCGAGAGAGTACGGTGCTTGCGAAATAGAAATTGTTAAGCCTTCTGGAATTTTTAAAGGGTTCAATCCGGGGCAAAAAGCTACGGTTTGGATGAGTCATGGCGATAGTGTTGAGCAGGTCCCGCAGAATTGTGAAGTGACCGCAAAAAGTGAAAAGTGTGTGGTTGGTATTGAAAAAGAACATCTTCATGCCGTTCAATTTCACCCAGAAGTAGCTCATACCCCGATAGGTAAAAAAATCATTGAAAATTTTCTGTTTGAAGTCGCTGGCATCAAACCCCAATGGAAAATTGAAAGTTTTTTATCTGATAAAACAAAGGAAATCGTAGAGACGGTCGGCAAGGCCCAAGTCATTGGCGGCATTAGTGGGGGAGTGGATTCCACTATTTTGGCAGTTTTCCTGGGAAAGATTCTGGGCAACAAATTTCATCCGGTCTTAGTAGACAACGGTTTGCTCCGAAAGAATGAAGCTAGAGAAGTAAAAGCTTTTTTAAAGACCCAAGGGGTATCAGTTAAGGTGGTCGATGCGAGCAAGCTTTTTTTGAGCCGTCTCCAAAACGTGACTGATCCCGAACGAAAAAGAAAAATCATTGGAAAAACATTCATCGAAGTTTTTGAAAAAGAATGCAAACGCATTCGGGGCGTTTCGTTCTTGGCTCAAGGTACTCTGTATCCCGATGTGATTGAGAGCGTGTCTGTTAAAGGTCCATCGCATACGATAAAAACCCACCACAATGTGGGAGGACTTCCAAAGAAAATGAAATTGAAACTCGTTGAGCCTTTTCGGGAACTATTCAAGGACGAAGTTCGAGCCCTTGGACGACAGTTAGGAATCCCTGAGGAGCTTATTGGGAGACATCCTTTTCCTGGACCGGGATTAGCAGTTCGAATCATCGGTAAAATTAATCCGGAGCGTTTGGATCTATTGAGAAATGCAGATTCAATTTTTATAGAAGAGTTAAGAACTTCTGGAGAATACGAGAAGATTTGGCAGGCGTTTTCGGTGATGTTGCCCATCAAATCAGTTGGTGTCATGGGAGATTCTAGAACTTATGAGTCGGTAGTTGTTTTAAGGGCGGTTACGAGCCGCGACGGAATGACGGCGGATTGGTATGATTTTGATAAAAAAATCATGTCAAAAATATCCAATAGAATCATCAATGAGGTTCCGGGCATTAATCGAGTGGTTTACGATGTTTCCTCGAAGCCACCCGCTACCATTGAGTGGGAATAGAAAATGATTTTTGATTTGTTTCATTCAATTAGTGATCCCGTCATTAAAGGGGAATCGCTTGGGGTTTCTAAAGCTTTTGCCAACTTTTTTGATCAGTCAGTCTTGGCTGAGTCTTTAGGGGTTGACACGGTTTGGTGTGCCGAGAGCCATTTTTCCTCTGAGACCCAGAAAAAAACGACCGTTGCTACCATTCCTCATTTTTCGGGAGAAGTCGGGCTTAACTGTGATTCGTTTCAAATAGCTCAGCTTTTATTCAATCGAACAAAGCGAATTAACTTTGGAACGGCCATTCACAATATCGTTGGGGGAAGTGGGGGGCCCATTGCCAGTGCCGAACGAGTGAGGTTTTTGAGCTTCTTAAATCAGACCATTGGACGGTGGAATCGGAAGCTGCGAATTGGCGTTGCCGCGGGACGCTTTCCATTTCAAAACACTCCTTTTCAGATTGTTCCCCGAGATCAAACAGAAAAAGAGTTGTGGTCCTTGATGAAGCGGTACGTTTTCATCGAAGCGTTGGAGATCTTTCTTCGGCTTCTTTCGGGGCAGGAGATTAGCTCGCAGCAAATAAAAACCTGGGCGATTGACCCCAAAGAAATAAATGATCTGGATTTGAGAAAAAAATACGCTGCTCCGATTCCAGTAAAAAAACGTTGGGAATTTGAGTTGCTCAAGTTGATGCCAGAAACAGAAGAGTTGAAACAGCTCGAAATTGTTTTGGGCTCTCACGATCCCCTTGCTCTTGAGTGGGGATTGAGATTCTGGGATTTAAGTCTTTTTAATTTGTCTTTTACATCTCCCGATAAAATAGAAGACCTTCACCGGCAGATGGCTGGAAAGTGTGCGGAGGCCTCTCGGGTTTGGGCGCGCGATCGATTACCCCGTACGGTAATGGTATTTATCAACCAAAAACGTGACAAAGCTTATCAGCTGGCGGACCAAGTGTTGGATAATTACATTGAAGCAATGAGAGATACTGCGCAGGTTCCGGATAAAACGGTTCTTCTTCAACGAGCACTAGTGGGAGATCCTTCCGAAATCTGCGAGCAGATGACCCCCGGTGGGTTAAGAGGCTTTCATCCCGAAGACAGACTCATGCTGTGGTTTGAATTCAATCAGTTAAATAACGAAGAGATTCAAGATCAAATGAAACTCTTTTTTACAGAAGTGGTTCCTCGATTATGAATCCTCAGCCTATCTATCACCTACTTCGAGGTGGCATTCCGGAAGTTCTTATTTCAGGAGAAATTTGGGTCGTTGATGGTTCAAAAACTATTTTTCAAACTGCGGAAGTCAACAGTCGGTATCCTGCTCGCTCTCTTTTAAAACCCTTTCAGTATTTAGCCACGGGACACATCGAACAGAAAACATCTCTGGATTGGCATGTAGCTGCTCTCGGATCGATTTCGGCAAATTCGGAACAAGTGGAACAATTGAAGCGATGGACTTCATCAAACCCAGTGGCTGATCTGGTGAGTCGACTTCACCTGCCGGTAGCCCATGCTTGTTTCCCAAAGCATTTAGCGATCGCTCAAACCTGTCAAAACAGAGGTTGGCCCATTGAAGGCTACCTGACGCAGAGTCACCCATTTCATCAGAGTGTATTGAAAACACTTTCTCGAATGCTCGGAGAGCCCGAGGAGTCTTTTGAATTTGTGGTGGATGGTTGCAAACTACCAAGCCCCGTCCTTCGTATGGACCAGATAGCCCGTTTGTTTCAGGTGCTAGCTCAAGGGGGGACTGAGCCCGAATTGCAAATCATCCGAGATATGATGATAGCTCGTCCTGATTGGATAGGGGGCCCAGAAAGAGTGGATACTGGGCTCATGAAAAAAAATCCCAATCGTCTCATTGCCAAAGAAGGAGCTGATGGCCTTTTAGCCATTGGTCTTTTACCAAACGCTATTTATCCACAAGGATTGGGTTTAGTGGTAAAAGTAGCCTCTGGCTACCAACCGGCAGCAGCTGCTTTGGCCATTAAGCCGGTCTTAGAAAAACTAGGGCTTCAGTGTGATGTCCAAGTTCCCGAAGGACAGAGCATTCAATACCACTACAAACCATGGGCGCTACCAAAGAAAAGCTGGATAGATATTAGTCCGGCCCTTAATTCACAAACGGCCGTGTGGCCTGGAGATGAGTCTTTCTCGAGAAAAGTTGCTCTGGATACTGAAAAGGGAAATCACATGACCCTTTCCTCCATAACAACCACTCTTCATGTGGGGGCTCATGCGGACTCGCCTAATCATTTTGGAAAAGGAAAAGCCGGGATAGATGCAGTGGAGCTATGGAGGTACCAAGGGGCTTGCCAAGTCATCGAGGTAAAAAAAACACCCCACACTGAAATTACCCTTGAAGATATTAAAGGGGTTAAGATCGTGGCTCCTAGAGTTTTGTTCAAAACTAATTCCTTTCCGGATCCAAATCGGTTTAATACAGATTTTTGTGCTTTTTCAGAAGGCCTCATTGAAACCCTTTCCAGTCAGGGAGTTGTTTTGATGGGGATTGATACGCCTTCGGTGGACCTTTTCGAATCAAAGGATCTTGCAAGCCATAAAGCCACTCTCAAAACAAAAATGGCCGTTTTAGAGGGGCTTGTCTTGAATCATGTGGAGCCAGGTCTTTACGATCTAGTCGCATTTCCTTTGAAAATTGTGGGAGGAGATGCAAGCCCGGTAAGGGCTCTTCTTCTTAGTTCGGGACACCCATCTGGGTTCTAGCTTCCCAGAGTTCAGGGAAAAATTTCTTTCTAAGAGTGGTTTCCAAGTACGGAACGCCTAAGGAGCCGCCGGTCCCATGCTTCATTCCGATCATGCGCTCAACCATTTGTACATGTCTGAAACGCCACAAGAGGATTTGCTCATCGAAATTAATTAAAAATTCACAAAGGGTTTGAAGCTCGTCTTGAATGGGTTTGTTATAAATCGTTAGAAGCGCTTTTTGAAAATCCTCAGGCGAAAAAGACTGATTCAATAGATTTCTTTTTTGAAGCAACTTAACAAAACTTGTTCTTAAATTAGGTTGATTACCTCGCTCCTTTAACTTGTGAAACCATTCGGGTTCTAGGGAGGCAAAGCGGGAGTAATCCTGTGGGGTTCCCCCAGCTAAAAGCTCTAGCTCTCTAAATTGCCAGCTCTGAAAACCACTTGCTGGATTAAGTTTCGCTCGAAACTGATTGAACGCTACGGGAGTCATCGTTTCTAAAATATCTATTTGTTGAATTAGGGACTTAAAAACTAAAGATACTCGCTCGAGAAGGTGAAAAGCAGGTATGAGATCTTCGCGCTCTAATAAGGCGATTACCTTATCTAGCTCAGTAATGACTAATCGGAACCATAGTTCATAGGATTGATGAATGATGATAAAAAGCAGTTCGTCGGCCGCTACTGGGTCTGATTGGGGCTCTTGCAATGACAAAAGCTGATCTACTTTTAAATAACTACCGTAGGTTAATTGAGAATGTTGATCACTCAAAGCTGAGCTCCTTAGCTCCATAGTCAGATGGTTTGATCTGATACTTTTTAATTTTTCTTAAAAGGGTGTTCTTGGGGATGTTTGATTGATCTGCAGTCATGTTGATACGGCCCTGAAACCGTTGAAGAGCTTGAATGATAAAGTCGCGTTCAAAGTCTTCTTTGCGTTTTTCCCAGTCCATAAACTCAAAAGAAGCAGCGGAATCACTTCTAGCAATGCTTGGCTTTCTCTTCGATGCTTTACGAAGATAGTCGGGCAAGCTAAAAAAGGTAATCTGATTACTAGTTTCTAAAATAAAGGCGTGCTCAATAGCATTCTCAAGTTCCCGGATATTGCCAGGCCAGTGAAATTGTTCCAGAGCACTTAAAGCCTCGGGACTAATCGCATCGATGTGCTTCGAATGTCTGAGATTAAATTTTTCGATAAAGTGATGCACCAGGGGAGCAATATCTTCCTGACGATTTCGCAGAGGAGGAAGAAAAATTGGCATCACATTAAGTCGGTAAAACAGGTCTTCTCTGAAACGCCCCTGTTTTATCGCAGATTCTAAATCCCGATTGGTTGCCGCAATTACACGAACATCTGTTTTGACTTCTCGGTTAG
>Ga0214923_10005805_pt1 | contig 14146 bp, 13 predicted proteins | sample LL1510_MetaG_FD_177993 | JGI IMG/M metagenome (GOLD analysis project Ga0214923, IMG submission 177993) | Freshwater microbial communities from Lake Lanier, Atlanta, Georgia, United States - LL-1510 | ecosystem: Environmental > Aquatic > Freshwater > Lake | place: USA: Georgia | collected... | reverse complement strand
AAGGCACCCTGCAACCCCAGGACAAACCCTCCCCCTCCGCCCAGGTGGTCAAGATCGGGTTCTACCCCGTCTCCGTCCACCAGCTGAACATCGCGGACAACACCTACTACATCGACACCTACGTCTGGCTTCGTTGGAAGGGACCCATCGACCCGACGAAAACCATCGAATTCGTCAACATGGTGGAAGACTGGAACCGCCAGCAATCCTTCCTCTTCACCAAACCCAAAACGGAAGCGGACGGATCCACCTACCAGATCATGCGCGTGGAAGGCCTTTTTGTGCAGCCCTTCTCCCTCGCGGACTATCCGCTCGACCGGCAACGACTGAGCATCAAGGTGGAGGATCAGATCTACGGCTCCGACAAACTCGCCTACGAATTCGACAGGAAAAGCACCGGCGTTGGGGACCTCGTCCGGATCCCCGGCTGGAATCTCGACGGTTGGAAGGCCGAATCCTTCACTCACGATTACCAAACCGATTTTGGCGACGAGGACACACCTCGCGTCTATTCCATGGCGAAATTCAGCATGGAGATTTCTCGTCCAATCAATTTCTTCCTCTGGAAACTGTTGCTGCCCCTTTTCATGGTCATCATTGCCGCCATCGCGGCCCTGTGGATCCGTCCCCAGCTTCTCGACGCCCGCGCGGCGCTACCGGCGGCCGCTCTGCTTTCCGCCATTTTTTTACAAAAAAGCTACTCCGACTCCCTGCCGGACCTTGGGTACCTCGTGTTAATGGACCAGATCTACTTGATTGCCTATCCCCTGATCATCCTGACGCTGGTCCGGGTCATCTTGGCGTACTTGAAAGTCGAAAAAGCCAACGGCGCCAAGATACGCGCAGTCCACGAAACCGATCTCCGTCTGTTAGCCCTGCTCCTCGCTGTTTTTGTTGTGGGTGTGGGCCTGGTCGTCGCTTTGCGTTGAGTCTTAAATTCCCCTGGGCCCCAGTCCTCTGGGGCCGCGGTCGCAGGCCCTGCAGATTTCCTAATCTTAATCTTTATCTTAATCTCTCCCTCTCTCCTGTCTCCTAACCCTTCCCCACTTTCTTACGGATATCCTCAAACATCTTGATGAGCTCTTCCCGCATCTGTTTACGGCCGACGCTGTGCTTGGTTTCCTGCATGAAGCCCGCCACCTGGTCGGTGGAGGTACGGTTGACATAGTAAATGATCGTCCCCTCGGCCAACCGACCGCATCCGGTTCCGGTCAGCATGCTGTTGTAGGTCCGGCTGACATAATACTGGCGATCCACGAAGATGACGCCGTTTTGCCCCGGGTAGGTCATGCGGTGGGAGAGGATGAAAGCGGGCTTGTCCTCCACCTTCTGCTGGGACCAGAAAAACTGGTGGATGGCCCCGGGCGCCGGACTGCCCGGAAAATCACAGAAAGCGGTATAGGCTTCGGGGGCGGAATTTTTAAGAATGGGACTGGCTTGCATGGCTCCCAGCAGCTCATCCCCGGGCTCGGAAAACTTTCCATCGCCCCGGTCATAAGGTGCCACCGCTCCGATCCCGGCCTGCCGGTAGGCTTGGAGCCTTGCCAGCAGGATCTCGGAAAGCATCTGGGCGGCCACGACCGGTGCGTCCTTGTCGTCCTTCACCTTTTTCTTGGCGGCCTTGAGCTTGGCGTATTCGGCCGTGTGAAAGTTAAAATCGTTTCCCGGCTCGGCACTGAGGTAGTCCATTGCCTCGTCCACGGTCAGCTTGATCCCCTCGATTTTCGGGCTGTCCGTTGACAGTTCCCCGGAGGCGGAAAAGGTGGGATCCTTCCCCATCAGATTGTCGGCCGTGATGTATTCTTTGAGGTCATCCGGGCCGGCCTTCACCAGCATCATCAGTCGGACGGCCAGTTCCTTGTCCGATCCGTCACTGACCGGAGGGGCCACGATCTCCCCGCTTTTGATCCTGCCAACCAATTCTGCCGGCAATTTTAAATGCTCGATCGCCTTGGCAACGTCCGGCCTGTCGGTCACGGAGTTGGCCGCCGGATTTGCTTCCTGGGCGGAACCCAGATTCATGACCAGGAGCGAAAGAAAGGCGCAGAAGAAAAATCGTTTCACGATGGACGGACGTTTCGGATTTTCAGGTTTCAAGCGAGCACCGGGGCTCGCATCAATACGTCCAACCAAACAGCTTCCAACCGTCATTGGGGCGCTGGGAACCGTCGGGAGAGTCCATCATATTGTTGCTGAAAGTCGGCGCCGTGCCCCTCTCCTGGATCACCTCCTGGTAGGGAGGTTTGTTCGGACTTGCCGGATTCACCGCATCCCAACCCCGATTGGCCATGACCACAAACATCCCCACATCCGGGCTGTTGTCTTCATCCTTGATCACACTTCTCGCCTGCTCCTCCTCGGGATTCGCCACCGCCCTTTCCACCTGGTCGTTCCCTTTCGAACTCGAGGAGGATCCCGAGCCACTGGAATTGACCGTACGCGCTCCGTCCAAAATACTTTTCTTGGCGGGAACCTGCTTCACCGCCCCGCCGGCCGTCGCATCGTTGGTCTGCGCCTGCACCGCCCCGCAAAAGGGAAGCAGAGCCACCACGAATACACCTATGCGCCTCATGTCCTTATCTTAACTGCCGTTTTTTCAGGGTCAAACCGCCCTTCCCTCGACAAATCAGCCCCGCTTGGCACGATCCCGGGGTGCGGATCCTCGCTCTCGACCCCTCTCTCCGGGCCACCGGGTACGCCGTTCTCGAAGGCACCGCAGAAAAACCCGTGGTCCTGGCCTCCGGCACCATCAAAAATCCCCCCTCCCGGCCCTCCCACGACTGCCTGATCAAGATTCACGACCGCCTGCACGACCTGATCCAACAGCATGGCCCCGAGGCCCTCGCCATCGAACTCATCATCTATGTCCAAAACACCCGCACCGCCGTCATCCTGGGGGCCGCCCGGGGTGCCGCCCTCCTCGCCGCCGCCCGGGGCGGTCTGACCATCCACGAGTATCCCCCGAAGCTGGTCAAAAAATCGGCCACCGGCAAAGGGGCCGCCAAAAAAGAGCAGGTCGCTTTCATGACTCGTGCCCTCTTCGGACTCCGCCACAATCCTGAACCCGACGAGGCGGACGCCCTTGCCGTGGGCCTCACCCACCTCCGCCGCTCCGCCTTTTCCTCGCGGCTCGTTTCGGCAGAATCGTGAAATGATCGCTTTTCTTGAAGGCACCCTGGACGAAGCTTGGCCCACGCGCGCCGTCATCAACTGCCACGGCATCGGTTACGAGGTTCTCATCCCTGTCACCACGTACGACCGGCTGCCTCCGCCAAAAGAAAACGTCCGTCTTCTCACCCATCTCGTGGTGCGGGAAGATGACCACACGCTCTACGGTTTCTTCACCTCCGGGGAACGCGATCTCTTCCGCCTCCTTCTTCATCACGTCTCCGGCGTGGGCCCCAAAACCGCCCTCTCCATTCTCGCCAGCACAACCCCCACCACCGTGCGCGATGCCGTGGCCACCGGCGACACCACCACCCTGGCCAAACTCAAGGGCCTCGGCAAAAAGACGGCGGAACGGATCGTCCTTGAACTCCGGGACAAACTTCCCGCCCTCGATGCCTTGGCGGGTGGCGCTCCCTCCAAAGGCTCGCCCACTCCGCTGGCCGGAAATTCCCAGGACGCTCTCCTCGCGCTTCTTGCTCTCGGCTACAAATCGGCCGAAGCACAGAAAGCCCTCGCCGGTCTCGACTCCTCGAAACCCTCCGGCGACCTCGTCCGCGAAGCCCTCCGCAAGCTCGGATAAGGCAACTTGGTAGGGGCGATTATCCCTAACCGCCCGCGAATCCTCACCTTTCCCCTCTCTTACTCTCTTCTCCATCCTTCCATTTGGCCTAAAATGAAACTTTCCATGAACCCCATCACCAATCTTGCGGGCTACCGCTTCACCCCTGTCCAGGAACCGGAAAAATGGAAAGCCAAACTTCTTCCCCGTTGCCGCGAACTCGGCCTGAAGGGAACCATTCTCCTCGCCCCCGAAGGCATCAACTTCTTCCTCGCCGGGACCCGCCCCCAGTTGGAGCCCGTCCTCGCCATCCTTCGCTCCATTCCCGGGATGTCCGACTTGGCCCCCAAGGAAAGCTTGAGCGCCACCCAACCGTTTCAACGGATGCTCGTGAAGGTCAAAAAAGAGATCGTCCCCTTCGGCGTCGAGGGGGTGGACCCGGCCCGGCGCCCTACCCCGAAAATCAGCGCCCGCGAACTCAAAACCTGGCTGGATGAAAAACGTCCCGTCACCCTTCTGGATGTCCGCAACGACTATGAGGTTCGCCTGGGGACCTTTCAGCACGCTCTCAACCCCAAGATCGACAACTTCCGCGACTTCCCGTCCGCCGTGCAAAAATTCGATCCTGCACTCAAGAGCCTGCCGGTGGTCATGTTTTGCACCGGGGGAATCCGCTGCGAGAAGGCCGGTCCTTTCATGCAAAAGGAGGGCTTCGAACAGATCCTCCAGTTGGACGGAGGCATCCTGAAATACTTTGAAGAGGTGGGCGGCGACCATTTTTCCGGTGAATGCTTCGTTTTCGACGAACGAGTCGGCGTCGACAGTCAGCTCCGGGAGACCGATTCAGTGCTCTGTTACAACTGCCAGATGCCCCTGCTGGCCACCGACCTGAATCATCCCCACTACGTGTACGAAAAGTCCTGTCACTACTGCTTTCACGGCAAACCCAAGGGCAGAGGCAACACGGCCGAGCGGCTGGGCTGAGATCCCACTCTTGCACTTTCAAACTCTCGCTTTTTCTCCAAGATCGACCTCGTGCCCTCCGCCAAACCCGCCACCCAATTGAATGCCGAACCGAAACCCGGTGATGCCATCGACCAATCCCTCCGACCCACCCGCCTCGCCGATTTTACCGGTCAACCCAAACTCAAGGAGCGCCTCGGCATCCTTCTCGATTCCGCCCGGGCACGCTCCCAGCCCCTCGACCACCTGCTTCTCAGCGGGCCTCCCGGACTCGGCAAAACCACCCTCGCCCACATTCTTGGCGCGGAAATGAACGCCACCGTCCGGACCACCTCCGGTCCGGCGATTGAAAAGGCCGGAGACTTGGCCGGACTCCTCACCGGCCTGCAGGAAGGCGACATCCTCTTCATCGACGAGATCCATCGCCTCTCCAAGGTCATCGAGGAGTATCTGTATCCGGCGGTGGAGGATTTTCGGATCGATATCGTCATCGATCAGGGACCGGCGGCCCGATCCGTCCGCCTGAACCTTCCCCGCTTCACCCTCATCGGCGCCACCACTCGGGCTGGTCTGCTCAGCGCCCCCCTGCGCTCCCGGTTTGGGGTGAGCCACCGGCTCGACTACTACTCGGCGGAGGATCTCACCTCCATCGTCCGCCGCTCGGCCGGCCTCCTCGAAGTGAAACTCGAGGATTCGGCCGCCCCGGAAATCGCCCGTCGAAGCCGTGGCACCCCCCGCATCGCCAACAACCTTCTCCGCTGGGTCCGGGACTATGCCCTTGCCCGCACCCAAGGCGTGGCCACCGACGCTTCGGCCATCACCGCCCTCGAAATGCTGGAGATCGATAAAAACGGCCTCGATGAAATGGATAAACGTCTCCTCCTGGCACTGACCGGAAAGTTCAAGGGAGGACCGGCCGGGTTGCACTCCTTGGCGGCCGCCGTCGGCGAGGAGCCCGGCACGTTGGAGGAGGTGCATGAACCGTATCTGATCCTGGAGGGCTACCTGCAACGCACCCAACAGGGTCGCGTGGCTTTGCCCCGGGCTTACGAGGTGCTCGGCCTGAAAGTTCCCGCTTCGCAACCTTCGTTACTCTAAGTCCCCGCATGACCCGAATTCACGGATGGGTCGCCCTTCTCGGGCTGTTCCTTCTTCTCCCCGCCTTGGCCGACGATGAGGATGAGGTCAAACTCTGGCCTCCCCGGGAAGGCGGAAAAAAAGCCGTCATGGCCGCCAGCCAGGCTCTCTGGTGGAACAAGGACGATCCCAAAGCGCGCATTCTCAAGGCCCGCGCCCTGGATTTTTCCGGACGCTATGCCGAGGCGGAACAGGCCGCCCTCGCGGCGCTCGAGATCGCACCCCAAGACCCCTCGGTCCAGCGGATCCTGGGACGCAGTCTGCTGCATCAAAATAAAATCGCGGCCGCCAAAGCCGCTCTCGAGCGGGCCGGCGAGTTGGGGGACCACGTTCTCGGCTCCCTGGGGAGCATGTTGCGCCCGGATCGCATGTCGACCGCCCCTCCGGCTCCGGCGATCTCCCGTGCCTTGGTGCAAATCCAGGATGACAAGGGCCGGGTTATCGGATCCGGCTCCTGGATCACCGCGGATGGGGTTGTGCTCACGGCCGCGCACGTGGTGGCCGGAAGAAAAACACTCTCCGTTCGAAACGCCTTGGGAAAAAGTTTCCCGGTGAAAAAAGTCTGTCCGGGGAATTTCGCCGTCGATGCCGTTCTTCTGCAATGCGATGCCGAGGAGCAAAGATTTCTCCGCTTTGCCGAGCACGAACCCAAAGAAGGGGACCCCCTGTTTGTCACCGGCTTTCCCTTGGCCATTGACCTGCCTTTGACTTCCCGGGGCACGGTTCGGTTTCTTTCCTCCGGGACCGGACATCCCATGATGACCACCGCCCCGATGGTGCCCGGACAGTCCGGCTCCCCGGTCCTGAACGAGCAGGGTCGGATTGTGGGCATCGCCTCCCGGGGATCGATGGCCGTGCGGGGCGGGGGCGCCCCGGCCCGCTCTGAAGCCGTTCCCCTTCCGGCTTTGCTTCATCTTCAGGACCTGTCCCTGCAATCGCCCGGCTTTGTCGATGTGAAGTTGCTACCCGATTGGACGGTCAAAAATACCTTTTTTGATCCTGCCGTCGCCGCCGCAGAGCAAACCGTTCTCGACCAGGATTACGAAAAGGCGGAAAAAGCCATCTCGGCCGCCATCGAACGCCATCCCAATGATTCCGGCCTCTATCTTCGCCGGGCCATGGTTCGCATCAGCTGGGGCCACCCCTCCGATGCCGAAGCGGACGGACGCCTGGCCGCCGCCTATGGACCCCGGGATTCGGAGCCACGTCGGTTTCTTTGCGCTCTCCTTCTCAGTATGGGGCGCAGGGAGGAGGCGGTGGAGTTTCTGGAGGAGGCTTTCCGGCTGGAACCCGATGACAGCGACACCGCCGAAGGGCTCAGCGAACTGCTGATTTCCATGGGACGCTATGAGCAGGCGCGACGTCCGGCCGAGGAGGCCACCCGCCTCAACCCCGATTCGTCCCGCGCCTGGTCGATGCTCGCTGCCTCCCGTCTAGCCACCGGCCACCTGCAGGAGGCCAAAGAGGCGGCGGAAATGGCCACCACCAAGGGGCCCGGGGACCCGCGCGGCTGGGTCCAGCTCGCCGCCTGCTCCAATGCCTTGAAAGATTTTCCCACCGCCTTCAAGGCGGCGGAAAAAGCCACCCAGCTGGCTCCGGGCGATCCAAGGGGCTGGCTCAACCTCGCCACGGCCCACACGGGCAATAACCAGTTTGAGGAGGCCGTCCGCTTTGCCGAGAAAGCGGCTCAGTTGGACCCGAAAAATCGGGCAACCTGGAATCTGCTCGCCGCCCTCTATGCCGAACTCCATCGCCCGGACGATGCCGAGAAAGCCCTGGCGAAGTCTCAGGAGCTAGCCCCACCCCCAACACAGGAACGTTGACCGGTCCGCGGGCAGGAATAAGATGAGCGAAATGAAATCCCACCGACTCCTCGTTGGCTTCGCCCTCCTTTTGCTTGGACTCTTGGCTCAAGGCCAAGCCGAGCTTTGCTCCAAGACCTGCAATCAATGCTGTCCCGCTAGCGCTCCCTGCTGCCCCACGGCGAACTGCAATAAAATATGCTCCGAATGTTGCAAAACCGAGGACTCCTGCTGCTCCGGAAAAAAGTCAAAATGCTCTTCCACAAACTCCATCCCCTTGGAGCGGGGCGGCAAAAAGATGTCCCCCTACGGGGATAAGGGTTGCCCTCGTCGCTACTAATTAGAGCCCGCTATTTCCTGGGGCGACTTGCGTCCTCCCAAAACCCAACCAAACTCAAAGGATGAAACACGCTCTCGTTGCTTTTGTGGTTCTCACCGCCTTTTTCAACTGGAACCTTCAGGCTGCCGACACTCCATCTTCTCCCGAAACTCCCAAAGCTCAGATCGTCAAAACCCCGGATGAAAAAGCTCAGGCGGCGGAACAGGCGAATACCTATCCCCTCACCACTTGTCTGGTCTCGGGTGACAAGCTCGGCGGTATGGGAGAAACCGTCGATTGTCTCTATCAGGGGAAGCTCGTTCGTTTCTGCTGCAAGGGTTGCGTCAAATCGTTCAACAAGAATCCCGATAAGTATCTCAAGGAGTTGGAGTCCGCCAAAAAACCCTCGGCCTGACGTCTCCTCCGCGTGTGTCATAAAGGCCGCTGGGCCTTGACCGCTGCCTGGAGACAGATTATTTTCTTCCAGCATTCCGAGTATCTCCCTCGCAAGAGGGGGGTCCGCCAACCGGGGTAGGAGAAACCCACGGTGGCTGGAAAAAGACCCAAGTTCTTTTTCCGATGTGCGAGACAGGCAGTACCTGACTCGAACAAAGTTCTCCGCAGGCTGACCGCCCGCACAGGAATGTGTTGGCGGTTTTTTTATGCCCGCATCGGGATGCGTCAAAAAAGGAGACGTATCCATGAGCATCGCAACCCTCGAGGCCCCCTTGGCCTCCCTCAGCATCAAGGTCGATTCGACCAATCCGGACCACCACCTCTGGAACAACCACGGGACCTGGTGGGTGCACTACACCATCCACCAATCCGACTACACCAAACGTCGGGTTCGGGTCTCGTTGGAAACCCGGAACCGGCACGAGGCCCGCCAAAGAAGGGACACCCTCTTCGCCCACCTCGAGGCGGAAGGGGTGAGAACCGCTTGAGCCGGTTGCCAAAATCGTACGGAAAATGGTTTGGGTTCAATCCCCAAACTCTTAAACTCCTCGCTTCATGCCGCGGTCATTCTCCTCCTTCCTTGTCATGGTGTGGTTCGCGGGAATGCTCGTCTCCTGTGCCCCGAAAAAATCGACCGCCCGGCAGAATCCCCCGCTCCCCCCGGGCATCGACACCGCCCGGGTCGAACCGGGACATCGCGGGGGCGTTTTTATTGATTCCACCCCGGGCGAACCCTCCACCTTCAACCCTCTGGTCTCGGAGGACGCCACGTCGGGGGGCTTCATCAGCCTGTTTCTCGATTCCCTCGTCCGCAACAACGCAGTCACCCAGGAAGTCGAACCCGGCCTAGCCCTCCGCTGGGACATCTCTCCCGACAACAAAACCTTCACCTTTCATCTTCGTCCGGGCATCCGGTGGTCGGACGGCCAACCCTTCTCCGCCGACGATGTCGTCTTCACCTTCCAGGCCATCTACGACCCCCGCTTCCCCAACCGCTCCGCCTTCGATCTCTCCGTTGATGGCAAAAAATTCCAGGTGGAGAAAATCGACGACCTCACCGTCCGCCTGACCAGTCCGGAAATCTTCGCCCCCTTCCTCGAATACGTTGGCGGCGTGGGCATCCTTCCCAAACACGAACTCGAACCCGCTTTCCGCGACGGCACCTTGCTTAAGGCCTGGAACGTCAGCGTGGCCCAAAAGGAACCCCATCGTCTCGTCGGCACCGGGGCCTTTCGCCTCCGCTCCTACCAGCCGGCCGAGCGTATTGTTTTCGAGGCCAACCCCCACTACTGGCGGGCCGATGCCCAAGGAGTCCGCCTCCCCTACGTTGATTTTCTCGTCACCAAACTCGTCAAGGACGCCAACGCCAGCACCCTCGCCTTCGCCACGGGACAGACGGACGCCGAGGGACTCTCGCCCGACAACGTGGCTTGGATCGACCGTTACTCTTCCCGTTACGGCTTCACGGTCCATAACCGCGGACCCTCCCCCAACACCGGATTTGTCTGGTTCAACCAAAATCCGGGCAAGGACGCTTCCGGCAAACCATACGTGGCTCCCCATAAACTGCTTTGGTTCACCGACCGGCGCTTTCGTCAGGCTGTCTCCCACGGCATCGACCGCGAGGGTCTCGTCCGGGGCGTCCTCTTTGGACGCGGCCAACCCCTCTGGGGTCCGGAAACCCCCGCCAACAAAAAATGGTATAACCCGAACGTCACCCGCTATCCCTACGACCCCGCCCGCGCACGCGCCTTGCTGAAGGAGGCTGGCTTCCAATGGGGGGCCGACCAAAAACTCCGTGACCGGGCCGGCAACCTGGTCGAATTCACCCTCAACACCAACCAGGAAAACCAACTCCGTGGAAACATGGCCACCGCCTTCAAGGAGAACATGCGGGATCTGGGTATCACCGTGAACCTCTCCTTCCTCGATTTCGGAACCTTCGTCGGAAAAATCCAGGACGCCTACGATTACGAAGCCGGGATGCTGGGCCTCACGGGCGGCGGGGACCCGGCCGGCGGCATCTCCGTGTTTTCCTCCAAAGGCCGCCTCCACCAGTGGCATCCCAACCAAAAAACCCCGGCCACCCCCTGGGAAGCACGCATCGACGAGCTCATGTCCCTCCAGCTGCGCACGCTCGATTACCCCACCCGTAGGAAATATTTCGACGAGGTGCAGAAGATCATGAGCGACGAGACCCCCTACATCTATCTCGTCACCGCCAACGCCTATGTCGGCCTGAAGCAGCGCTGGAAAAACATCAAAATCCCCCCCCTGGGTTCCCTCGTCTGGAATCTGGACGAACTCTGGACCCCCCTGTTCACCCCATGACCGCCTTCATCCTTCGCCGCCTCGCGGCCCTCCTCCCCATGCTGCTGGCCGTCACGCTGCTTGTCTTTGCCCTGATGAGTCTGGCCCCGGGGGACTTTCTCACTCCCGTGAAAGCCCAGCGGGACATCAATCCCGCCCTCATTGCCGAACTGCAAAAATCCTTTGGCCTCGATCGCCCGTGGTACGAACAGTATCTCCGTTGGCTCGGCAATGTCCTCCGCCTCGATTTTGGGTACTCCTGGACTTATAAGGTGCCGGTCGGCCAACTCATCGCCCAGCGCGCTCCCGCCACCATCCTTCTTTCCCTCACCTCCCTGCTCCTGGCTTGGGCTCTCGCCATTCCCTTGGCCGTTCTGGCCGCCGCCCGTCCCGGAGGCTGGATCGACCGGCTCACCTCCGCCGCCGCCTACTTTGCCTTGGCCATTCCGGAATTTTTTCTGGCCCTGCTCGCCGTCTGGATGGCCGCGCGCACCGGATGGTTTCCCATCGGCGGCCTCACCTCGCTCGATCACGACTTCCTATCCCCCTCCTACCAGATCCTCGACATCGCCCATCACCTCATTCTTCCCACCTTGGTTCTCGGATTGGGGGCGTCGCCGGAATGCTCCGGGTGCTTCGGGCCAACGTGCTGGATGTCCTTCGGGCCGAATACGTCACCGCCGCCCGGGCCAAGGGTCTGGCCGAGCGGGTCGTTCTTTTCCGCCATGTGCTTCGCAACGCCCTCAACCCCCTCCTCAGCACGATCGGCTATGCCTTTGCCGGTCTTCTCAGCGGTTCCCTGTTGGTGGAAAATGTCATGAACTATCCGGGCTTGGGCCGCCTGGTGTACGAGGCTTTTATCCGGGAGGACCAGTTTGTCGTTCTCGGTTCCGTGGTCGTCGGTTGCACGCTTCTGATTGTTGGAAATCTCATCTCCGATCTGGCCCTCGCGTGGTCTGATCCCAGGGTCCGTTATGGTCGCTGAACTTTTCCGCAACCTTCTCCGTCGACCGGCCGGACTGGTTTCTGCCTGCCTCCTTTCCCTTCTCTACGGCATGGCGCTTCTGGCCCCTTTCCTCTCTCCAAGCATTCCCTCCGCCCAGAATCTCCAACGCACCTACCATCCTCCCACGGCCCTGATCTGGCAGGATGGCCGACTTTGCGTCCGGCTTTACAAGCTGGTTGATCCCTCCACCGCCACCTACGAACCCCTGCCCGGCCAGGCCGCCCCGCTCGGTTGGTTTTCCAAAGGGGCCCCTTACAAACTTTTTGGTCTGATCCCTTCCGATCGCCATCTTTTCACCGTTCCGCCTCCGGCCTACGTCTATCTCCTGGGGAGCGACGCCACCGGCCGTGATGTCTTCACCCGGCTTCTGTACGGCTCCGGCATCTCCCTGGGTATCGGCCTCGTGGGCGTGGCTCTCACCAGCATTCTGGGTCTGACCATCGGCGGCTTGGCCGGCTATCTGGGCGGTTGGGCCGACTCCCTCGCCATGCGGCTGACCGAATTTCTCATGGCCGTTCCCGGACTCTACCTCTTGCTGGCCCTTCGGGCCGCCCTCTCCTCCCGCCTCCCCTCCGACGCCACCTTCCTGATGATTGTCGTGATTCTCTCGGCCCTTGGTTGGGCCGGCACGGCCCGCGTGGTCCGGGGTTTGGTCCTGTCCCTCCGGGAACGCCCCTTCATTCTGGCCGCCAATATCATCGGCCAACGCCCGTGGACGATTCTCTTCCGCCACTTGCTCCCCAACACGTTCAGCTACCTGATTGTCGCCGCCACCCTCAGCGTCCCCGGATACATTTTGGGGGAAGCCGCCCTCAGTTTTCTGGGCCTGGGAATCCAGGAACCCTCCTCCTCTTGGGGTTTGATGCTGGGTCAGGCTCAGGATATTAAAATCTTCATGTTGAACTTCTGGTGGCTCCTGACCCCCGGAGCCGCCATCATCGTGACTGTGATCGCCTTCAACCTCTTCGGCGACGCCTTGCGCGATGCGGTCGACCCCCGCTTTCGCCTGCCCGGAAAATGAATCCCGCTCCCCTCCTCAACGTCCAAAATCTCCGCGTGGAGTTTTCCTCTGGCACGAAATCTGTCGTGGCCGTGGAGGATCTCTCTTTCTCCATCGCTCCGGGCGAAACCGTCGCCGTGGTCGGGGAAAGCGGTTCCGGCAAAACCACCGCCGCCCTCGCCCTGACCCGGTTAACACCTCCTCCCCCCACCTGCCAGTTATCCGGTCAGGTTGTCTGGCAGGACGGCACGAATCTTCTGACCTGCCCGGATGCCGATCTCCGCCGGGCGCGGGGCGGCAAACTCGCCTACATCTTTCAGGAACCCTCCACCTCCCTGAACCCTGTTTTCTCCATCGGATTTCAGATTTCCGAGGCTCTTCGCCTCCACCAACCCGACCTGGCGGATGTGGAGGCGGAGGTTGCCCGACTCCTCGGTTTGGTCGGCATCCGCGATCCCGAACTGCGGGCTCGCGATTACCCTCATCAACTCTCCGGCGGCATGCAACAACGTGCCATGATCGCCATGGCCCTGGCCTGCCAACCGAAGCTTTTGGTCGCCGATGAACCGACTACCGCGTTGGACGTCACGATTCAGGCCCAGATCCTGGATCTGCTCCGTGATTTACGACAGAAGCTGGGCATGTCGGTTTTGCTCATCACCCACAACTTCGGCATCGTGGCCAACTTTGCCGACCGCGTTCTGGTCATGCTCGACGGAAAACTCGTGGAACAGGGTTCAGTGAAGGAAATTCTCCGTTCTCCCCGGCACCCCTATACCAAAGCCCTGCTCGACTGCATTCCGCGGTTGGGTCAAAAAACCAAGCGCCTCGCCTCCATCGACCGATCTCAATTGGTTGCCACATGAACCTTCCAAGCCCTCCTTCATCTTAATCTTGATCTTCATCTAACCATGAGCCCACTCGTCGAAATCCATAATTTGTCGGTTCATTTTCCGGTCAAATCCGGCCTGCTTCAACGCCAGACCGGCGTGGTCAAGGCACTCGATGATGTCTCCCTGAAAATCGACAAGGGAACCACCCTGGGTCTCGTGGGGGAAAGCGGTTCCGGCAAAACCACCCTCGGTCGCGTGATCGTGCGCCTGGTGGATCCCACCTCTGGCTTCGTCCGTTATCAAGGCCAGGAAATCAGCTCGCTGCAGGGCGCCGCCCTCCGCCCTTATCGCAAAAAGATCCAGATGGTTTTTCAGGATCCCTACAACTCGCTCAATCCCCGACTCCGAATCGGCACCATCCTGGCGGAACCCCTCGAAATTCACTTTCCCCGGATGTCCGCCACCGACCGACAAGCCCGGGTGGCCGAGTTGCTTCGCCTCGTCGGTCTGGATCCCACCCACGCGCGTCGCTTCCCCCACGAATTCAGCGGGGGGCAACGCCAACGAATTGGCATTGCCCGGGCCTTGGCCGT
>Ga0214923_10005804_pt1 | contig 14148 bp, 6 predicted proteins | sample LL1510_MetaG_FD_177993 | JGI IMG/M metagenome (GOLD analysis project Ga0214923, IMG submission 177993) | Freshwater microbial communities from Lake Lanier, Atlanta, Georgia, United States - LL-1510 | ecosystem: Environmental > Aquatic > Freshwater > Lake | place: USA: Georgia | collected 2015-10-15 | reverse complement strand
CTAGCCGAAAGTCAGGATAGAGAAAAGAACCTATATTAGAGAATGCGCCTTCAGGGCTAGTGATACCACTTGCAAAAGAATAGGCTAATAAGTATGGGGCGACTCGTCTTAATGCTTTTCCTACTTTGGGCTCAATAACAGTTTTTGTATCCAGGTTAAGTAAACTAAAACCAGCCTTATATAGGGTATTCGGCGCGACTATAGTTATAGCTTGTGATAATCCTATTAAAGTTCTCACAGACCTAGCAGAAAACTTAGCCAAACTATATAAAGCAGCTAGATTAGAATTAGATCTGTCCGCCAGAGGTATCCGTGGTTTTACAGCTCTTTCTAGGGAGTTTACAGCCTGGCCCATAAAGGAAGTAATCCCTAAAAAGTTTATTGTAGAGGATAGGGTAGTATCCTTATTATCAATAGTAATAAACTGTCCTGGGAAAGATAATAACGCTAATAAGTTAGCAAAAGTTAAATTTTCTTTGTCTAGTTTAGCTACTTTTTCAGCTATATCATAAGACTGTCCCCTTACTGTGTTAGTTCCTGTTAAACTCCTTAACCTGACTGAGAAGGGAGCAGCAGGTATAGAGCCAGACCCTAGAATTGGCAAAAACTGGAATCCAGCGCCCATAGTTATAGCATTGTTATTAGGGTCTAGTTTGCTTACAAATGTAGCTTGGAAGATAGGAGTAGGAATTTGAGTGGAGAATGTATATAAATTTTGGTTGCTTTTCTTATTACCAAAAGTTATTTGATAAGCCCCTAATTTAGCCGCTCCTATCGCAGCAATATCACCAACAGTTAATTTCTTCTTATCTGCAGTTTTATCGATAATACTTCCTATATGTAATCCAGCTGCTAGCTCATCTACCGAGGGTTTAGGCCCAAAATCTTTAAAAGGTAATGTTACTATATTGGCTATTGTAGCAGCTACATTAAATACTGTTTGTGTACCAAGTAAAGCTAAACTTGCCCCAATAAAAGCACCCATATAGCCAAAACTAGTTTTTACTCTACCTTTTGTACTGGCAGATACGTTTGATGAAAAGCCTGTATCTAATGCTTTCTCCCCTGATCTGTTTTTATAAAAATTAAGGTATGTATAGTGCTTTGCGTCAGACCCACCAGACAACACGTCCAAAATGTGTACGTAGTTTTGCCCATATCTTTGTATTAGCTTTTTATTTACTATAGAAGCGTAATCATCTCCCATTGTAAAGTCTGGCAGAGCGTGCCCTCCCAATATAAAGCCCGTTGTCACCAAAGGGTATTTTATATAGACTGGGACTCCCCCACTAAAATCTATTTCAGCTCTTTGCACATTTTCCTTGTCTTTTGTTAAATTTAACGCTACAAATACTTGTGAAATGAAGTCTCCATTATTTCTCATTAAGTGAGGGTCTAGTAGTTTATCTAGTATTACTACCGGGCCCACAGAAAGCATAAAAGACCTCATTGTCTTAAATAAGCCTCTATTTGCGCTAGTAATATTTTTTGTATCTCCCCCCCTTTTTTTGAGCTCCTTGTTATATTCTTCAAGATCAATTCCATAATCATATGAACGTATTTTTAAGTCATCTATCTCCTTAAGCAATTTATTATCTCCGTTAATTGGATCTAAATCATCACTAAGTTGATGATATAAACTTTCAGATAAGTCTTTAAGTTTTGGGCTGGTAGCGTGGCTTTCTAAGTCTGTTAAGTTCTCTGGATTTGGGAGCTTTTTAAGTATATTATCTAAAGTCTTGGCTGTTTCTATCTCATGTTTTATAAGCTTATTTTGCAGTTTAAATAGCTCATAATTAGATTTTGAGAAGTCATGTAAGCTAGTCTTTGACAGACTTTTAATTTGTTCTAATACTTCTTTGCTAAATTTAGTTAAGCCCGCAAACCCTGGGCCTAATAAATTTTTTAGAGAGTAAACAGGAGCTTCATAACTTGTCCCATCAGGGTTAATCATTGTTGCTTTAAGAGAAGTAACACCTACTGCATCCCTATATGGCTTAAAGTATAGCAAAGGATTAGCAGGGATAAACTCAGCTATCTTGTCTAAAGCAGCTGCAATACTTTCTAATCTCTCATAGCCAAACTTAGTTATTTTAGGCTTGTCTAGGAAATTATCATGTTCTTTAAATTTTAAAGATGGGGGAGAAGAGATTATGGAACTTAACTGGTTAACAGCAGTAATAAATTTACCTTTATCGACCTCATCCCCTACAAATAGTTCTTCAAGAATTGGCAGAATAATATTAGAGAAATGAGAGTTATCTATTCTGCGGATCGCCCCAACAGAACTAAAAAGAGTAGGTGGACCAGGCTTAGCACCTAAGTTAATTTCCCCCTGGTCAACATCTATTTGGTAGTTCTCCCTTTGTAACTTTCTGACAGTAACCTTTTGATCTTCAAAAGATTTAGTCGTGTCATATTTTGCTTCGTTTAGAAGATTTTCAGCTCGTTCAACTTCTTTACGTAGAGCACTCTTATCGTCCGCATATAAAGTTTCTAATTCACCCTTAACCTCTGTAGAAATGCTAGAATAACTACCTGGAGTACTACTTATATTTTCAGCAGCCTTCATAAAAATGTAGTCATAGTAGTCAGCTATAACTTGACCTTTAAGTATAGTCTTTGTTGTTACTACTGATTCTACATTCTTGTGAATTTGTCCTACTTCTCGAGTTAGCTGTATAGTTTGGTTGTCGAGGTAGAAACCTTTAATAAAGTTGTTAGAGGATGGTTCAAATAAACTATGTAGTATATTATCTGTTCCAAGGTCTTCAAATGAGGCCCTTGCAAGCGATAGAGTATGCGAGACACCAAAGTAAAAAGCTAAAGAGTATATAGTTGAGGAAGAGGCATTATAAGTACTAGAAAGTATCTTCTCGAAAACCCCCCTTCTATCATCTCTATTGTAAAAAGACCTGTTATACTCCTTTATATTACCGTGCAGTAAACCCTTTCTTAGGTCGTCATAATACAGCGAAGAGTAAAACCCTGTAATTGTATCTAAAAAGCGACCCACGCCTCTAATAGCAGTACCTATAAAACCTTCACCTTCTTTATAGAGATTAGGAAAAGCTGCATTAATATATGGCGCAAGCCCCTTATTAATTATATTTTGCAGAGCAAAGTCAGCATAAGCAGCACTAAACTGTTTTAGAGGGTCTTTCTTATCAGGGTCTATAGCTTCCGCTAATATAGTGTAGATATTTGGGTCTCTACCGAAACCGTACTTTTCATAATAGCTGTGAGGGATAGAAGGAGGCAGATAAACCAGACCTTCATAAGGGCTGCTAGAGCCGGAAACGCCTTCTATTTGTGGTCTTAGTAACAGAAAAACTGCTTTTTGTTCTTTATCTAAGATGTTATTTAAAGATTCATTATCTAGGCCTAATTTCTTGTATCTTAGTAGAGTTTTTATATCCTTACTTTTTATAGCTTCTTCTAGGTTTTTACTGCTATACTCTTCAGCGCCTAATCTCACTATATCAGCCTTAATAGCCTGCTGTAAAGGGACTCCAACATCTTTTCCATGCAATTGAACACCAGCTTCTATAACACTTTGATTAGAACTTTTGGATAAGTTATGGCTTCCTACAAGTAAACTATCTTTTGATGCGATAGCCTTAGCGTGAATTAGTACTGAAGAGTTTTCAGGTAGCATATAAATTTTACCCCCACTCTCAATTATCTTTTTATAAAACTGAAGAGATGACTCTGGGTTTCCACCTGCTTTTGCTCCATACGGGTTTTGAGCTAATATAGTGACATTTACTCCAGCTTCTATTCTATTAATAAAGGAGGTGACAAAGTTTTGGTCTGAGGGGTAGGCCAGGGATGCATATATATCAGTTTTAGCGCTTTCTATAAAATTTTGTATTTTCTGGGAAGAGCGGGAATTTTTGCCCCCTAAAATAATATGCTTAAATTTTCCCGCCAAATCGCTTAATTCATCCTCTGGTTTGGCTGTCTTCAAAAATTCAGCTAACTCTTTAGCTTCTTTTACTACTTCTTTGTTTTCAGTTGTTATGGCGTAGTTTGTTTGGTTTATCTCTCCTCTTGAATTCTTTATTAAAGTATCTACGTTACCTGTACTAAAGAAAGCTCTCTTTTCGTCTACAAAAAACTTACTGTGAAGAATATAATTATCTAAGTTCCCAGGGGTATAGCGTCTTCCTGTGGCAAAAGGGGTTACTTTATCAGTAATATCTAAACCGCCTGTAAAAAGAACTCTGCCCATCATAGCTACAAGATGGGAAAATAAATTTCCTGTGTATTTGTCGCCTGTAATTGTTCGATCCTCCTGGCCTATAGTTAAAGCATGAGACTTTATGTAGTCTAAACTACCGGCTAGGTATGTTCCACTCTGCATTAAATGCTCAAAGCCAGTAGAGTCTAGTTCTGGGGACCCTAAAAGTCCTCCAAGTATAAGACCCCCAATTAGCCCCATACCACGCATAGACCCCTTATTACGCATAATATTACTAATTTCCCTACCACCACTACTGGGGATTGCCTCGGGTAAAGGGGGCCTACTAGGGGGGATTTTATCTAATAAATAGGCACCCAACTGGCCAATTACAGGTAAACCTACAACCCCTGTTAGTCCGCCTATTAAAGCATTAGAGAATATTGCTGGTGTTTCATTTGGGTCCTCTTTAAGCTGTTCCCTTGTTTTGTATATTGTAAAGCCTGCCGTGGACTCAGTAAAGAAATTTATAAGTTTCGATACTCCGTACTGTAAAGGTGATAGGGGGCCAGCTTTAAGGTAATTATACAAAGAACCTAAAGCACCTGATAAACCAGAAAAGAGGTCGACGTTACCCCCCATAGATACCACAATACCTTCTTTCTGTGCCTTCCGGTGTATAAGACTTAGAAACTCCGTGTCTGACGATATCTCGTAAAAACCTCCCCGTACGGTACCGTCTTCAGCTTGTCGAAGAAAGTTCATAAACGCCTTACCCACAGTAAGAGAATCTGAAAATACAGTGTCTTTAACGCCTTTGACAAAAGTTTTATGCTCCTTGCTAGTACCTTGAGGTACAGGGGCTTCTTCAATAGAGGAAGAACCTGTTGATCTAGCAACTTGATTGCGTCTAGGAGTTACTGTAGGCCTAAAAGTGTTGCTGAGAAACTTACCGACGGTATTAACCGATGAGCTAAAAGTGTCGCCGACAAACTTACTGAAGTTATTAAAAGCTGGGTTAACTCGAGAGAAAAAGTTGTTGGTTGAGGCGCGATTAGAAGGTAAGCGAGAACTATGAGGAGTTGCAACAGGACTAGGACCAGGACTAGGAGTTTGAGCAGTACTGGAAGGTGCGGGGTTTTTAACGCTCCGACTGCTAGCACCAAAAAAAGCAGGCGCAGCAGCAGTAGCTACAGCTCCCACTATTAGTCCCCCCATAAGGGCACTAGATAGTAATCCCCTATGATTACTAATTCTTTCTCTTCTGCTAAGACCGTGTGCATATATGCCGATTGCTGCTATTGCACCTGCTGCAAAACCAATTCCTGCGCTCTCTAGTAAAGACCTTTCTATATCCTTGAGAGTGTTTGTTTCTGCTCTTAATGATTTAGGTGTAGACCTATTAGAGGTTGAGTTATTACTAGGAGTTTTGGGGGAAGTTGGAACAGGCTTAAAAGTGTTGCTGAGAAACTTACCGACGCTATTAACCGATGAGCTAAAAGTGTTGCTGAGGAACTTACTGACGCTATTAACCGATGAGCTAAAAGTGTTGCTGAGAAACTTACCGACGCTATTAACCGATGAGCTAAGGAAGTTTCCTGCTTCAGATAAAATGTTGGGAGTTGGGGCAGTACTGGTGGTTGATACATTTTTAACGCTCCGACTGCTAGCAGCAAAAAAAGCAGGCGTAGCAAGAGCAGTTACTAATCCCGTCATTAGTCCTCCCTTGACGGAAGCAGATAGTAATCCTCTAGGATTACTAATGCTTTGTCTTCTAATAGTAAACAGACCGTGTGCATATATGCCGGTTGCTGCTATTGCACCTGCTGCAGCACCAATTCCTACGCTTCTTAATAACGACCCTTCTATATCCTTGAGACTGTTTGTTTCTGCTCTTAATGATTTAGGTGTAGACCTATTAGAGGTTGAGTTATTACTAGGAGTTTTGGAGGGAGTTGGAGCAAACTTAAAAATGTCGCCGACAAACTTACTGAAGTTATTAAAAGCTGGGTTAACTCGAGAGAAAAAGTTGTGGGTTGAGGCGCGATTAGAAGTTAAGCCAGAACTAAGGGGAGTTGCGACAGGACTAGGACCAGGACTAGGACTAGGAGCAGGAGTTGAAGCAGTACTGGGAGTTTGCAGATGTTTAACGCTATGGTAGGCAGTAGAAAAGGACAATTTTGCTACAGGCACAGCAAGACCGAAGAACAATCCTGTCATTAGTCCTCTACGGCGGGCAGTAGCTGCTAATCCGTCAGGGGGATTAATTCCTCGCATTCTACCGTGTCCATATACCCCAATTGCTGTTGCTGTACCTAATGCAGCACCAATTCCTGCGCTCTCTAGTAAAGACCTTTCTATATCCTTGAGAGTGTTTGTTTCTGCTCTTAACGACTCAAGTGTAGACCTATTACTAGGAGTTTTACTAGATTCTGGAGTTTTAATTTCACTTAAAGACTCTCCCCAGGTATAGTTTGATGAACCACGCTTAGGACTACTAGACTGTGCTAACACAAGATTAGAATTTGTTTGGGAGTTACCACCAGAAGTAGTGCCGTAGGGGTTACGGAAAAGTGTGTCGGGGACTTTACTATTATTATTATTATTAAGAGATGCTGTAGATAAAGGTACCATTAGGATATAGCAGTGATGTCATTTGTTTTACAGAAATATTAAAGGTCCCCGACTTCTAGTTTATTAGCTATTCGGTAATGTATTTATGTTGTACTCAATCAACTGGTCTACTGTTAGTGCTGGTTGAAATGTGATGTTTATTATAGTGTTTAACAAGTTTTCGTTAAACACGTTAAGCATATTATTTTCATAGGAAAAAGAGGCTGAGTCATTAACGGAGAGAACGTCCCAGAAAGTGAAGGGCAGAGCATAGGGATTAGTGTTAAGAAGGAAACTATATGAAGATATTATTGGTCTGCTTCTAACTATCCAGACTTGTTTATCAAGGGGTTTAGAGTATCCTTCTTTAAAATAAGATACTTTATAGCGTCCTATTGGTAGATATACATCTGAGGGTATTAGTTCTAGTTTAAGGGCGCCCTGACTGGGAAAAGTAATGCGAAAGGGGTCGCGAATAAAGTGTTGTACACTTGGACGAGAAGAACGAGGGGGTTCTATATATAGTGAATACTTAGTAAAATCAATATCAGGAGTTTCCTCATCTAGTTTGTAAGCAGATACTAGCTCTACTACAATAGGGGAATAAGTGAGGGGGAGTACAGGATTGTAAAATAGGTTATAAGTATTGACCATTAGATATGAGTATAAAGCAGCTAACTTAAAGTACAGAAAAAAGAGAAATAATTAAAAAAGGTAGCCCGCGCGGGCTACCTTTAACTAGATCTTAGAGTTTGTAATCAGCTAGCTAACCGCCTTCTAACTTCCTTAAAATATTCGCTTGCACAATATTAGCTTGCAGCATAGCATCTAAATCTTCTACCTCTAAATCCATTGGAGATGAGCCCATAAACATATCGTCCCAGTTATTTATGTGCCCCGCTTCATCTACTAAAGCAGTGTTAAGTCTTGTCTTGTAGTTATTATCTAAGTAAACGTTATATACCCTAAACTTAGTACTGTAATACTGCCCTTCAGCTATTCTCCTTTGGAACCTTCTTAATAAGTTAACACTATTAGTCTCAACTAAAAACTGTAAACCTTTAGTAACATAGTAGTCTATCAGAATGTCCGCTAAAACCGCCTGCAATTGCGCATCTAACCCTGCATCAGGATTGTCTAAAGCTAGTGTAGTGTTATTATCAACAAACTCTAATAATATAATAAGCTGTAAAAGTGAATTTACAGCAGTACCTAGTTTGTTGACTTCTACTTTAGTCCCATCTAAAGTTTTACCAATAATTTTGTACTTATTGGGTTTAGTTGTAGATTGTTTGAGGGAGATAGATTGAGCCAGATTAAGGTCTTTGAATCGAGAAGAGAGTTGAGTATCGAATTCAGGAATAGTTTTTTTGAGAGCTATATAGAATGGATAAGTATACTGCCCATTGATACCAGCTACAAGATTAATAGGGTCTTTGAGGTAGTAATAGTTGGGAATTATAGCCCGGCGGGAGTTGAGAAAGAGAACTTTTTCTGGGTTACGTTTATAGTATATATGTCTAAGAATTGAAGACTTACCACTATTGCTGTGCCCCATAAATAGCGTAATCGGAGCAAGAGAAAAATATAGCTCGTGACAAGAATTAAACCTATCAATCTTATGTTTGGTAAGCATAGTACATTAATTAAACAATAACTGTAAAACTTTAACAAAAACTACATGTCATCTAAAAGCCAGGAAGCATCACTTAAAGCTTTTGAATCCCACTTCGAGTAAGACCTCCTTACTTGTTTTACTAACTCTTTTGCAGATGAAAACCCTAAGTCGGCTAAATCTTCTTTAAACGGCGCAGGATTAACGGGTTTTATAGACTTACTAGCAGGTATAGCCGATATATTATAGTCTGACATTAGATGCCACACCACTGCTGCACACGCATCAGCTATATCCTTTGAACCATCCCTTCTATGATCTATTTTTTTTCCCTTTATTAATTGTATACCAAAAAGCTCTTCTTTTAACTTTGAAGACCACGGTGAGTTATTAGGAAGTATCACTCTCTCTTCATGCAACATCTTTCTCAAAAAATCATATATCTCTAACTGCTTACCCTGCGAAAAAGTTATAACCGACGCATTAAGCCCATTGTTCCTTAAATGCTGCACAGTCTCTGGATTATAATGGTCCGATGTTATCTTTGATAATGGCCTCTTTGCGTGTATCTCGTAAATACATTTGTATATGTTTGTTATACCAACCTGCTGGTTTACTTCCGGTTCCCATACTAGTAGCCCATCTATAATCGCAAATCTTTCCCCCTTAATCACCTCCCTGTGCCCAAAAGCTATTGCATAACTATCTCTTACAAACGCTGGGTCTAAATGCATTACACTACCGTTAATTGTAGGTACAATATCTTCTATCTCTAACCTCACAATTGAATCTATAGCTTTTAACTTAGAAACAGTAATGCTAGTAGACCCCCTAAAAGCTTTCTGAATGTCATCATCTGTAAAGAAAGAATAAGCTTTGTTAAACCTAATTCCTTCAAACTCTAATGCTGCTTGCCTGGGGTCTAATAAGTACTCTGATTGTACTACGGGGTTGTCTCTAGCAGCGTGTACTGGATTTAAGTCCCATGACCTTAATCTAAAGCCTAGCGTGCCTGGAGACTCCTTAGAGAGACCATACAGCTTTTGTATAGCATCACCTTCACACCAAGCGGAACTGATTGCTATACGCTTTGCGTCTTTGCCGAAGGTTACACCAGAAATCCCTATGTTAGACCATAACTTCAAAGCATTACTTTCATCGTTTTCTCTACCTTCATTGTCAAACCTAGCTACCTCGTCCATTACTAAACATATTACAGACGACCCTACCTGCGACGCTGAATTAGAATTACCACTGTATATGTACAATAACTTGTCTGGATACTTTATCTCCTCTTCCCCTATTATTAACTTCTTCCTTTCTACTAACCTTCTTATAGCGGGTACGTGCTCTAATAAAGCTTTAGCTTGGGCAAAAATAGTCCTCTTAGTTTGAGTTGCACTTGTAGCTATACAATAAATAGATATGGGTGTTGAAGTAGCTATACCATAATGAAGCTGAGGAGACTGCATTAGGCATAGTCTACAGAACTCGTAGGCCACAATAATAGAAGCAGTAAAACTTTTGCTTCCACGTCTGCCTGCTTCTACTATTAAAGCTTGATAAGGCTGCGCCGGAGGATAGTTATCGGGATTGACAGAAGTCCGGTCTAGGGCATACCAAGCCTCTAAAATAGCTATCTCATCTTCTGTTAAGGGTATATTATAAAAACTTTTTAGTAAAACCCATTGTCTTGGATTTAACTCCTTTACACCCCAACTCTCTTTGTCTATCTGATTTTCAACAAAATCTACAATGTTGAAATCACTCGTCTCTATCCCAAACTCATCCTGTAAACTGTCAGCTAAATCCTCTAGAAACCCATCTAAATTAAATCCCTTACTCTTTATCGACATCCCCTGTTAACCTATAAATTAATAAACGATATCGTAAACTCATTCGCCCCAATCTTAATATCCAAACTCGAAGTCACCCTTAACGGTGTCGGTAACTTTGACGCTACTACTATTACTCCGTCTGCATCTAATAAACCAGCATAATTATATGTCGTAACAACTGTTGGTTGTATTAGTATAGCGTTATTATTAGTTATATATAAGTTGTCTGTAGTAATACTAGCATTAAAAGAAGCAGAGGGGGAGCTATTAGAATTATCTACTAAGGGGTTAGATGGATAAAATCTAATAGAAGTGATTCCTTTAATGTTAGTAGCAGTACCCCCAGTAGGCGTTACTGCACCCCCAAATCTTATACACCTTAAAATAGCAGCAGATATAGACTCGTTTAGCATATATTTTAAACAATAATGACTGTTGTTCCTACCACTATCTTAGCCCCTATAACAACATTTCCTGCATAAGAAGTTATAGATGTTTTTTCGTAGAATGTATTAAAGTAGTGAAGAAGATATTTATATATAATACCAGCGGGCGTTAAGAGGTTAGTGAGGTGGTATAGATTGCTAGGGGCAGTTATATTGCTTTTGAGGTTTACGAGCCCTGTGAGGCTGTTAATTGGTAGGATATGGGTGTTACTTTCATCTTCTGAAGGGCTAGTGCCGGGAGCAGGATTAGTTTTAGCTGAATTGTAGGGTAATCCTGGTTTAGTCCTGGGTGTTAATATCATTTCAGAGACCTGTTGCTGGTCTTGTGTAGACTCTTTTAACAAGGGATAGAAAGCTATAGACTTATACTCTTGGTCTGAGAGAAACTCATGATTGTAAACTGTTGTTTCTCCACTGTAAGTTTTTGTGTTTAAGTCTGTTAAAACTTTGTAGTTACTTACCTGCTCATAATACCTGCTAAAAGTTGTTTTAAATAACTTATTAAGTTTCTCTATAGGTGTTAAGTCAGAGTCCATAAAATAGGAGATATATAACTTGATAACTGGTTCAGGTAAATATATAGCTGGCGACATCAAAACTTTAGCCAGCTTTCTTAATAAGTAACTACTGTTAGAGAATAAAGGCTGCTTTAGTAGAGATATTTGGAGGCTTAGATTAAACAAAGATGACGCATAAGCTTCTACTAAAATTCCAATAGTGGAGTATCTGTCTAACATCCTATCCATTTCTCCCCAAAACTTACCCTCCGGTAAAGTCATTATAAACAAATTTTTAGCATAATCTGTGTATGCTCTGGCACTTATTGCATAAGTGTTAAACTCATAGTTGTTTATTAGGTCAAAACTTAAACCATAGCAGCAAATTGGTGATAAAGAGCTAATAGGTAGTAGAGAAATGTTACTTAGTTTATAGTCTAAGGTGTATTGTTGAAATAGCCAGTATATCCAATTTGGTTGGTTGATTGAGAGATATAAACTACTGAGTGAAGCTATCAAAAAGTCTAGTTGTGTGTATACTGCCGAGATGTTGTCAGGTGTAGAAGCGCGAGTAAGGTTGTACTCATCCAAAATAGATTTGCAAAGAGATCTACCAAACTCGCAATTCCACCAAAACCTGTGAGCTAAAACAGTTAAACTATCAAAGTCAGGAAATATAGAATACTGTATGGTGTCCGGTAATAAAGGAAGTTCAAGTATAGCCAAGTATAGTTTAGCTGCTTTATAATGTACTTCAGAGTCATAATCAATTGTGAGGTAAGCGTTAAAGAATAAAGAACTGAGAGCAGAGGTTTCAAAAGAGAGGTCTTCGGTATTAGGAGACCCAGAAGACATAGACCCATAGCAGAAACCATTACTGCTATTTACACACACAGAAGTTATAAGTGCAACACTTTTTGCTAAAACAAGACAGTCTTTATAAAAATTATCTACAGCTAGGGACAAGTTAGACTTAGCTGAAATGTACTTAAGAGCTAAGCATATACTAAGACCTAGAAGAGAGTTATCGTATATAGAATCTGAGAGAGGTAATAGTAGAGCGCCGAGGGAGACGCCGCCGTCTTCTTGAATAAGGCTACCGTTCTGGATAAAAGAATTTAAAATGCTGTTAAGAGAAGATATAACAAGACTTTGAGAATCCGACGCGGCGGCTAGTATTAACCCCCACGCTGCAGAAGACACTGATTTATCTACGTTACTAATAGACGTTGAAGCTGTACATCCCCCGCTATAAACAGGTAACGTAAACTCTACCTCTGTATTGTCTGAGTTTAACCCGGCCTTTACAGTTACTATCTCATTAGGAAATCTGTTTATATTATAGCCGTCAAAATAGAATGACTTCTTGTATGTGTATGTATTATCCTCATAAGCTTTTATTTTAGGTTCTTCTTCACTAGACAGAACTATAGTTCTTAACTCCTCGTTTTTAGTAACTGTGCTGCTAACAGACTTAATGTTTATAGTAGAGCTAATAGAAGATTTGCTGCTAAGGAGAACTTGGTGCGAACATTTAGTTTGGAGCGTATGCTCTGTGCAAGATAGAGTAAACGGCTTAAATATATAAGAAGTAGGAGTAACTACAATAGACCTATCATCTAAAGCAGGGTCTGTAAACAAGTTACAATCAGGTAACTCTACACTAGATATAGTTGATGTTCCTTTAGTCTTAAGAAATATAGATGTTAAAAATTGTCTCATAGTAAATTAAAGTCTTTATATAGCTAGGCCTATTATTACGTCCCTTTAATAACTATTCTAGTAAGTCGGCAGTGTAAGTTTAACAGAAGAAACCATAATAACTTCATCAAATTTAGGAACTACATCTGCTGTAGGTTCTGTTACTACAACCTTAGCTACAAAAGGTAGAATAGCATTTGTAATAGAGGACATAGATAAGGTTTCCCCTATGTCTAACTCCGATATAACGTTATTTATAGCTGCTGATATATCAGAATTAAGAGAACTTGAGTCGTAGAAGGAGGAGTACGGTACAACTGATATTGATAAGCTGAAATATTTAATTTTAGCCTCGTTTATTGAAATACTTATCCCTGCCGGCACATACTGCAAAAGGTACTCCTTAAGAGCATTTATATCTTCCTCTAAAAAGGTCGTAGTACCATTTTCTGAGCTAAATCTAACCCACAACTCTATAATCCCAGGTACTCGGTTCTTAACAAAAAATTTACTTATACCAGAGTAAGCACTAATAACATTTTTAATACGCCCAATAGAAGCCTCTGTGTCTACTGATGTCAGAGCAGAGAAAAACCTACTTCTTAAAGAGTCATCGTTTTCTTCGTCCGCTCCCCCAAATAAATCCCCCACAAACGTTCCATCTGTATTCACCACTTCCCCTATGTAGAAATCTATAGCCGGAAACAAAGGACTAAACAACGCTGTCCCAGCAGGTAAATTATTTGAAAAGCCTTCCGTATAAGATTCAATAGAAATTATTGTATTTAAAGCTGTAGACGTTGTTGCTTGCTGTGTTGTATAAAATTGTAGCCCGCTGTCGAGGTCTGTTAAAGTTGTTTGATTGGGGATAGGTATAGCTGAGATAGTAGGTTTTATAATTACAGAGCCTTGAGATCTAGAAGCTGATGTACGACTTATAAGCGGAATAAACATCAAAGAATCTAAGTCGGAACCCTTGGCAGTAAGCGGAGAGCTGGATTCATATACCTCTACCATCCTAGACTCTAAATCCGCTATCACCGCAGCGTTTGACCTCGCTAAAACATAAAACGGAGACGAAGGGTTTACTTCTACTAAACCCCCACTCTGTTCTTCTACTGTAAGTACATAATCATTTAGAATATCATTAAAACTTCTAGGTGTATACATATTTAACCTACTAAATAGTTATTATATCTTCTTCGTTATTAGAAACTGAGTTTGAGAAGGAGTACTGCAAGGAGATCTGGCCGCC
>Ga0214923_10005802_pt1 | contig 14155 bp, 7 predicted proteins | sample LL1510_MetaG_FD_177993 | JGI IMG/M metagenome (GOLD analysis project Ga0214923, IMG submission 177993) | Freshwater microbial communities from Lake Lanier, Atlanta, Georgia, United States - LL-1510 | ecosystem: Environmental > Aquatic > Freshwater > Lake | place: USA: Georgia | collected 2015-10-15 | reverse complement strand
AGGTCGAACTCTTCAGCCATCTAAAGCGGACACTACCGAACTGATAGTGGCCCGGAGTGTGCGTGCGATCACTCGTGCGTTCGGTGAGCGGTGGTCGATTCGACCGAGGAGTGCCTTTCCCCTCAGCCCGGACGCGTAACTACTCGGCCGTGGAGTGATTCTCACGCGTGGACATCTGAATCCTCGCCATCGCTCTGATCAGCTTCCAGAACAGCCAGCCGCCGAGCACGATGAACGTCGTCGGGATCAGAAAGCCCTGCCACGTTGCAGCTCGAATCAGCGACAGCATGCAGATCACTACCGACAGGCCAAGAATGGCTTGGAAGCCCATCACTGCCCAGTACTTGCACTTCCACATCCCGCCTGCTGCAGCGAGCATTAGGACGCCGAAGAGGATTCCGCCGAAAGGGTTTGCGCTGCCGCCGCGAACCTTGAAGCCAGTCGCAAGCAGTGCCAGATTCGTGACCGCCAACGCGAAGGCGATCAACGCTGAGATCGTTACCGACCCTGGTCGCTCGCCGGGGCCAAGCGGCTCAAGGCCTTGCCGCACAGCTTCGTTGCGTTCCTCTGCCGACTTGCGTGGTGGTCGTTCGCTCATGGCGCTCAGTGTGGCATGCGGGGCTGCGGGGTTACGATTGCGGATGTGGACGCAGAGACCCTGATTGACCAGTGGGAGGCAGCTTGGAGCGGGCGTGATCTAGCAGCGTTCCGAAAGGTGTGTGTCGGCGACCTTCACTACGAAGACCCGTTGACGCCAAAGCCGTTGCTCGAACTCGAATCGTTCGAACGCCAGGTTCGCTCGATTTGGCGGGGATTCCCCGATATTCGCCTTGAGGCTGCAGGCCCACGTTTGACTGACGGCCAGCACCTCTCAGCTCCGTTCAGGGCAGTTGGAACTCATCGCGGTCGCATCGGCGGAATTCCGCCGAGTGGCAACACCCTGTCGTTGCATCTGGTCTGTTTTTGCGAGCTACGGCATGGGCTGCTCGCTCGAGTTCGTGCCTTCTATGACCTAAATGACGCACAGATCCAGTTGGGCGTAGCCCCCGAGCCTGGCAGCCCGGCAGAGCGGGCAATGCGCTTGGTGATGGGTTTCGGAGTCAAGGTTCCGCGGGTGCCCGGACTCTTCCCAGGCCGCAAGTAGACCCCTAGACATTCGGGCGCACAACGACTCGTTTCCGGCCAAGCGCACGGCGCAAGCCTGAGCGTGAGGCTGTTGGGTAACTGCTCGCTGGTACGGTGAGCACCCGTGCCAAGGCACCTGCTTACCGGCGAAGAGCTGACACCCGACGAGGTTCGGGGCATCGTCGCGCGCGCACTTGAGCTGAAGTCAGCGCCGCTATCTTCGCGGCAACTCGAGGGTAAATCAGTTGCGCTGATGTTCGAGAAGCCTTCGACCCGCACGCGCGTGTCGTTCGAGGTTGGCGTCGCTGAGCTTGGCGGGCACCCAGTTGTGCTCGGTGCCGACGAGCTTCAGATCAGCCGTGGCGAATCGCTTGCCGATACCGGCAGAGTGCTTTCTGGCCACGTCGCTGCAGTTGGTTTGCGCACCGGTGCAGATGAGCGCTTGGTTGAACTTGCTTCTGAAAGCACCGTTCCGGTGTTCAACATGCTCACCGCAGGTCATCACCCATGTCAGGCGCTTGCCGATCTGATGACTCTGCAAGAAACCTTTGGATCACTCGATGGCCTGAAGTTGACCTACGTCGGCGACGGCAACAACGTGGCTAGATCGCTAGCGATTGTCGGAGCTCTTGGCGGCGTCGAGGTAACTGTCGCTTCGCCTTCGGGATATCAGCTTGAGCAGGTTGCTGGCTGCAGGCTTGTTGAGGACCCAGTTGAAGCAGTTGCTGGAGCCAACGCGATCTACGCAGATGTCTGGGTCAGCATGGGCGATGAGGAAACAGCAAGCGAACGCCGAGCCGCCCTTGCGCCTTACCGCATCGATGATGTGCTGCTTGACGCTGCTGCCCCAGATGCTGTGGCGCTTCACTGCCTGCCGGCCCACCCGGGTGAAGAGATCACTCCAGAGGTTCTCTACGGTTCGCGGCAACGAATTTGGGATCAGGCAGAGAATCGTCGACATGCCCAGAAGGCCATGCTCGAACTACTCTGCGGAGCTGCCTGATGACCAAGATTGATAAGCCACCACGCCCTCGGCCTGGCTCTGTAGTTGAGCTCGAGGCTGGCCCGCTGGCTCATGGCGGCGCTGCTGTCTGCCGGCTCGACGGGTTCGTTGTGTTTGCGCAGGGTGCAGTCCCTGGCGACCGAGTATTGGCCCGGCTTGGCAAGGTCAAGCGCAGCCACGCAGAGGCTCGAGTTACAGAGGTGCTGGAAGCTGGCCCAGACCGGATTGATGCAGTGGCAGACCACCCAGGTGCCCCGTGGCAGATTCTTCGTTACGAGGCGCAGCTTGCTACCAAGCAAGAGGCCGTCGAGCAAGCGATCAAGCGTCTTGGGAAGTTCGAAGATGTGCCGGTCGATGCAATCGTTCCGGCCGCCCAGCAGTGGCGCTACCGCAACAAGCTTGAGTTCTCGTTTGGCGAGAGCGACACGGGCGAGCTGACCTGTGGATTCCATGCGCCGGGCCGCTGGGATGTCGTCGAACCGCTGACAACTTGCATGCTCGGCTCCGAGAAGGTTGATGTCGCTCGCGAGGCAGCGCTTGCCTGGTGTCGCGAGAAGGGCCTCGGCGCCTACGACCGCCGCACGAGCGAGGGCTACCTGCGCAACCTTGTTGTTCGCGAAGGCACTCGCACAGGTGAGCTTCAGATTCGGCTTGTCACCTCGACAGGCGAACTCGACGACGCTGAGGGATTCGCTGAGGCTGTTGGGTGCGAGGGCGTGTTCCACACTCGCATCGACACTGTTGGCGAAACGACAATGGGCGGCGAGACCGACCTCATCTCTGGCAAACCGCACCTGCGCGATGAGATCAGCGGCTTGACAGTTTCGATTTCGCCCGAGGCGTTCTTTCAGACCAACACTGAAATGGCTGAGCGCCTCTACGGGATCGCAGCTGAAGAGGCTGCGCTGCGCGGCCACGAGCGCGTGTTTGACCTTTGCTCCGGAATCGGCACGATCGGGCTTGCTCTGTCGCCGCGTGCCGGCGAAGTGTGGGGCCTAGAGATAGTCGAGCCGGCAGTTGCCGACGCGATCATTAACGCTGAACGCAACGGCATTCGCAACGCACAGTTCTTCGCTGGCGATGTTCGTAAAGACATGGCCGAGCTGGTCGAGAAGGCTGGCAAGCCCGATGTGATCGTCGTTGACCCGCCGCGTGCCGGGCTCTCGGCAAAGATCGTGCGCCGCATTGCCGAAGCAAAGGCGAAGCGCATCGTTTACGTGTCGTGCAACCCCACGACGTTTGCGCCAAACGCTGCTGAGTTCGCTGAGCTTGGCTATGAGCTCAAGCGAGTGCGCCCGGTCGACCTCTTTCCGCAGACGCCTCACGTCGAGTGCGTTGCAGTACTCGACCGCGTTTCTTAGTCAGCCTCGTTAATGAGCGCCGTTAGGCGCTTGTTTGAGGCTCAGCTGTGGACTACTTGGTCTTGAGCCAGGGCGACCAGTTGCCGGCTGCATCGCCGATGCGAACCCAAACGATTGCTGTTTGCTTTAGCACGGTGAGCTTCGGCGCGTACTTGAGCGTGAACTTCGGAGCGTTCGGTGCCTTAGGCGACGGTGCCGGCTTGCCAATATTGAACTCGAGCAGAGTGGGCGCGCCCTTTGCTGCATTGAACGCCGATGTCACGAGCATGTTCTTGCCGACCTTCTTGGCGGTTACCGCTCCGTTGAACGCTGGTGCGACCGTGTCGAGAGTCCACTTGAGGACCTTCGGCGTACCTGTGTTTCCAGCCTTGTCGTCTTGGCGTACCGAGAATGTGTGTGGGCCTGGCGTTGCAGCTGTGACCGTTGCTGGCGAAGTACACGCTGTCCACGCGCCTCCGTCGAGCTGGCACATGAAGCCAACGGCAGCATTCTTTTCTGACTTGTCGCCGACGATCGTGATCTTCGTGCTTGCCAGCTTGGTGAACGCTGGGAACTGTCCAGTCACAGTGGGCGTGCCTGGAGGCATGAGGTCGGTTGTCCAGAAGTAACTGCGGCTCTTGCTCGTGTTACCGGCTGCGTCTCTTTGGCGAATCTCGATGGAGTGCTTGCCTTGGTTGATGCCACTCGCAAATGCGGGGTTGTCGCATTGCGAGAAGCCAGCGTCGTCAATTGAGCACTCAAATATCGAGCCCTGGGATCCGCTCAGCGGGATCGAAAGCTCTGTGAGGTTGCTGAATAGTGCGACCACTGCAGTCGGGGAGGGCGGGGCCACAGTGTCAATCGTCCAGTTGAACTCGACAGCTTCGCCCGGCGAAAGACTCCGACTCAGTTCGCGGACCTTGAAGTTGTGGTCACCGTCGGCAAGTTCGTCGTAAGTGATCGGCGACGTGCACGGCTTCCACGTGGTGTCGTCAAGGTTGCAGCTGAGCGTGGTATTTGCGTGCCCGGTGATTTTGAACGTCGCGAAGTTGTCTGCCGTGATGGAGTTCGGGGTTTCGCCCAAGGTTGGTGTGCCGGGCTGCGTGATGTCAGGCACGAGCGTCTTGTCATATGCAGAGCTGCCCCAACATACGACCGTGTCGTCTGTGTCTGTGGCGCATGTGTGGTCGACTCCAGTGCTTACTTGACGCAGTTTGCCCTGCAATGTCTTGAGCGAATCAGGCAGCTTCAAAGTGGTTGTGGTGTTAAGGCCCCAGCACTTAACCTCGCCGTCGACGGAGATCGCGCATGCGTGCGACGTGCCCACTGAGATATCCGTGAACTGACCGGTGGGCGGGGTCGACTTGCCATTGGCGTTTGAGCCCCAGCACGTGATTGCTTTCGAGATGCCGATGGCGCAGGAGCTGTCGGCTCCCGAGCTCAACTCGGTGTACAGGCCAACTGGCGAGCTCGTGCGGCTGTCGGCTGAGCTGCCCCAGCACAGCAACCTTCCCTCGGTCTTAATTGCGCAGGTGTGCCTGCTGCCAGCGCTGATCTTCGAGAACGTCGCGTCTGGCACCGTGGCCTGGCCGTAGGTGTTCGAACCCCAGCATCCAGCAGTGCCGGTAATCGATAGCGCGCAGGAATGCTGTGCTCCGGAGCTGACGTCGATCCAAGTTCCCTCAGTTGGCGGAGTTGCTTGCCCTGAAGTGCCAACGCCCCAGCAGGTGAGCGCGAACGTGCGGCTCACTGCACATCCGTGGTCGGCGCCGGTGCTGAGTCGGGTGAAGGCGCCGCTTGGCGCGACCGTCCTGTTCTCGGCAGCCAAGCCCCAGCAGGTAATTTTGCCGCTGCCGCCACCAAACGCACACGTGTGTGAAGCGCCGGCAGAGGCCTTCGCAACAGAGGACGGCCACGCTGGGTCATACAGCCAGCCGGTAACGGAATGCGGGCCAGAGTTGCCAGCTGCGTCTGTCTGCCACGCCTCGAAACGGTGAACACCTGGAGCGAGGTCGGGGAACGTCAACGGCGGCGAGCACCCGCCAATCACTGATGCGCCGTCGAGCAGGCAGTTGTACGTTGCCGAGTCTTCGCCGTTCATGTAGATGGTGGCTGTCGCGTTCGTCGTAACGGTCGAAGGAGTTGGGGTGAAGCTTGGGGCAGGAGGTGGAGTCGCGTCGACTGACCATGTGAAGCCGCGCTTGGTGCTCTTGTTACCTGCACGGTCAACCGTCTTTACGTCAAGCGAATGGGGGCCGTCGACAAGGCCGGTCAGAGACAGTGGGCTGGTACAAGCTGCTTCAGCGCCGCCGTCAACCACGCATGTGTACTTCGGGGCTGTCTCGCCTTGAGCAGCTTCGAAGGTGAAGGTCGCGTTGCGAGAGGTTGAGGTTCGAGGCGTTGCAGTTGAGAGCGTCGGTGCGAGCGGAGGCGATGTGTCGGTCGTCCAGCTGACCGTTGCAGGGGAGCCAGTGTTACCAACTCCAATTGGCAGTCCAGCGAACACCGCGTCGGTCGCAACGACTGTGAATGTGTGCGGTCCGTCAGTCAGGCCGCTTGTCGCTGCTGGCGATGTGCATGACGCAAGTGGCGCGGAGTCAAATGAACATTGAAAAGTTGCGCCAGGTTCCGACGTGATGTTGATCGAAACGTCGCGCTGCTTGCTGAACTGCTCAGGCACGTTTTCAAGCGAAGGCGCTGCCGGACCGGTTCGATCGACAGTCCAAGCAACTGTCAATGGGTCACTGACGTTGCCAATCGCGCTGGTTTGAGTTACGAGCACGGTGTGGTTGCCTTCGGCCAGCCCGCTAAGGCGGATGCCAGCCGACGTCGTGCAGCGCGAGTAGGCGGCGCCATCAACAGAGCACTGGAATGTCGAGGTCGCTGCGTCCGCGTCGCCCCTGAACTGAATGTTTACAGAAGTGTCCTTCGTCAGAGTGTCGACCGGGAACGCCGGGTCGAGCGTCGGTGGCTTCGGAGCGATGTGGTTGACCGTCCAGTTGACGGACGTCCAGTCACTGATGTTGCCGGCCTGATCTGCCTGTCGGACGCGGAGGTTGTGAGCGCTGTTGCCAAGGCCCGAGAGCTGAAGTGGGTTGGATGCGCAAGCTGACGGCGTTGCGTTGTCGAGCGAGCAGTAGAACGTTGCGCCTTCTTCGCCCTGCAAGTTGATTGTGGCGGTCGTTGAGTTGACAGTTCCAACTGGAGCTCCAGTAACTCCGGGGGCAGCGGGTGCGACGTTGTCGACAACCCAGCTGCCACCTGCGGGCTCGCTGGAGTTACCTGCGGAGTCGACGGCGATGATCTGCACAGTGTGGGTTCCGTCGGTCAAGCTGTTGATCGTCCAAGGATTCGGGCATGAGTTCAATCGGTTGCCGTCAAGTGTGCACTTGAGCGTCGCTCCAGATTCGATTCCGAATACTCCGATCTGCACGGACCGGGTCTTCGTTGGTGCTGTCGGAATACCGGTTATCGGTTCGGGCTTCGACGGTGCCTCGGTATCGACGTTCCAGATCAGGTTTCCAGTGAGACTCGCTTGGCCGTTTGGTTGCGGACTCTTGTTGCCAGCAGTATCCACCTGGCGCACCAGCAGAGTGTGGTAGCCCTCGGCGAGCCCAGTGAGCACAAGCGGGCTGGTGCAGGAGGTGTAGGAGGCGGCTCCGTCGAGGGCGCACAGGAAGGTCGCGCCGACCTCACCAACGATCTTGATTGATGCGCTCGACGATGGGGTGCGAGCCGGGCTTGCGACCGGGCTGCCGGCGCCACTCAGGTCGATCGTGGGGAACGTTGGTGCGACGGTGTCGATCTTCCAGCTGGCCGTACCTGACGCGCTGGTGTTGCCGGCGATGTCGGTCTGGCGAGCAGAGAAGCTGTGATTACCGTCGCCGGTGAAGGTCCTCGCCGAGGGGCTTGTGCATGGCGCGAAAGCTTCTCCGTCCCAGGAGCATTGGAAGGCGGCGCCATCTTCGCCGCTGAAGCTAATCGAGGTTGTGCCTAGGTTGGTTGCCCCGTTCGGTGCCCCGCTGAGAGTTGGTGCTGCTGGTGGAGTGTTGTCGACCGTCCAAGTTGAGGTCGCTGCGGCGCTTGAGTTGCCAGCTGGGTCGATGGCCGTGATTGAGATGCTGTGGCTGCCGTCAGCGAGACCGCTCAGCGAAAGCGGGCTTGTGCAGGTTGTGGCTGTGGCTCCGTCGAGTGAGCACTTGAAGCTTGCCGCACCCTCGGCGCTGAAGGTGATTGAAGCGCTCCGGCTCGACGACGGCACTTTCGGAACACCGCCGAGGTCTTGAGGGAATGCCACTGGCACAACCGTTGTGCTCGTAGTAGTCGTTCGGTTACCAAGCTGGCCGTAATTGTTTTGGCCCCAGCAGCGAGCGTCGCCCGATTGCAGAATCGCGCAGGCGAAGGTAGAGCCAACGGCAACCTGGGTGGCGCCGCTGACATCGGTCACAGGAGCTGGAGTAGACCGCGTTATGTAGGTGCCGTCGCCGAGTTGGCCGCTCGAGTTTGATCCCCAGCAGTCGACACTGCCGTTCTTGAGCACTGCACATGTCGTGTTCTGCCCACCAGCGATGCGGCTGATGCCACTTATTCCAGCAACCGCTTTAGCAGTCGACTGGTCGTCGGTCGAGCCGTTGCCGAGCTGGCCAGAGATGTTGTAGCCCCAGCACTTGGCCGTCGCATCTGAGAGAACCGCGCAGAAGTGTGAGCCACCACCGCCGAGCGATACGGCGTTGTTTACGCCACTCACGCTCACTGGGCTCACGCTCAGCGTTGTGCTGCCGTTTCCGAGTCGGCCATTGTTGCCGTTGCCCCAGCACTTAATGGTGCCGTCGTTGATCAGTGCACAAGTGCTGTCATAGCCGGACTGCACTGCAGTTGCGCCGCTGATCCCAGACACACTCCCAGGTGTGGCGGAATCGATCTGAGTACCTGAGCCGAGCTGACCATTTGCGTTTGCACCCCAGCAGCGCACGCTGCCGTCATTAATTACTGCGCAGATGTGGTTGGTACCGGCGCTGATCGCCAGTGCACCGCTTAGTCCGGGCACTTGCGCTGGCGTGCCGTGGTCGACTACCGATCCATCACCGAGCTGGCCGTTTGCGTTTGCACCCCAGCAGCTGACAGTCGTGTCAGCGAGCAGAGCGCATGAAAATCTCGAGCCCGAGGTCACCGATGTTGCATTGGTGATGCCTGAAACCAGCGTTGGGGCTGTCTTGGTTGTGGTTGAGCCGATGCCGATCTGGCCGCGGTCGTTGTTGCCCCAGCACGTGACCTGCCGATCTGACATGCGGGCGCAGGCGTGCTGGGAGCCGGTGGCAATTACGCTTGGGACCTGTGCCCAAGGCGTTGGGGGCGGAGTTGAGTCGACCGTCCAAGCCGTAGATGCTGGTGCGCTTCTATTGCCGGCGGCGTCGACGGCCTTGACCGAGAATGTGTGTTCGCCATCGAGAATCCCACTCAGGGTGAATGGGTTTGAACATGCAGCGAACGCTGCGCCGTCGACTGAGCAAACGTATGTGACGGCTTCACCGTTCGTAAAGGTGATCGTCGGGTTGGCGACGTTCGTTGACCCCGACGGCGCTCCCGAAAGCTGCGGAGCGACTGGTGCCACTGTGTCGACAGTCCAGTTGATCGTGGCTTCGCCGCCCACGTTGCCGGCAGCGTCGGTCTGCTTGACGACCACTCGGTGTGACCCTTCTGCGAGCGAGCTGAATGTCGCTGGGTTCGCGCACGCTTTTGGTGCCGCGCCATCGAGTGCGCAGGTGTAGGTGGAGCCAAGGTCGCCGACGATTGTGAGCGTTGCCGTGGTGAGGTTGGTGACTGTCGCGATGCCGCTTAGCGTCGCCGGGCCAGGAGGCACGGTGTCGACGCTCCACGTTGATTTCGTGGCGTCGCTTGTGTCGCCGCTTGAGTCTGTCTGAGTGACTTGGAGGGTGTGCTGACCCTCGGCGAGGCCAGAGCCGGTGAACGGGCTTGTGCACGGCACAGGCGTTGCTCCATCGAGCGAGCAGTTAAACGTTGAGCCAGCAGATCCAGTGAAGCTCGCGCTGAACGAACTTGACGATGTCGCTAGCGCTGGCAGGCCGGTGACAACTGGCGCAGACGGCACGATGCCAACTACTGCAACGCTCGCGGTTGTGGCGTTCGTTGTGGTTCCGTCACCCAACTGCCCCGAGTCATTAAGGCCTACGCAGCGGACTGTGCCAGCCAATGTCAACTGACAAGTCATGAAGCTGCCGGCTGCAACCGCTGTTGTGCCAGTGAACACAGACGGGTCAACAGCAATGTTGCTGGCAGTCGTGCCAGCGTCGCCGAGTTCACCGTAGGTGTCGTCACCCCAGCAGCGCTCACTGTTATCAGACAGCGTCGCGCAGGCGTGAATCGCGCCGACCGTTACGTCAGTAGCCGTCGAGATGCCGGTTACGTAGCCATTGTTCGCTGTCGCATTGGAGTTTGAGGTGTTGGTGCCGTTGCCGATCTGGCCCCAGTTGTTGTTGCCCCAGCAACGCACCGTTGAACTGGTCGTAACTGCGCAGGTGCTTGTGCCACCGGCAGCGAGCTTCGCGATGCCGTTCATCGTCGTGCCGGTGCCTGCGTTTGCGATCGGCACCGGCGAGCTTGATGTAACTTGGTTGCCCCTGCCCAAGCGGCCGGAACCGTTGTTGCCCCAGCATTTGCCGGTTCCTTCTGAGCTCAGCACGCAGGTATGGCGAACGCCGGCAACGATCTGCACTGCGCTCACGATGCCAGGTGTAGTGACTGGCAGTCGGTCAGTCGGCTGAGTCGTGCCAGCGTTGCCGTACTGCCCGTAGTTGTTGGCGCCCCAGCATTTCGTCGTCCCGTCGCTGAGTACGGCGCACGTGTGCTGGTTTCCGGCAGAGATCTGCACTGCGTTGGTGATTCCGCTCACCGACACCGGCGTTGTGCGGCTTGTAGTCGTGTTGACGCCATCGCCGGTTTGGTAGAGGTTGTTCGCCCCCCAACACTTCACAGTGCCGCCGCTCAGCAACGCACAGGTGTGAGCTCCGCCAACTGCGATCTGCGTCGCAGTCGTTATGCCCGAAACTCCAACTGCAGTTGAGCTGCTCGTGGTGGTGCCATTACCAAGCTCGCCGCTGGAGTTATTGCCCCAGCAGCGCACTTTGCCATCGGAGCGCAACGCACAAGCATGGGTAGCGACCGCGGTAGGCAGCGTCGAGTTCACTATGCCCGCGGGTGCTTGGTCGACATTTGTTCCGACCGCGATCTGAGTCACAGTCACCGAGGCCGCATTTACGGCAGGGGAAAAGATCCCCATCAGGGCGAAAGTGATCCCTACACTCAAAGCTCTGCGCCTAAGCGGGCGAAGTTCGCGGTGGCCAAACAATGAAACCGAGATTGTATGGACAAACGGCTTGCCGTTTCAATGCGCAACCGCTTGTCCAGCGCGCCAGCTTGTATCGCTGCTTGATGCCGCTCGCCACTTGCTAACCAGCTCATCGAGCGGCGTGTGGCACACCTCGTAAACTCCGAGGCGTGATCGCAGTCATTACACCCGGAGACGGAACTCTCTCGATCGAAGAGCGCCCCGATCCAACCCCCGGAAACGAAGAGGTTCTTGTTTCTGTGCGCTCAGCAGGCATAAATGGCGCCGACAGACTGCAGCGCGCAGGCTTCTACCCGGCGCCGCCCGGAGCTCCTGCGGATATTCCCGGGCTCGAGCTTGCCGGTGAGGTTGTCGCTCTGGGCGAAGGTGTCGACGCCTCGTGGGAGGGCAAGCGGGTTGCCGCGATCGTCGCTGGCGGCGGCCAAGCAGGTTTATGTGTGGTGCATCACTCAAGCTTGCTCGAGCTCCCCGACACAGTCGACTGGGCCTCAGCAGGCGGATTTGCCGAAACCTTCTCTACTGCCCACGACGCGCTCATCGGTCAGGCGGGGCTTGCAGCAGGCGAGCGCTTACTTGTGACTGGTGCAGCAGGCGGTGTCGGAACCGCTGCAATTCAGATCGCCGCTCTTAGAGGGGCTGAGGTTGTCGCGAGCGTCAGGAACGAGAATCTCCGGGCCAAGGTTGCCGAACTCGGTGCCACTGTCGTCGAGCCTGGAGCCGAGAGCGACGCAGGGCCGTTCGATGTGGTGCTGGAGCTTGTCGGTGCTCCCAATGTCGCGCCCAACCTCTCAGCGCTCAAAACTGGTGGGCGAATCGTTGTGATTGGGGTTGGTGCAGGCGCAAAGACCGAGCTGAATTTGCTGCTGCTGATGGCCAAGCGCGCAAAGATCATGGGCTCAACGCTGCGCGCTCGGTCGAATGCAGAAAAAGCCTGCGTTGCCGCTGGAGTCACGGCAGATCTGCTTCCAGCGTTGGCTGATGGCACCCTCAAGGTGCCAGTTGAAGCGACCTTCGCACTTGCCGATGCAGCCGCTGCCTATGAACGGTTCGAGGCCGGAGCCAAGCTCGGCAAGATCGTTTTGACCACCTGACCCTAGGGTCGCTTAAGCCTAGTACGGCGGGTGTTCTGCCCACCAAGTTCCGAGCTCCCTGAACGCCGACCAAAACGCGCGTTTGTCGCGGTCGTCGTCGAGAGAGAGATCAATGTCGGGCACAGGAAGCACCTCACGCGTGGGCGTGAGCTTCTGCAGCACGCCCGGCTCCCATCGAACCTGCTCAGCCAACGGCAAGCCAAGTTCGTTGACGACTTGCACAGCTTCTTCGCCCATCAGCACCAATATCTTCGGGCGCACAATTTCGATCTCCTCGACAAGTCGAGCCACGCACCCAGGGTCGGCCAAGCTCGAATCTGGCACAGGGCACTTAATGCAAAGCGTTCCGTAGACAGCGAGCGGGTCGATATCGAGCCGCTTGAGCGACTTCATCAGGGCATTGCCGGAACGCCCATAGAACGCAACTCCCTCCTCAATCTCTGCCATTCGCGGAGAGTGCTTGATCAGCATGATGTCAGCCTGCGGATGCCCCGATCCCAAGACTGGCGACATCTGCCCGCGCTGGCAGGAGGTGCAAGCCCGCAGGTCGTGGGCGAACGTGTTCAGCTCGCGAATTGCCCGCTCAAGATATTTCTCGCGGATTTCATCGTCAGTCACAGGCATCAACGTGGTTTTGGACATCACCGGGTCGAGATCCTGCCCCTGCATCAGGACTTGCGTGAAACTCGTTTCACCCGGCGCCGCTTGGCCGCAGTTCTGGCGCCTTGCGGAGTTGCCTTGGTCTGAATGAACTTAAGGGCTTGCACGAACAAAAGCGAGCTTGGACTGCGAACAATGTCTGCGGCACGGAGAGATTCGAGAAACTCCTCTGGCCCGTTGAAGTCGCGCATGCGGATGCGAACCGAGCCCAACCCTTGAGCCACATGGGCATCTGAGCCGGCTCCGGCTGGAAGCCGGTACTTGGCGGCAAATCGGGCAGCTTCCTCGTTAAATTCGCCGATCGCGACTCGAGCGTTGTAGACCTCAATCGCGTCGATGTCGTCGATCGCCGCAAGCAGGTGCTCATAGTCGGGAACGCTGTGCATTCGGTCGAATGGGTGCGGTACGTAGGCGATACCGCCCTGAGCGTGGATCGCATCGAGCGTTTCTTTGAAGGTCATGCCGCGTGGGATGCACTGCTCAATGAACAGCCCGATTACCTCGCCTTGGTCCTTTGTCTTGACCTCTTCGCCAACGATGATCTTGATTCCACTCGCCTTCGCGCGGGCCTCTAGAGCGCCTGAGATCTCGTTGTGATCGGTAACTGCGATCGCCCCAAGCCCGCGAGCTTTGGCTTGAGCAAGCAGTACCTCAACCGGCGTTGCGCAGTCGTGGGAGTGATCGGTGTGCATGTGCAGGTCGACATCGATCATTGGGTTGTTTGCGATCCTGCGGGCAATATCGGCCCGAGCTCGAGTGTCGTGTCTGCGGGATACCAGCTCGAAGCAGCGCTGTTCGATGTCGGCTGCCAAACGATCGGCGTTCATTTCTGCGCGTGCAGTCTCAGCTGCCTGCCGCCATCGAGTTAGCGATGCAGGGTCTAGGGCTGCCTCAATCTGGGCAGCGAGTGTTGCTGCGTCACCTGGGTTGAAGCCTGGGCCAAGCAGGCCATCGCTGAGGATCTCATCGTGGGCCGGCATGGTCGATGCAATCGGGACAGCTCCATGGGCAATCGCTTCAATTGCGTCTTGGGGGCGAGTCGCAGTTGATCCACCGCCGATCACTGCGATGGTGGCCCCGGCGAAGAACCCGGCTTCGTCTTCTTCTTTGAGTTCGACGATCTCGACTCTGTCGCGCAGAGCTGCCCCCAAGGCTGTTGGTGGCGGGGATCCGGGTGGCACTCCGATGCGAGCTCGCCAAAGACCGTCGGGCAGGAGCTTCAAAGCTCGCAGGGTGTTTCGCAACGAGCCGCGCTCATGACCGATTATCTGAGCGATCAATGGGGTTTCGTTTGCGAGCTCCGTTGGGCTGGCCTGCGACAGCGAAGCCCTACCCAAGTGTTTGCAGCCAGCTGGGATCGAAGAGTCAAGCCGCCCTCTCGCCAAGTCGAAGTCGGCCAGGCACATGTCGATGCGTCCGAAGATCGCGCCGCCGAATCGTTTGCCCATCTCTGAAGCAGGAAGCCGTGGGTCGGGGTCATGGAAGTGCCCGAGGTTTAAGGCTCGCGAGTTGCGTAGTGCAGCTGCGGCGAGGCTTGGTGGCAACGGGTCATGAACGTGAACGATGTCGA
>Ga0214923_10005801_pt1 | contig 14155 bp, 11 predicted proteins | sample LL1510_MetaG_FD_177993 | JGI IMG/M metagenome (GOLD analysis project Ga0214923, IMG submission 177993) | Freshwater microbial communities from Lake Lanier, Atlanta, Georgia, United States - LL-1510 | ecosystem: Environmental > Aquatic > Freshwater > Lake | place: USA: Georgia | collected... | reverse complement strand
GTACAGCGGTTGCCGGTGATCTTTCCTTCTACTACAACCGTCCACGTCGAATGTTTGGCAAAGAAGGCAATGTAGCGGCAGGCTTGGTTATCAGCAATATGGGTAACAAAATGGCGTATTCCGAATCCGGGCAAACCAGTTTTATTCCCGCGAATATGCGTTTAGGAACGACCATCACCACGGTCATTGACCGTTATAACAAAGTATCGTTTTCGTTGGATCTTAACAAATTGCTGGTTCCTACACCGATTATCGATAGCGGTTCTGACCCTAACCAGAAATCGGTGATTGAAGGCATGTTAGGGTCCTTTAACGATGCCCCGGATGGTTTCAAGGAAGAGCTGCGGGAGATTAACCCCTCCATAGGGGTGGAGTATCTGTACAACCAGGTTTTTGCCCTACGGGGTGGCTACATGTACGAGCATCCAACCAAAGGCGGAAGGCAGTATTTCACTGCAGGTATGGGTTTGCAGTACAATGTCTTCAATTTGAATTTCTCTTATTTGCTCCCGGTAGGTCAATTGCAGACCAATCCTTTGGCCAACACCTTGAGGTTTTCGCTGATGTTTGACCTTGGCGCCTTGGGGAAATCTTCTGAGTCCGAAGATGCGATACCGGTAACGGAGTAGTTTGATTCAATGAACCCTGAGAAAGGGGTTGTTATCGCGCTCGTTGGCGATGCTTGTGGCGGCCCCATGGCCAGAATACACGGTGGTATGGCCGGGCAACGGCATCAGGACATGGTGTATGGAATGAATCAGCGTGGAGTGATCACCCCCCGGCAGATCCGTTCGCCCAATACTCCCCTCGAAGAGGACATCCCCTGAAATCACGCTATTCAGTTCAGGAATATAGAAGCATAGGCTGCCTGGAGAGTGACCCGGGGCTTGCATAATTTGAATTTCAGGGCCATCCCAGAGAATTTGATCGCCATCAACCAAGAAATTTTCAGGTTCCGGGGAGGCCTTGGCCTGTACCCCGAACAAGGGAGCATAGGCTTCAAGACGATGCAAATCAGGCAAATCCAAGGAGTGCATTCGAGGTCGAAGACCGTAGGTTTGGAATACCCATTGGTTGCCCAGGATATGATCCAAATGTGCATGAGTCAAAACCAACATGACCGGTCGAAGGTCATGGCTTTGGATGTAATCGGAGAGGATTTTTTCTTCCGCGGGGGTATAACAGCCCGGATCGACCAAGATGGTATTGCCGTTGGGAGCGATAACCAGGTAGGTGTTTTCTTGAAAAGGGTTGAAAGTGAAGGTTTTAATCATAAGAATACCTTGGGCAGGTTGGATACGAGAGTGGGCTTAAGATAAGTATTTTTGGAATAATGAACGCAAACAAGGTCATGGATTTTATTCGAAAGGCGAATATGCTTTGTTTGTCCTATCTACGTTGTTTGTCCTTTTGGGGGGTTAGGTTTCTTTTCGGTTTTGGCCTGGTATTGGGATGCTTGGGTATTCCATGCTATGCCCAATTGCAAATTCAAATGACACCGTTTGGGTCAAATCAGCGTCAAATGCTTGAAACCCAATGGCAGTTTATGGAGTCCGGGGAACACAAGATTTATTATCCTCTGGGTTTGGATAGTACAGCTCAATGGATTCATCGTTGTTTGCCTTTGATATCCACAGCTCTAGAGCAGCAATTTAACGTTCGCCCGGAGCATCCTTACCAATTACTTCTCTACAGGAATCGATTGGGATGGGAAGAAAGTAATCTAAATCGAGAGAAGTTTTATTACAATATCGGTTGGAATTTTCCAGCACCGGGTAACAAAATTCCAATTTGTGCAGATCAGTATTCCTACCCCATGATTGCCCAAATCCGCGAGGGTATCGCACGCATTCTTATTGCTGATTTGGTCTATGGGGGGAATTCGTTCCAGAGGATTCAAAATCAAGCCATTCTAGTCCTTCCATCATGGTTTACCGAGGGTTTAGCCAGGTATTTGGGATTTGGATGGAGCGGATCAATGGACCGCGAATTGCGTGAATGGGTCCGAGGTCGGAACAAACCAGGGTACGGTGAATTGGTTCGCCAAAGGCCGGATCTTGCAGGGACGCTTTTCTGGCATCGTTATATCCGTTTGAATGGAGAAGGAAGTGCCGCTCGTTTGTTGATGGCCGCACGGTCTCAACGGCAAGTGCAGTCCGCGTTTCGAATTTTGAACAAGGAATCTTACAATGAATTTGTTACAGGAATTTTAGAAGAATATCAAACCGAGATCGCGAGTGATTCTGTTGAAAATGCCTTAAGCCGTGACGCTTTGGATTTGCCTTCCCTCAAACGAATTCCGAAAAGTAGAGTGCGCATGGATTCCAAGGGGAAGCAAATTGCTTTGGTTACATACCGAAGGGGTCGTTATCGAATATTGACTTATGATCGCGGAAGCAAAATCCTCCAGGAAGTTTTCCGAAGCAAACGAGTGCGTAGAATGGACGCCAATTCATTTCCTGTGATTGCTTGGCACCCTGGCGGTCAGCGCATATTCGCCATTGGAGATTTCGGCAAGGGTTTGACTTTTTGGGATATTCAAAAGCAAGCGGATGGGCTCTGGATTCAAGATCAGCAAATGATGAAGGATATGGACTGGATACAATCCATCGACTGCTCACCGGATGGGAAAAGCCTGGTGGCCGCTGGCTCAAAGCATCATCATTCTCGATTAATGCTATGCAGCCTGAGCACCAAACAATGGCGAATATTGCTTGCCGATAGTCTAGAAAAATCTGATGTTCGCTTTGTTCCTGGCTCTAAAGGGGTGGTTTTTGGATTTTCTAAGCCTTTGGATTCTCTGCAAATTCTCTATCCAACTGGTCATTTGCCTAGACAGACCACTGGAATTTGTCGCCTTGACTTTTTGCCGAAAGCAATACCAGTAACATTATTTAGCTCTGATACTGAAGAAGTCTCCTTACCACTACCCCTTGTGGGCGGCCGTTTACTTTGGCTCTCCGATCGGAGTGGATACCGAATTCAGTACTTGGGCCAATGGGATACCGTTGCCGAATCGCCTCAAGCGATACCTCCGTTTGCGCTAAATTTAGCATGGCACGAAGCAGGTGCTCAAAGCACTCAAATTGTCCTGGGCGCCAAGAGTTTAATCACGGATGCAACGATAGGATACCGAAGTCGGTTGGATACCTTTCAAAAACCAGAGGAGTACGCTTCCGTTCTGCCTTATAATTCTTGGCGTCGAGAGCAGCGCGCCTTTGATGCTGCATTGCTTACCAGTGGTTTTGTACCTGGGTCCAAATATTTACCTAGGCGGGTCAATGTTGGACTTTTCACTTTCCCTGAATTTCATAGGGATTCTTCTTTATCTGCTGAAAAGGTTCATTCCGATGTCCAGGATCGAACTGGCAAGTCTGAGCGAAGGACGCCTTTGGGTTTGGCTATTAGAGACTTGTTTGCATCCAGACCGGCCAGGGTGCATGCGATTTTGAGAAAGGGCCCTTATGTCAGGGCATCGGCCTTGGATAATATAGGGATTCAAGCAGGCAATAATATCCTTTCGGGTCGGATGCCTTTGCTAAGCGCAAGTCCATTGCATATACTGCATGCGCAGCCTGGGGCTGTTACACGCATTAGTCTATCTGATGTCCCTGAAGATCAAACACTTTCTGCTGGGGCATTGATATTGCAATCCCTTACCAATTTTCAATCGTATTTGCTATACGAAAATCTCAAAGGGTTAACTGATTGGAGAATGATGGGCGTGTTTTCGATGATGCCTGCTGATCAAACGTACGGTAACCCAGGAATAGGGGCTGTTTCGTCAGGACCTAACCGCCGTACCTTGGAGTTCTACACTTCCGCAACTTATCCCCTTAGTCGTTCGCTAGGTTTAAGTGCTACGGTTGGCCATATAGCCTCAGTAGATCGAGGTCCTTTGAACCCGGATAATCCCAAAGGAAATTTGGATAATGTTGAGCATCTCAGCGGAATACGCCTTGAGGCCATGTGGGACCAAAGCAAAGAATCTTCTGGTTGGAAGACGGGTGGTTTTCGATTTAAAGTTTATGGTGAAAAATATTTTGCTACTGGAGGGCGCTTGGGGTCGGGGAATCTTGTGGCAGTGGATGGGCGTTCATATACAGGGTTGATGCCAGGATTGGTTTGGGCTAATCGTTTGAGTTTTCAACATTCGGGTGGTATGCTCAAAGCTAATTACATGGTTGGAGGTGCAGAGCAGTGGCTCTTACCACGTTTTAATGGGGATATGCCAAGACCGGCATCCAACGAGGTTTTGATGTATGCCTTGGCTGCTCCTGTCAAAGGCCTGCCCATTAACACCCGAAATGGATCCGCATTTATTTCCTCGGGTACCGAGCTGCGCCTGGCATTCTCTGCGTTGCGTTCAGCGATTCCGGTTGGCTCTGATTTTTGGCGGACTTTTCGAATTTACGCCTTTGCAGATGGGGCAACTGTTTGGAACCGCGGACAGTTTCTTCAAACCGATACTTTGCTTTTTCCGACACAAATAACACAAGGTCCTGTAAGGGTGGATCTTTTTCAAACCTTGTCGCCATTTTTGTGGTCGTATGGAATAGGACTGCGCGCCAATATTCTGGGGTATTCTTTGCGTTTGGACAGGGCTTGGGCCAACGAGAATCGCAAGGCCTTGCAACCTACCTGGGTTATTTCCTTGGGGTTGGATTTTTAGGGCCTCTTTTGGGCTTTTTGCTTGGCGTTTTTCCGTTGTCCTTGAACGCTCCAATAACCTGGGAATCGGGTTATATTTGCCTCTAAACCTTACAATAATGTTTGAACCTACTGCCCTTTTTTTGATTTTTAATTTAAGTTCTGGGGAATTAGTCCTGATTTTTGCGGTTATCCTTTTGCTTTTTGGCGCCAAACGTATTCCTGAGCTGGCGAGAGGTCTTGGCAAGGGTATTCGTGAGTTCAAAGATGCTTCTTCAGGGATTAAAAGGGAAATTGAAAAAGAAGCTGAATCCGAAGACGTCAAACGTTCTTGAAATCGTTTAAACCTTGGACTTGGCTTTTGAAAGAATTTCAGTATACCATGATCGTCTACGGTTGGGACAAACTACCGTTAAAGACGAGGTCCTGCGCTGTTTAGAAAGCGCAAGGTCTCAGGCACATTTGAACGCCTTTTTGGAATTGTATGCCGAGGAAGCCTTGGAGAGGGCTGAGGCATTGGACCAAGAAATTAGCGTAGGCAATTTCAAGCCCCTCACCGGGGTAATCGTCGGTATCAAAGACAATATATGTTATGCGGGTCACCAGGTGAGTGCTTCTTCCAAAATCCTGGAGGGTTTTCAGTCGCTTTATTCGGCCACAGTGGTCGAAAGACTTTTGGAGCATGGGGCTGTAGTGATTGGTCGATTGAATTGCGATGAATTTGCAATGGGTTCTTCGAATGAAAATTCTGCTTTTGGTCCGGTCCTGAACCCCTTGAATACATCACGTGTACCCGGTGGGTCCTCCGGTGGCTCTGCTGCAGCTGTTGCGATGGGGGCATGTCATTTGAGTTTGGGAACCGACACGGGCGGTTCAGTTCGGCAGCCGGCAGCATACTGCGGTTTGGTGGGTTTCAAACCCACCTACGGTCGAATTTCTCGACATGGACTTATCGCGTTTGCCTCCTCCTTCGATCAGGTAGGGGTATTTGGACAATCGGTTGAGGATGTTGCTCGCCTAGTTACTTGCATATCCGGTAAGGATGATTTTGATTCAACATGCACGGCCGATGCCCATGAATCTTTGGTTCCCAAGGGCGAGAAGAAGCTCTTTCGAATTGGTTATTCACCTAGCTGGATGAACAGCTCTGTTTTGAATAAAGAACTCCAGTCATTGTTAAAGAATTTCTTGGAACAAAGTGTCAAGGAGGGGCATACCTTGATTCCTTTTGAAATTGAAGAAATGGATTATGCCATTCCGGTTTATTATATTTTGGCAACCGCAGAGGCTTCTTCAAATTTAAATCGTTACTCTGGTTTGAATTACGGTGTTCGCCATGCGGATGCTGATTCTTTGGAGAGCACATTCAAGCTCTCCCGCTCTCAGGGTTTTGGTCCCGAAGTTCAGAGAAGGATAATGTTAGGAACATACGTATTGAGTGAGGGATATTACGACGCATACTATGTGAAAGCTCAGAGAGTCCGTAGAATCCTCCGGGACCAATTTCAGCGAATTATGTCAGAATGCGATGTTTTTGCCCTTCCAACTACGGTAGGACCGGCCTTTGGGATCGGCTCCAAAAGCAATGATCCTTTGGCCATGTACCTTGAAGATCAATTTACCGTACTGGCTAATTTGACGGGATTACCCGCGATATCGATTCCATTAGGCTCTGATGAAGAAGGAATGCCTTTGGCCCTTCAATTCATGGGATCTTCTTTTCAAGAGCAAGATCTGTTCCAGGCCGCAAGTCAGTTTTTTATTAAGGAAAGTATAAAAAATATTTAATGAGATTATTCCGGTTTGCTTGTTTGGCTCTTCTTGGATCGTATTCGTTCAATGTTTTTGCACAGGCAAGTGGAACCCCTGCTTCTGGTTCAGTTGGTGGCTTTGATCTTGCTAACGAAGCCATTATACGGAATTTGGATAGCTTGGTTTCGCTTCGTTTTTTCAAAAAAGAAGGATTGACCTCACCTGCGCCAAACAAATATGGATATCCCGTGGGATTTGCACCACCTTTGGTGGATTCTGTTATTTCACGTAGAATGTTGCAGATTCAGTCTCCCATTCCATTGAGGCACAATGCCCATGTTCGGGGTTTCATTGATTTGTATGGAATTCGACGCAAAACATACACCGAGAGGGTGATGTCTCTGAGTAAATACTACTACCCCATTTTTGAGGCTGCTCTTGAGCGGCACAGGCTACCGCATCAGCTCAAGCATTTGGCGGTAGTGGAATCGGCTCTCAATCCTACTGCGGTAAGTCGGGTGGGTGCTTCCGGCCTTTGGCAATTCATGTACGGAACCGGCGCCCAGTACGGTCTCAAAGTGAATTATTACCTCGATGAGCGAATGGATCCTGTACTGTCCTCGGATGCTGCATGTCGATTCTTGAGGGATTTGTATCATACTTACAACGATTGGCTTCTCGCTTTGGCCGCCTATAACTGTGGACCAGGGAATGTGAACCGTGCAATTCGTCGATCAGGGGGTAAAACAACCTTTTGGGAAATTATGCCTTATTTGCCTGCTGAAACCAGAGGTTATGTTCCAGCATTTATTGCGGTGACTTACCTCATGTCTTATCCTGCAGAGCATAATATGCAGCAGTATCCTTTGATAGCCTTACCGGCCGAAACTGATACCGTCGGCGTACAAGGGCCTTTACCTATATCCTATTTCGCTCAGTTGCTAGGCTTAGAGGCAGATGTTCTCGCCTTGTTGAACCCTCAACTCAAGCAGAAGTTTGTCCCCTCAGGATATCCGGAATATGCCTTGAGAATACCAGCCAAATTGGTGCCTGAATTTGAAAGAAAAAGAGCCTCGTATTTGAATCATGTCTTCGACCTTAGTCAATCCCGAGTTCTCGCAGAGCAAGCCGCAGCCGCGAATGCCGCCTTAGCGGATCCCGGTTCATCCAAAGTCCCTCGAAAAGAATGGGTCTATCATAAGGTTCGCCGCGGCGAAAAATTGTATAGCATTGCGGTGAAGTATGGTACAACGTTAAAAGAGCTTAAGCGAATTAATGGTCTTCGAAGTAATAATGTGCGGGTTGGAACACGAATCAAGATAAGAAAAAATCCTGCGCCTACTCCTACAGATGCTGCTTCCAAAGATTCGACGGTGGTCAATTCCACCAAAGAAAATCCTCCCAAGGCAGGAGTTGTTTCGGATACAACCACAAACCAGGATTTAGCAGTTTCCAAAGCCAAAACCTCACCTGCAGGGACAGGCTCTAAAGTTAATTCTTCGGTGGCGAGTAAAAGTTCTGTCACTTTTTATAAGGTTAGGCGGGGGGATTCATTGTATGGGATTTCAAAGAAATTTGAAAATTTGACGGTTGAGGATTTGATGAGGCTTAACAATCTCACTATCAGAAGCCAATTAAGGCCTGGCATGACATTGCGCGTTAAAGCCAAATAATAATTAAGGAATGGGGGTATTGCTTCGGTTATTGGGTTTACTCGCATTAGGATTATGCTTAAGTTTTGGGGGATGCGTGAATCAGGGCTCTCAGCCGGATTCTCTCGGTGGTGTTGGAGAGATTTTAGTTGTCGGGGATCCCGCCCTTTGGAATGGGGATTTGGGCGTTCTTTTGCGAAAAACCTTATCCTCAGAACAAATAGGTTTGCCTCAAGCAGAGCCTTGGTTCAAGCTTATTCCGGTTCAGGATTTGGGAGCCAATAAATTCCAAAAAAGGCATCGGCTTATTTTTCATTGGGTTGCTGCTGATAATTTTTCAGAATTGCCTCATGAGATTCAAAAGGAGGCTAAACTTGCTTTGAGTCGCCAAAACGTTTATACGCGTTGCGTTCTAAATTCTCAGGCTTATCCCCAGCGCGAAGTTTGGCTTGTGGCCAAAAATGTGGAGTTCTTGAAAAGTTATCTACTTTCCAATAAGTCCAGTTTACTTCAATATTTTTTGGACCTGGACCAGCAACTTATCTTAGGAAGACTTGATCGGTTGAATCAGGCGGATAGCCTCGTATCCATGATTCAAGACAGCGTTGGAATACCTCTGAAGACTTTGCCGGGGGATTATCGTTTGAAAGTGTTGCGCCAATCATTCGCTTGGATTAGCAAAGAAATTCCTGGCGGCTCTATGAATATTGTATTATGGAAGAATAAAATGGGGAGTCAATCTCTTCAAGGAGCAGAGGCCGTCCAGAGGGATCGGGATACTGTTCTCGCTCGATGTATTCCAGGGCCTACCGAAGGATCTTATTACCTCACGGAATACCTAATGCCGCCACTAAGTATATTTAAAGCAAATACAGGATGGCATGTTCGTGGTCTTTGGAAAATAGAGGGGGATTTCATGGGGGGACCGTTTGTGCATCGTTCCTGGTTAAGGGAAGGCGTGGCGTACCATGCAGAGGCTTTTGTGTATGCTCCTAACGAGCCCAAAAGGGCGTGGTTACGGGAGCTGGAGGCCTTGTTGACTTCAATGGTCTCGGTTGAATCTTCGAAATAATTTATCCTATGTTGCGCATTTTGATACTTGGATCCGGAGGCCGTGAGCATGCCATGGCGGTGAATTTGTCTTCAAGTCCCCTCTGCGATGAGCTGTGGGTTCATCCTGGTAATGCGGGTACCCGCCATTGGGCTGCCAAGGATTGTCCGGATTGGCGGGATTTTGGGACTTGGTCAAGGTGGGTCAGAGAACATCGTGTGGATTTGGTGGTGGTAGGGCCGGAAGATCCGTTGGTGCAGGGTTTGGTGGATCAATGCAAAGGAGACCCCGAGTTGGCGCATCTTGCAGTTTTGGGTCCTGACCAGGCGGGGGCCCGCTTAGAAGGCAGCAAAGACTTTTCCAAAGCCTTTATGAATCGGTATGGAATTCCCACGGCCATGGCGAGAACTTTTGAGGCTTCGGAGCGGTTGGAGGCGGAGCGGTATTTGGACGCCGTAAACTACCCGCTGGTGCTCAAAGCAGATGGATTGGCCGCAGGCAAGGGGGTGGTCATTTGTGCATCACGAGAAGAAGCGAAAGAGGCCCTGGACATGTTTTGGGTTCAGAATCGTTTCGGCAATTCCGGATTCAAAGTATTGTTTGAACAATTTCTGAATGGAATCGAATGCTCGGTCTTTGTCCTCTGTGACGGAACCCGTTCGGTAACCCTCCCTGTGGCCAAGGATTACAAAAGAGTGGGCAACGGAGATACCGGACCCAATACCGGGGGTATGGGGGCTGTATCGCCTCCCCCCTTTGCCGATAATCTATTTCTTCAAAGGGTCGAAGAACGAATTGTGCGGCCTACGCTCGAGGGTTTGAAACAAGAAGGCATTGAATACAGGGGCTTTCTTTTTGTGGGGTTGATGAAAGTCGGGGAAGACCCTTATGTTATTGAATACAATGTCCGGATGGGCGATCCTGAAACCCAAGTTGTTTTTCCGAGGTTGGGACCGGATATGCTGGAATGGATGTACGGGGCAGCCCAAGGGCAATTGCCTCATGGTAGACCTTGGGTGGATCCTCGCTTTGCGGTCACCACCGTGGTATGTTCCGAAGGGTACCCTTCGGAGCCCAAGACCGGGGCCATGATGCAGTGGCCCAACGAGCCGGGGGATGATCGTTATTGTTTTCATGCAGGAACGGCGTGGACAGAGAATCAGGTGGTTAACAGTGGGGGCAGGGTCATGGCTACCACCGCCTTGCATCCTGAACTTGATCAGGCCGTTTTGAAGAGCAGGAATCTGGCCTCGGCAGTGGATTTTGACGGGGCCTTCTACCGATCCGATATCGGTGATGATTTGTTATATGGCGATCGTTCGTTTTCGCGCAATGGTTCGTAACCGCGCGATTGTTCGTAATTCCTGGATCGGTCGTTACAGCAGGTATTTCTGGTGAATTCGCCACCAACGATCTGGCAATTCCCCGGCGGTTGCTTTGAGGTAGTCATCGTAGGTGCAGGGTACGAGCAGCGAACGTTCTTTGCGTGATCCCGCAGGAACCGGTAGGGTAACTTCGATCCACCATCGGCCGCTCTTCTGGCTTTTTACAAAAATCAATTCATGATCTCCTGGCAGGGCCATCGTGTACCGCGTATAATTCCTTGAATTGATCCGAGGGGTATCATCGCAGCGTTGTGAAATTCCTTCCAACAAATACCAAATACCTTGGGCGAGGACTTGGGCCCCGGCATGGACCTGCGCCCCGGCATGAGCCTGAGGTTGCGATGTGTTATGATACTGATCAGTATTGGATAAATGATCCGATGGATAATAATCGCAGAAAAAGCCAGCCTTCAGCAAATCGTTGGCCCCGGCATAATGAGTCAGCTGACAAAATTCATGAGCGAAGAGTCCGTTGGGCCCCCCATAGGGATTCCCTTCCGTATCGGACCAACGAACACTGCTCAAACTAAAAACGGTGAAATCGGAGGATCGAAGGAGAGGCTCTGCCCAGTCAGGATGCTGACGCAGAGGGCCTAATCGAAGCTGCTCAAAGCGCATTTGTTCCAAGAGAGCAGATTCACCAGCTTCTTGATAGTGCGATTGACCAGCCAAACAGCTCAAATTGAAAAGATGCAAAGAATCGTTTTCGACCAAGCTTCTAAGGGCAAATTCGTACGGTGCCAGGTCCGGACCTGTTTTGAAATGAGTGCGGGAAGAGACAATCGAAACGTCGGTGGGACCATTCCCTTTGAATCCCTGGAAGATCCCTCGGAGCAGGGGTAGGCTTCCCCCAATCCAAACCGGAATATGGCCCAGCTCCCTCAAATCTGAGCCTACTTGGGCTATAGCCGATAGGGTATCCTCGAAGGACCTCCCCGCAATCATGTTACCCAAATCTGCCACAGCCGGAAATTGCTCACCCAATGGCAGGGCATAGAGTGCAGCGCGAATCCTATCGGCTGCCGCCTCCCCTGACTTCCAAGGAGTGGCTGCGTTCTCCGGACTTTGTCTGAAATCATCAAGTCCAATCAGAACCACCGTGGTCGTGCCGGGTAAATCCTTACGAGCCGTGAGCCTGCGAATGGATGCTCCTATGGCATAAGAAGGATAGAAATCTGACTCTGGAACAGCGTCCAGGTCAGGTTGCATAAAGAAGTCGAAGTTACCCGAAGAGTCGCTCAAGGTTCAGTTTATCGGCGTCCTAAGGTCATTTCGAGAGTAACTGGAACCAAGCCCAAGGTTCCTCCATCGTAATTCACTACGGTTTTGAGTTGTTGGGTGTTGGTCCCGTTGAACAAGACTTTGAATTTGTAAACTTGATTGCTGGTATCCGTTAAGGTGATGGTATCCACGGTATTCACCCAGGTTCCTCGGCCCAACAAACGCACAGTGTCCAAAGGAAAAGGGATTGTGGGTGGCAAGGATGGCCTGAACTTGATATCGTAATTCACGGTCCTTGAAGGGGTTTTTTCGAAGGCAATATACCCAGCCTGTGATGCGCCCCCTTGAATGGGAATGGTTTGACCCAGAACGGCTACCGAAGCGGAATAGGTCAAACTATCAACATCCCAGGTTCCCACCAGGCGATTGGCGTAGGTTTCGGCCGGTGAAAGGGGCGGGGTATTGTCGGTCTTGCGGCAACCAAGCAGCGCCGACGTCATCAGAACCAACACGAGCATAGTCTTTTTCATAGGAATGAGGTTTTGGGGATGAAAAGCAGAATTTCTGTCATCGTATGACCAAAAATAATGAGGAGAGCCCATCCATTACATATTTGTTTGATTTTTCAAATTTTGCTCTATAATTTTCAAAAGAGTTAGAAATTCTCTTTCTCCGTTTAGCTTTGGTTATTGCAAGTATATGGCCATATCATTGAAACTCACTTTCCTCTTGAGCATGCTCCTGTTGGCGCATCGAGACAGACCTTCTTGGTTCGTTCAGACAGAGGAAAATGCGGATTACGTGACCGAACTCGAAAACAAGGTTAACAAAAATTTATCAAGGAGTGACCTCAAAGACAAAGGGGTCTGCCATCTTCCTCATCAGATTTTTGAGGGGCCAATTCCTTTGCAAACCGACGTGGAATGGCATGGGTTTTGTCCCGAGCACCATGAATCTCAGGCATTGGAACCCAGAGGGTATCATGGAAGGCCTTTTCCTTTGCAGGACTTGCAGGAGCGTTGGTCCGACTTAGCGGCTCGAATGCACAAAGCCAAGCATTTATCCTCTTCTGAACAAACGGAGGCTGCTGCTTTGGCGCTGGTCCTGGCATCGTATCAAATGAATTTTGCGACAAAGCCTCATGATGTTCATCCCGCAATGCCATATTTGAGGTACCTGAAACAAGCAGCACCTCAATGGCCCGAGTCTTTGAATAACCAATGGCCGATTTTGGAATGGATTGCATTGGAATTCGCCTGTCAAAACAAACAAGAGAAGGAAAGGCAATTTTCAAATTTTGCTAGCAACGAAATGCTTCTTCTCTTAAAAGAAAATCGACCTGCAATAGACCTGGAAACCTCTTTGTTTTGGCGTTTACTGAATGCCCATAAACGTTATGAATGGGCTTTGACGGACAATAGGCCCATGGACGCCTTGGCCTATTACAGGGAATCGCATTTTCACCATTCCTCTCTTCTAGCATCGCTCAGTAAACCAGGAGTGGATTATCCCCAAAGGGCAATGAATGCGGGTGGAAAGGTGAGGGACTTTTGGTTTTTGGTTGCGTTTGTGGGTGTACTAAGTGTTATTATGTGGGGAAGGTACCATCGGGGCAGAATAAAATCAGAGGCTATTGCATTGCCAGCTCAAGATGGTGTTTTTTCAGGGCACAAAGTTGAATACGAGGACGATGAGGCTGTAACCGCATCGAGGGCCACGGATTCATCCACTCCTGTTTATGGGGATTTGGCTTCCCTTTGGAATTCCAAACTGCATACCAATCAGCAATGGGAAGATTTCAAAACAAAATTCAATCAATGTGTTCCAGGCTTTATACCGAGTCTTCGCTTGGAATATCCTCGAATGACGCAATCGGATATTCGTTTGGCCTGCCTTATTCGCATGGGCATGACCAGTGTCGAAATCTCCAATATACAAAATATTAGCAATCAAGGGGTGTCGATGGCTCGATACCGCCTGCGTAAGCGCATGGGCTTAGGGCCAGACGATTCCATACCTGATAAATTGAATGAGTTTGGCTCTTAAAAAAAGAACCCGTCTCAAATCGAACCGAAACAATTTACGAATCGTGAGTAATTCACAAATCGGATTAATTTACGAACCGGATTGATTCAATAAATTGATTTTGAGTCGAAGCATTTGAAGAGCGGTTTGGGCCGCTTCAATGCCTTTGTGCCCATGGGTTCCGCCGAGACGGTCCAAGGCTTGTTCCTGATTGTAAACGGTTAAAACGCTGTTGATGATGGGCTTATTAAGGCGCAGCATGAGGTCCATGATGCCACGGGTAACGGCCTCTGATATATATTCGAAGTGAGGCGTTTCTCCCTTGATAAGGCAACCCATTGCAATCAATGCATCAACTTTCTGGTAATGGTCCAACCATTGGCACCCCGTAGGTATTTCATAACATCCGGGGACATGAT
>Ga0214923_10005799_pt1 | contig 14160 bp, 12 predicted proteins | sample LL1510_MetaG_FD_177993 | JGI IMG/M metagenome (GOLD analysis project Ga0214923, IMG submission 177993) | Freshwater microbial communities from Lake Lanier, Atlanta, Georgia, United States - LL-1510 | ecosystem: Environmental > Aquatic > Freshwater > Lake | place: USA: Georgia | collected... | reverse complement strand
GAAATCATCAAATCATTATATGTCATTATATTTTTATAGATTTCTGTTGCCATTTCATAATTTATATAATCTATTTTTTCATTAATCATAATTGAATAATTATCAATTTCATTAAATAATGATATAATGGTTTTTATTAAATAAAAAAGCAATTTATGATAGTTATTCAATTCGTTTTCTTTATAAATCCCGAGTTTATTATTAATGATGGTGACAATAAATTGATTAATAGATTGTAAACTATTACTCCAATCTTTAAAAAAATTTTTATATATTTTTATCGCCGTGGTAGAAAAATGATATATTTTTTTTTCTGAGATTGTTTTTCCGGAAATATCAATGATATTTCGATAGGCTATGCTAATTTCTTGTAAGAGTCTAAATAATAATACATAGTTTTCTTCGAATAGTTCTTCTGTTACAAAGATATTCATACATACACTTGTACAATTAATGAAATCAGAATAATTTTTATCGAGCACATCTAAATCTTTAATTAGTGGTTCAAATTCCTCAAAATTTTGTATAAAAGGTTTGTAGATTTTTACCATCGTTTTTAAATTATCTCCAAAAAAATCAATAAAATTAAAAAATTCTGAATTCAGTCTATAATTCAATATTCGTGTTGCATTCATATTTTATTAAATAAAATAAAATATTTAATAAAAATATGCATTTTATAAATTTTTCTACTAATACTCATATATGTTCGAATTTAGGAAAATTATACATTATAATATATTCTTATTATATGGGTTCCAAAAATTTTCATAATAATCTTCAAGATCCTCCATTAAATTATATCAAAACAATCGATAATTTACGATTGTTTTCACAAAATTTTCAGTCCGAAAAAACTTTCCCTTTATTCGATGATGCTGAAAAAGAGGTGTATGATTTTATAAATGATTGGTCCGATATTTTGTATGATGTATCTCAAAAAATCATATACCATACACTTGAAGAAACTGATTTAAGATATTTGCGATTTTGTGAAAATATTTTCCAATCCATGTATTTTGATATCATAAATTTCGTTCTCAATTTAGATAATTATGGAGAACCTTTTTTTAATTTAAAGGATTTATATACGGAATTACAAAATTGTGTATTTACGATCTTTTTTAAATTACAAGACTATAACAAGATTGAAAATTTTATTGATATACTCATTGAATTAAAATTAATTGCAGTCATTTTTACTAAATGTAAATACGCGGTTTTAAACAAAAAATTTCCTATACCTACCTAATGTTATTTTTTATCCAAATCATCAAAAAATAAAAAACGGATAATGAAAAAAAATATCCTAAAGATAATAAAACGGGTTCATAATGATTTTTAAAAATATTAGGGAGTATATTTAATCGATTAATAATCCATACATAAGAATGATTATGATTTAAATACATTAATATAGAGTTTGTTTGTAAATGTTGAATAGACAAAAATTGTAAAAAACTCGTAAATCTATTTTTAAAAAAAATTAGAAATCCCATATTCAAAGAAAAGGAAAAGATATTATAAAATAGAGTACATCCTAATGTTTTATGCATATTTTTAAAAATGCATGAAAAATTTAAAATTTGAATGGTCGTAAATAGCATTAGAATTAATATATTAATATTTAATATCCAGTAAAAATTATTTTGAGTACGGATAATGGGTAAGCATATAAAAAAATTATAAATTGAACCCAAGATTAGTGTACGTGATATTTCTAATATATATTTGATAGCATAGATGGTTACCGAATCATACCATCCCTCATTTATTTCATTCTCAATGATCGATTGAGATGTAAAAAAAGGTACGATAAAAAGGATGGGTAACATTGAAGAAGTAAAAAAAATGATAATCAGATGCATAAAAATACTGAATTGCATGAATATATTATGCGTGTACATGTTTTTATTGATGATTATGCTCATTGGACCTAAAATGGATGTTTGGAAAAGAGTAAACATGATAATGATTAAAAACCTTTTAAGGATCTCAAACTTGTTCCTTATGATTAAAATCATTTCACGGTATAATAATTTTTTTCCACAATCACATGTTTTTTTATCGTCCTGAATATTCTGATTATTTTCATCATCATTGATTTTAATCTCAATATATTCATGATTCGAATAATTTAACCAAAAAATTTTATTCTCTAAAATCAAGGTTTTATTATTCAACACATAAATGTTATCTCCTTGTTTAATATGTTTTGTAGAACTAGGGGGCATTGTAATAATACATATATTATCATTATTTTTTACATGGTTCCTCACGATATTAAAGATGGTAAAACTTATTTCATTATCGTATTCTATCAACGGTTCATCTAATAAAATTATCGGATGATTGATTAATAAATGACAAGAGAGTATCAATATTCGTTTATAACAATCAGAAATTTTACCGACGATCGAATCAATAACCTCGGTCAAAAAAAAAGGTTTTAAATATTTCATATAAAAATCTTTGGAATATTTTTTAGGACAATAAAGTTGATGATAAAACTGAATGGTGTCAAGAACAGTTAATGATTCAAAAACATTGATTTTTTGACCCATATAACTCATTTTTTTGGAAATTTTCTTTTGATTCCATAATACAACTCCATCATAAGGTAAATGTCCTGCAATACATTTAATGAGCAGACTCTTTCCAGAATTAGATTCACCAATTATGTAATTGATTGTTCCAGGATAAATGGTGAAATTTATATTTTCAAGTATGGGTTCTTTATCACTTCTATAATAGTATAGATTTTGAACATCCATCATTTTATTGGAAAAAGAATTTATTAAAATTGATTTATCTAAAAAAAATATTTGTTATACTAAAATGAGATTTTATCTAATATTATTTTCCATATTCCATATGACTTTTGCTTTTCCTAATGTTAAAAATATTATATTGATCGGCATGCCAAATTCTGGAAAATCATATTTAGGAAAACAATTATCTCAAGAAATAAATAAAACATATTATGATTGTGATTTATTAAATCCGCTATTCAATAAAGAAAAAAAAACTAAAAAAGATTGGAGAGAATATCGTGATTTAGAATATAAAATATTACAAGACGTATTATCCGATGATTCTGATAAAATTATATCAACGGGTGGTGGATGTATTGAAAACCATAAGATTTTTAATCTTTTTTTAAATACATCGAAAGAAAGCAAAATTATTCATATCATCAGGAATAATTCAGAAGGAATCGTCAAAAATCTTCCTCAAGAATGGGATAATTTATGGATAAAACGAGGCAAATGGTATTTTCTTATATCCGATTTAAATTATTGGAACGATGGTTCATTTCATGATTTTTTAATTTGGTACAATGATATACAAAGTTAATTTTTTAATATATCGGAACGTGTTTATAATTTCTTTCAAATTAATCGAAAAGATGTGACCAATTTTTTAATTGTAGTTCGTACAAGCATTGTTGAATCGTCGAATAGGGAAGGATTTGACCTTTACGATATCGATCTCCTACTAGCATTCCAAATTGAACGTAGTAATTCGTAATTTCAATTTCTGACATGTTTGCCAAAAACGGATACAATCTCCGATACTCGGCAACTTCAAAATCGATGGGAAGTGTGTTGGTATTCTTGTACATGGTGCTCATTGATACACTATATAGAAAACGTAGTTTAACGATGGGGTATTTTTTATGTACGATATATTCATGCAATTTTTCTAGATTAAAATGAATGTTTTCCATATACCCTGGTTCTGCCTCATATAATGCTTTTCTTTTCGGATAAAGCATTGTGCTGTCGATTTCAAAAATTTCGATAAGACTATCCCTTGTGTTCATCTTATGTTGATTGATGCGAAAATATTCCACCAACTTAAAAATTTCGCTCGTTTTGTAGGCCCGTAAAAAATCAGGATAATGATAACGAATCTCATTAGAGGCTAATATCCCAATCATGTCGTAATCATCATCATCTTTTAGCAAGCCAAATTTATCAAGGGGATTGCAAAGAATATAGGAATCATTTGTTAAAATGATTCTATCGTACGAAGAATATTCTTTTTTGTGGTTTTCAAGGTAAATAATAAATTTAAGAGCACATACTAGCACCGAATCATTATGTACGTATAATACTGATGTATCGAGAGTAGGAAAAACATCTCGTATATATCCTTTCAGGTTTGCAGAACGACATTCATCCGAATCCACAAATACAAATTTATGGGCAATCAAAGTTAAATATTGTAAATTATGAAGGATGATTCGTTTTTTTGTATTAGTATCGGTATGACACGCGATTATGCAAATAGTGGATTTTGATTTCATTAAATTTTTACAAAAAAGTTTTTAATTTTTTAGATTGATTTTAGAACAAATTTTTTTAATTTACGATATTAGTGTAAAAGGTGTGTAACTAATATATTTTGGTGTTGTATCGATGCGAATATGGAGCCATGAAACACCCTTTCCATGAGTATTCAGCCATATGGTTTGATCCGGTTTCTTATGCATTATCTTTAACATCTCACAACCCACTCTGCTCAGAAGATCTAAAAACACGTCTACCATTTCATTATTCCTGATGAAAGGAGCGATCGACGAATTGGAATGATAATTTTTGGATGGGATATTAGGAACAATCAGCAATGAATCTTTCTTCAAATTATAGAATGAAACAACCCGGTTTTTTGTGTTTATCAGGTATTGTTCAAATGGTTTATGATCGGCGAAACGAGACAAATCTGTTTTTATAATTACAAATTCAAATTTAATCGATTCACATGTTTTCCCTGACACGGGACAACATTCGAAATAAAATGTTTGGAACGGTATATTTCGCAAACATATTAGAAAATCGCATATAAATTGTATATCGGATTGTGATTTAGGTGCATTCCACATTTGCATTACCCGGCAAAATGTGTAGGATGTTGATACACTGTACGTATTATCGTTTTTCTTTTGAACAACGAGATTCATTTTATTGGATGAAATATTAAAAAAGAAGATATTCTGAAACATCAACCTGTAATAAACGACTGTCTTTTAATACCCCAATACCCTGAATCCCTATCATATGCGCAAATGAAAGTTGGTGAGGAGCATTCCATTCTAATTCTATGTACACTCTGGGTGCTACACCTAAAAACATGATTATTTTTTTATATTCTTTCAGCATTATCGTTCGTAACGAGGCGATTATTCCTCTAAAATAACAATTTTGATCATGTATCCTAAAATAACAATCAGGGAAAAAATCTTTTGTATCCATTTTCCAAAATCCATATTTCCGTAACTGGTCGTACAACGAATATTGATCCATCGTATTTTTTCGATTCTGCGCGTAAATTGATTGTGTTTGTATAATCACATTGTGCAAACGCGCTTCGTAATAATGAACCCATTTTCGATAAGAGCTATGACAATGTTTGAGCGTGGTCTCCCAGAATTTTTGTGGATGATAGTATTTTAATTCCGCTAATTTATAAATTAATTGTGCATAAGAAAGCGCGTGAGATTTGCAAAAACTGTATTTTTTAAGATTTTTTAATTGATTGACAATATTTGAATCTTTACTATAAGATCCGTATTTTTTTAGTTCATCGACTCCATCTCTTGTCGATTTAGAAAATTTCCTCCTGATCTTATCCGCAACTCCTTCATCACAAGATATATTTTGAGTAATGATATCAATCGCATCATCGTCAAAAATAACGGGAGAATTTTCCAGTTTCGATTCTGTAAAACACTGAAAGGCATCTCGTGCGGCGGGTCTTACGATACCTAGACATATGGCGATATCAAAAATAGTTTTCGGTTTTATCATCATAAAGGCTTTGCGCATTAGAGGCGATTCCGCGAATGTAATCCCTAAATTATTTCCATCACTTAATGATTGAAATACATTAGGATCATACGTTTCTGTTTCAAAATGGATCATTTCATGATTCATGCCTTCGAACAATTGTGATAATGCCCTGCTCGATAAGATGTCGATCTTGAATTTTTTTTGTTTTGATATATCCTCTTTATTTGTATGTATTTGTTTGAGTATATTGTATTTTTTATTTTTTAATAACAAATCATCAGGAATGCCCTCTGGATAAAATACGATTCCTCCACAATGCAGGGAATATCCTTTGAAAGTGTTTTCAAGATTTTGACTTTCTTCTTTCACATATTCTTGTGTTTCTTTATCCAATGTTTGTATTTCTTTGTGTAAACCGTTCTTAGGTATAAACTTATGGATACCAGCATTACGAATTGCTTGTCGTAGTGCAGATTTCGTATGGTAAAAATTATGATTGCTTATACGAGCAACCTTCCCAGGCCACAATAATTCTAATTGCAGAAAAACTTCGTCACGCAAATTATGTGGGAAATCAAAATCGATATCTGGAAGGGTATCTCGGAATTCATTCAAAAATCTCGAAAATCGAATATTATAAAGAATAGGATCTACATGACTTATACCGAGCATATAACATACTAATGAAGATCCACATGACCCCCTTGTAATATGGGGTATCCCTCTCGTGATTTCTAATATTTTTACGGCTTGCAATAGATATTGGACCAGATTTTTTGTCTTTATCAATCGCAATTCTCTTTCTAATCTATTTTTGTATACATCCGTTTCTGGGATCTTGCGAATAAATTTTTCTAATAGATCTTCGATGGAACATTCGGTTTGGATCATCGATGATGCGGTGGAATTATACATATTCTCTTTTTGCATCGTCAAATAGTGTACTTTTATCCGTTTTTGATTAGAAAAGGAAAAAACCTGATATTCGAATTTCCACGGAAAAATGAAATCTTTATTTCCAATCGTTAGGTATTCATTCATCCGTTTAAAAATTTTTATAGGACTTTTTACTTCAACGTCGATGATTAAACCGTATTTCTTATGATGTAAAGGATCGATGCGCAGTACTCTCCCTAGGCATTGAACAAATGTTTTATTATGGCGATTCGTAACACCATCCATGAATACACATCCATCCAGATTTTTAATATCTGAACCTTCTCTGTGCTTACATGCACAAAATAAAATAGCTTTTGATGATCTATTCTGAAATTCTTCAAATTCATCATTTGAATTCTTACTCGTATCGATTGCAATGAAATAATCTTTAAAGAGAGGTTTCCAGAGTTTTGCAAGTGTATTACATAATTCTATAAGACCACACCACACAATTATTTTTTTATAAGGTAATTCTTTAATTAACATTCTTATTGTTTTACCGAGTTCTAATTTATTCATTAAACAGTTCATACTCTTTATCCAAACGATCTTAGGTGGTACAATGACATTATCTACAAAAGCATCATAAATGGAATACGAACTAATTATTTTATGAAAAGGTTTATAATCAAGACATGGTGTCGCCGAAAATCCTATACATTTAATCATGGGATTTTTTTCGAGCATAAAATTATAAAAATCTCGTGTCGATTGATTCACTATGGTATGACTTTCATCGTGGATGATGAATGATATGGGTACACCTATTTTTTTATAATTGTCCTTGCTGGTTAAAAACGCTCTATTAATAATAATTAATGCGGGTTTATTCCAAAATCGCGTTGCATTGATAGATTCCACCCAATTTTTATTCTTTTTTTCATAAAACTCTAAAATATGAAAAATCTTCAATAAATCACCAAACCCCATTTCTCGTAATCGATAACGTATAAATTGATATTTTAAAATCGTTTTGTATTCGCATAACCATAGTATATTCTCTGTCGGATACATCTTATGAAATTCAATCATTAGTTGTAATCCGATCCAAGAATTGTGTGTCACGGTGAAATCACCTAATATATATCTACCGTTCCCATCCAGAGTAATCCCATAATATTCTTTTATCCCAGCAAAAGATATTTTTATATCTGTCGTTAAATTACTATTTTTTTGCAAAATTATTTTTTCACGAGTCATTGTACATTCAAAACCTAAACTTCTTGATATATAGATGGTATTTTTATAAAGATTTATATTCTTTATGATTATTTCAATACGATTCTTAGAAATTATTTTTCCTTTCGAACGGAATAGTCCATATAATAATTCAAGTCTATTTTTTCGACAACTGTACTTGAATTCTTTTCTAAAATTAATATTAAAGTACCCGCATAAAAAACCTACTATAAATGAATGTTTTATAGTAGGTTTATCAAATTCTATAGGGGTTTTATAGCCTTTATATTTTTTCTTTTCCTGTGATGATAATTCTAAATAATCGAGTACATTTATTTCAACAATCGAATTGTTTTTTTTCAGACACAGGATATGCTGATCATTTACACAATAGGGATCCCCATTATGTTGATAAACATTGTACATCCGACCTATTCCGCGATGAATTGATAATACTTGTGTAGGATATGATTCATCACTCATGAGGACATCTCCTATCTTGACATTCTCAATTTTTTTAACCCTACCATTATACATGATAACAGGAGTTCCTTTGCTCTGACATTTTCCTACACCAGTAGCCTGGAAATGGACACCTGATTCAAATTGATTTTCGATTGTTTTTTGTATGGCTCTCGTCTGATTATTTCTCAACATTTACAAATTAAATAGTTATTACTGTTCGATTCAATTTTTATTTTTTGAATCATTTATTTTTAACTTCGCTCTTGCATATACATGTATCCTTATTTAATTTATCAAGATTTGTTTGTTGCCAAAAATTACAAGTTTTTTCAATCCCGGCGCACGTGCATGAATCTAAAATTAAATTTTCAAAGGTTTCGCAATATGTTTTTTTATAAACCACATTATTATTGAGTACAGGAGATTGTGAAATTGTCCTAAAATGAAATAAACATCCTGGTAATAATGTCAAAAAACAAACGTCATTTTTTTGTTCGATCTCGAATAATATAATTTCTTTTTGCAAATATGGATCATACCAATTGTATTTATAGTTTCTTACATCTTTTGCAAACATGACAGTAATTATACTCCCATGAATTTGACCATTTTTACGGTAACCCGAATAATTATAAAACATATTCTTATTGGTTTGATTGGCCATTTTTGGATCATCCGTTCCTTCCGGGTAGATCATGTACACATGTATCTGATCCCAATACCCATTTATCGGAAAGGATACAGTCATGGGTGTAATATTTCTAAAGTGGTTCGCTCCACTCGCCAGCCGTGTATTTTCATTTCCTAAAAGAATAATGGGAAAAGATGAAATTGTTGGTATATCGGTTATTAAAAATGAATCGGGTAAAAGATCATTCATCAATTTGATCCAGGTTCCTAAAGGTTTTAATCCGTGTGGTTTGGTGACAAGAGACTGATCTAAAAACATGTTCTTATTCTTTATGGAATTTTCCATCACTCGATCAAAAATCCCAAATCCTTGATTGGTTCCAATATTTATCCAATTCTGAGCATCACTATCCCAATAAGCAAAACCATTATCCATCAATTGCCAATACACGATCCCACTTAATAACGGGAGAGATAATAATGAAATCCACGTTCCAAAAATTAATGAAACAGACTCTGGTGAAATATCTTGTGCATCTGGGTATTCAGAATAACTCTGGAAATTAGGATAAGAAGTGCTATCCCCGGGTTGAAAATAAAAATTCCACAAATCTATATCGGTATTTGGGTAATTTGATAATTGTATGGATTGATACCAAAAATTGACAATATTTGGGGATTGTTTTCCAAATTCTGTACAAAATATTTTTTTATTCATCCCTCCATGTTTTTGAAAAAGATGAATGGCATTAATTGCAATAGAAGTATTAAACGTGGTATCCGATTGGAATGTATAAGCATTATCCCACAAATGAAAAGAATAACCATCTAAGGAATCAGGATCGATATATTGTAAAAAGGCTTGCAAATCGTTCCCCGGTTGTGACATGACTTGGCTCAAACCAGGTCCCAACAACATCACCTGTTGAATTTGTTTCGTTTTTAATTCATGCATTTTTTTGATACAAGCACCGAATTGTTGTGGGGTAAATTGAGTTCCCCAATTACCATCTGGTTCATTGTACGGTTCACACGCATCAATTTGTAATTTAAAATCATTAATCAATACATCCAGGGCGCTAACTATAAAATTAGCTGCATCTTCGGCATGATCATCGAGCAATGTTTTATGAGAGGTTGTAAAGCATGGACATGTGCTGAACGAAGATGCTATGACAAAAGGTTTTTGACTCATTTTTTCAAAACTTTTATTCTGTTGCATCATGACACTTTTAGGACCATCTTCTAAATGAACTTTATAATTAAATGCTTTTTGAAAATAAAGCATATTTACATACACATCCTCATTAGTATCCCATTTCGGTTGTAATATAATTTCAATATTTTTCGTTAGAATGCCATCATCATTTAAAGTATATTTAGGATCGTTTCCTAAAAATAATAATAAACCATTTGTCGTCATATATACAGGCTCATTGTTAGTATAGGCGATAATTCTTTTAGAAGGGGAAGGGTAACATAAAAAGTACCACCCTTTCGATACGTTCTGAAACATATCCTTGGGGATTTGATCGCTATAAATTTTATCTCCCACAATAATATATCCAATCCTCAGGATAGAACTAAAGTGTTGGATCTGATTTGTCAACGACGGATAAATAGAGGGTTCGGATAATGAATAATAAGTATCGAGGAAAAATCCCGATGGATTCATCGTTCTGGCGGATTCTTTTTTAGATTTATCCTTGAACAAGAGCATAAAACATAAAATAAGGATTGTAATCACAATAATCAATAAAAGAATATAAAAAATTAACATTTTTATTTAAAAAATTTTTTATTTTTGTTTATATTTTTGTGCAAGGTGTTTTGCTACAGGACCTTCATCACTATACAACACGTCCACTTTTGATTTTTTAATCTGAGAAGGAAGTGGAGAAATAATTTCTCGAATTTTTTCGAGCATTTCGGCATCGGACATCCCATTATCCGAATAGAGAATACGGGCGATCTTATTCCTTATAGAAAAAGAACCATCGATCGATATCGATTCCGCCCCATCGTACTCGTGTATCGACCAACAGCCTTCCATATCATCATCGAAAGATTCAATATACAAATCAGAACAAAACCCATTCGCTTCTTTACCCAATTCTTCAACGATCTGAACCAGGACTGGATCAGTTCGTTCCAAATCGTAATCGGAGTATTCTTCCTTAATGATGCCAGTTCGTTTCTGGTATTCTTGTCGAGCCTTATCAGAAAGGCCGAAGCCACCGTAGCATCCGTTGAGCACAACTTTGATCACCATTTGTGTGTTGGGAGCGTCTGCCGGTTAAAAAATTAGAACGTTAGGACCATAATTTTAGAAAAATCAAAATAATGAGTATAATTATTTTTTGATAATCAATAAAAACATCAATTTTTACTTCACTATATAATTATTTATATTTGTTTATTATAGGAAAATGGATAATATCGTTCATTCTAATATGGATAGACATCGGGAATTATACAAAGATATTCATATACCTAAACATAGCAAATACGCGGCCGTTATCGTAGAACCGCGATGTCACGTCTATCTCGAATTTGTTATTAAAAATGCAACCTATTTTCTTCCCGATTGGTCTTTGTATATCTTTCATTCGAAACAAAATAAAGATTTTGTTTCTACGATACTCGGACACAATAGAGACAATGTTCATATGATTGAATTTTGTCTAGACAATATTTCCATCCCAGAGTATAATCGATTATTAACTTCACCAGGATTTTACAAAAAATTTCAAAATGCAAAATACATTTTAATTTTTCAGACCGATTCCTATATTTGCCGATTCGGGATTGAATCTTATGTTTCTTTAGATTATGATTATATTGGTGCACCCTGGTTGTACGAATCGTATATTTATCAAACAGGGAATGGCGGATTATCATTGCGAAAAGTAAAGAAAATGATTGAAATTACTGAAAATATTGTGTGGAATGGGGAAGCTGAAGATTTATATTTTAATTCTGCATTACAACATGATGGAAAGATTCCGAATAAATTCTCCACAATCGCACAAAGTTTCTCTGTTGAATCTATTTTTCATCCAAATCCCTTTGGAACACATAAAACTTTATATTCTTTAAATATTCATTTTGAAAAAATTGATGAATGTATCGTTATAGAGGCTTTCTGGACATGCAAACGCAACAAGATCAGCGTAAAAGAACTGATTCAACAAACTTTAGATACAGAAAAGACAATTTATTCTGATATAAAACATTTAGGCGACCCGTTTCCAAATGTTCAAAAATATTTAATCTGCACCATACGAATCAATGGTATTGAAAAAAAATTAACGATAGAAGAAAATAAGATCATCGATGTGTATCAAATAATATAAGAATTAATGTTTATTACAAATGGTCTTTATATGTTCCTTCATTATATCATCGGCCATTTTAATCGGAATAAACTTTTTATCCAATCTCAAATTTACAAAATTATGCAATAAAAATAACCATTCTTTTAATGATTCTTTTGATTTCAGATATTTATCGATTGGCATCAAAACTAACCATTTTTTATAATGTTTTCTACAAATTGTACATGGCAAGACATTTTTTAAATCATTGAAAAACTTTTCGTAATGTATTTTTTCAATAGTGGATGGATTTTCAGGAAACGTATTCACAATACAATATAAAAAAATCCACGCCGAGGAACCCCATGTATCAGGATTTTCAAAAATACCCATTTATTAATAATAAATTTAATTAACTTTCTAAAATACCATTTTAAAAAATAAAATCATACTCTAAAAAAATAAACATGCAATTTTCAAAACCTTTTTTTTCATTCCTCGTTCAATTAATATCATTGCTTCCTGATTATGTCCATAATTTTATTCATTCTTCTAATAATCTCCACAGTAATGAATTAAGTTTTAATGTAAGTAAAAATTCATTGTGGGTGGGTTATAAAATCAAAAACGAGTCAAGAATTAATAATTTATTACCTTCTAACCTAAAATTAGCCCCTGTGCAAGTTTTTCATTACTCGAAAGAAAAACACCCAATGATTTTTTTTAATTTTTTTACAGTCGATTCAGAATATTTTAGTGGGAATCGTTTAGAAATCGTTACAGTGGCTAGAGATATTCATAATAATAAAAATCGTTTCGTCATTCTTGAATATTTTTCAGATACAATATCGAGCGATCCTGAACATTTATTTAAACTCCCGAATGCTGAAAAAATGAATTTATATTCTGAAAAAAATAATATACTAGCATATTGCGATAATATGTATCATATAGCAGTCAAAACGAATGATTTATATTATAATTTATCCAAAGAATTTGCCATTGATTGTAATGAAAATATATATTATGGAACGAAAAAAAAACATCTCCCCAATTTTTTAACATTCGATCATCAGGAAATATCTTGGGTTAAAAAAGTTAAAATAGAATATCTGTTCAACAATTTATGGAACGAGACGCGATTTGAAAAACCATTTTATTCGTTTTATTACCCTCAAGAGATACATTTTAAGATTATACCCGAAAAATTAATCGATAAAAAGTTAAATACAAATTTTGATTTTTATAATCAACCATCTCCTATGGATTATTTCTGTTTTTAATGCTTGTAAATTATATAATAATTTTCAGTAAAATTATTATGATTCTTGGAGTAAAATTATTGATCGGTAGGACAGGGTACGAAAGACCCATCACATTTTCTGCATTTTAATGAATACCCGGATTTATCATTATTATAAGCGGGAAGATATTTGCAATAACCCGATGATGAGGGTGGTGCATTATGAGTTAGGGATTTATATCCTAGTGTTTTTGGATCTAAAACAATTTGTGTTCCCATACTCTGATAACGGAAAGAATTATCGTTCCAATCGCCTGGACATTTATTGGGATATGAATTCGGTGGATTAAAAGTATCATATTTTATCTGAGGTATATTTTTTCCACACCAAGTATTGGATAAGGTTTGATAATTCCCCCTATAAGATTCGTTAATTTCGTATTCTGCTCTGGACATTTTATAAAAAAAAATATTTTTAAAATATTTATCGAAAAAAAAATATTCATTCATGTTTCAATATTTTTTTACGTTATCCTGCACGTCCTAGAAGATTTTGTGCCTCTCGTTCCGCCATTAATAATCTAAATTCGGT
>Ga0214923_10005798_pt1 | contig 14160 bp, 1 predicted proteins | sample LL1510_MetaG_FD_177993 | JGI IMG/M metagenome (GOLD analysis project Ga0214923, IMG submission 177993) | Freshwater microbial communities from Lake Lanier, Atlanta, Georgia, United States - LL-1510 | ecosystem: Environmental > Aquatic > Freshwater > Lake | place: USA: Georgia | collected 2015-10-15 | reverse complement strand
GCCGTCAATCCCAAACTGGAGTATTCACTTGTTGAATACGAGGGTAAAAAGGCCTTCGTGGCAACAGCAGCAGTAGAAAAAGTATATACCGATGAAAAGCACCAACCCCTAAAGTATAAGATATTAAAAACCGTTAAAGGCAAAGATTTGGTAGGTAAAAAATACCATCCTTTGTTTGAAAACAGAGGTCCAGAGTCGCACAGGGTATTGGCAGCAGATTTTGTGAGTGATTCAGAAGGAACTGGCGTTGTTCATGAAGCGCCTGCTTACGGCGAAGAAGACTATGAGCTTTGTAAGCAGCACAACATTCCTGTGGTCTCAATTGTTGATGAAAATGGCAACTATACAGAGGGCCGTTGGCAAGAACGCAACATTTGGGAGGTCAACAAAGAGATTGCTAAAACGCTAGTAGCCGAAAAATCAGCTCTAAAAGTTGAATACATAAAACATGAATACCCGCATTGCCACCGTTGTGGTACAAAATTGATGTATCGAGCTCACCCCAGTTGGTTTATGGACATCCAGGCTCAGAAAGCTGAGATGCAGAAAGCCCGAGGTACCACCAGTTGGATTCCTAAGAATCTTAGAGATGGCCGGTTTGCTAATATTATCGATACTGCACCAGACTGGAACTTATCCCGAGATCGCTACTGGGCCACACCAATCCCAGTATGGAAGGGTGTACGCAATGATGGCACGGAAGTTGTAAAAGTTATTGGTTCTTTTCAGGAATTTCAGGAATTAACAGGCAGTAAACTAGACGATTATCATCTACCAAATGTCATGGATATTACTTTTGAAGTAGATGGCACAACATTACACCATATTGGAAAGGTGTTAGACTGCTGGTTCGAGAGTGGTTCTATGCCTTTTGCTCAGTTCCATTATCCTTTTGAGAACAAGGAGACTTTTGAAAACAGCTTTCCTGCCGATTTTATCGTTGAAGCAATTGATCAAACCAGAGGATGGTTTTACTCCTTGACGGCTGTAAATGTTGGTCTATTTGGACAATCTCCATTCAAAAATTTAATATGCACCGGTTTTATCAATGCCAAAGATGGCAAGAAGTTAAGTAAGAAACTAAAGAATTATACTGATCCAAATGAACTCATTGAAACCTATGGAGCCGATTCCTTGCGCTTCTTGCTGCTCAGCTCATCGCTGTTAAATGGCGAGGATTACGCCATGCAGGATAAGGATGTTGGAGATGTGGCTCGCAAATTGGCCATGGTTTGGAATATGTATGACTTCTTTACGCTGTACGCCGATGTCGATAATTGGGAATGGAATGAAAAACACCAGGATCCTAGCGATAAGCTTAAAAACCCTCTTGATCAGTGGATTGTCAGTCGGGTACATCAATTATCAGAGGAAGTTCAAAAGCATATTGATAATTCTGATTTTCCTAACGCCATGAAGCCAATGCTGCCATTTATAGATGATGCCAGTAACTGGTATATCAGACGCAGCCGCAAACGCTTCTGGAAGAGTGATAATGATGACGACAAAAATCAAGCATATCAAACTTTACACTATGTTTTGGTGCAATTAAGCCTGATCTTGGCTCCATTTACGCCGTTCTTGTCCGAAGAACTATATCAAAAGCTAACAGGGGCAGAATCAGTTCACCTGATGGACTGGCCTAAATCTGGTCAAATCAACGAGGTCTTAGTAGAGGGTATGTTAGCTACCAGAGAGTCTGTGACAATGGGATTAGCCGAAAGAGCAGCCAATTCTTTGAAAGTTCGTCAGCCACTTGCCAAGGCAACAATCATAAATCCACCCAAATCACTAACCAGCAGTGCTTACAAAGAAGATTTTGAAGCTATAATCCTCGAAGAGCTGAATGTCAAAGCTGTAGTTTACTCTACTAAAGCAGACGATAAATTAGGAGTTAAGCTAGATACTAAACTGACTGATGAACTCAAGCAAGAGGGAATTATGCGTGAAATCATCAGAAATGTGCAGCAGGCGCGCAAGGACGCTGGCCTAGAAGTGGACAATCGAATCGATTTAACACTAGTATCTAGTGATGACCTACTTACAACAGTAGTTGCCAATAACAGATGGAGTTCATTGATTCGACAAGAAACGCTGGCGAATAGTCTGAATGTAGCAAAATCAAGTGATTATCAAGCCAATGTTAAAATCGATGGCCTTGAATTGACTATTGGAATTTCAAAATCTTCTAAGTAAAATCTCACCAGGCAACTCTTTACAGAGAGGCCTGTATCTGATACAATTATCACTTATGAGCAATATCAAAAAAGCTGTAATTAGAACTGGCGGCAAGCAATATGTCGTTAGCGAAGGCGAAACTCTAAAAGTAGAGTTGCTTAAAAGCGCCGAAAATAAACTACATACCAAGGGCGATAAGGTCAAGTTCACTCCATTACTCGTAGCCAATGGCAAAGAAGTAAGCGTTGGAGCACCAGAAGTTGAAAAAGCCAGTGTAACTGCAGAAGTAATCAATGCTGATCAACAGTCAGACAAAGTTACCTCTATAAGGTACAAGGCCAAGAAGCGTGTTAAAACTGTACGAGGTCATCGTCAGCACCAAACAGTTCTTAAAATTACTAAAATAGCTTAACAAATAGCTGTAATTACAAAGCCTCGAACATAGCAGTCGAGGCTTTTTTAATTAATAAAATTAAAAAGCTCATAGAGCTTGTGGATAAGTTTTGATAAAAAATTTAGTCGTTATACATCCTACAACATTGACCATAAGCTGTTTGTCAATATATGATTACTTTATAACAACAATACAGATACGAATTAATCTGCGTTACACTTTATACAACAAAATTTGAGCCAAAAAGTCTCTAAAATTTAAATTTGAAAGGGTTAATTTTTTGTTCAAAAACCTCTTGAATACCCCTGTTTAAATCGACATACTAGTATTTACAGGGTTAGATTAATCTAATCCTTACCAAATAAAATTTGGTAAAACCAAACAAAAACCCAAAGGAGCTTTGGGGGTGCGCCAAAAGCACCCCTACAGATCCAAAAAAATTTAAATTCGGTTTTACCAAAACAAAAACAACAAAACAAATGTTTAAATCAACACCGGTCAAATCAGTACTATACCGCTATGCCAAAGCCTTGCTTGGCAAGAGCGGGTTTTTTGTTGTTTGCCGAAGTTTACGCGTCACCACTGTTTTTTCTTATACGCGCGTGGGTGCGCGAACTATCAGCCAGCGCTTTGGCGTTGGTTTGGCAACTGTAGCCGTATTAGCGGTTGCCGCCTTTGCTTACCAGATGATTTCAGGGGTGCAACCACCAAAAGCCTATGCTGCCAGTGGTGACACACTTAACTTTCAGGCTCGTCTAGAAACTGCTTCTGGCGCTATTGTTCCAGATGGCACCTACTCAATCGTGTTTAATATCTATAACACCTCAACTGCTGGCTCTAGCCTGTGGAATGAAACTATTTCAGTAACCACTATCAACGGTTACCTATCGGTCACTTTGGGTAACACCAACACGCTGACTTCACTCAACTGGAATCAAGACATGTGGCTGACCATGAAGGTTGGCGCTGATCCGGAAATGAGTCCCAGGCTCAAACTGACGGCTGTGCCATATGCCTTGCAAGCTCGGCAGTTGCAGGCCACGGTCGGTAGCTACACGGGAACACTTTCTTTTTCCAGCCTAGGTGCCAACCGAACAATTAATTTACCAGACGAAGCCGGCACCGTTTGTATCCAGTCATCAGCCAACTGCGGTTTTGCAGCATCGAGCGGTAGTTCGAACTATGTTCAAATACAAGGCTCATCTCCGGGTACCGCCCAAACTGGAAACTTTAATGTTAACGGTATAGGTATTCTTGGCGGAGGACTAACAGTTTCGAGTGGTACTACCAGTATCACAGGCACGCTCAATGCCAATACTTCAGGAACGGGCAATACAAATATCGGCACCGGCACCAACAGTGGCACAATTTCTGTTGGTAACTCCACCTCGGGAGCGATAACTGTGACAACAGGTTCAACACTAGCTATTACTTCAACGAACCTTAATGTAACTACTGGTGGCCGCTTAACCTTAGCCGGCGGTCAATCACCAGACATAACCACCAGTGTAGCTTCTGGCGCCGGCGGTGCGCTTATCATCAAACCAGGAACTTCCAGTGGAGCCTCTAGCAATGGCGGGGCAGTAACTGTCAGTGGTGGCGATGGATCAGGCACTACATCTGTAACTGGCGGACTATTAACTCTACAAGGTGGTTCTGCCACTGGAGCGTCTGGCACTAGAAACGGTGGTGGTGTTAGCATCGATGCCGGCACCGGTGCCACAGCTAACGGATCGATTTCCATTGGTACAACAAACGCCAGCGCTCTAACAATCGGCCGAAGCGGTATCACCAGCACAGTGAATGGCGGACTAACAATTGCTACTGGATCGACATTTACCAATGCTTCATCAACTTTGTTTACAGCTGTAAATATTAGTAACTTACCTAGTGGAGGCTACTTACCTAGTGGCGGTGCTGCTCCTGGCAATCCAGCAACAACTGTTGATGTTGCTACAACCTTCAATGTCAATCAAACTTCTACTTCGCAAACCCTGTTCTTGCCTAGTCCAACTATTACAACCGCTGGCCGAGTTGTTTATGTGAACAATGTGGGAACTGCCAGCTTTTCAATGCATGGCGTAACTCTTTCAGCTAACGCATATTCTTCATTTGTATGGAATGGAACAGCTTGGGTTGGTGAAGTTGCCGCCGTAGCGACATCTGGTGGAACAGTGGCGAGCATTGGAACTATTAACAGCCAAACGAAAAGTGCTAACGGTGCAGTTATTGCTAGTAATCAGCTCATTATGCAAACCGCTGATGCCACAAACCCCGGTCTTGTTTCAACCGGCACTCAGACCTTTGCTGGTGACAAAACTATACAATCAACATCTACGGCGGCCTTTGTAATTCAAGATGCAGCATCTCCAGCGAACTTGTTATTTACGGCTGATACCACCAACGACACAATTACCGTTGGAGCAAGCAATCCTATACCAATTATCGCTAACAAAGTGGACTATACCACAGCCACAAGTCCTGCAGGTATAGCCAGTGGTGATTTTAATCGCGATGGCCGACCAGATATAGTTGTTGCCAACAATGGCTCAACAAGTATAAGCGTACTGCTAAGTAACGGTGCTGGCACCTTTGGTGCCAAAACTGACTATACTGCAGGAACTAACCCAAGTCGTATTGTAGTAGCAGACTTAAACGGCGATAGTTGGCCAGATATAGCCGTGGTAAACAGCGGTTCAGCAACTGTGGGAGTATTTTTGAATAACGGAAACGGCACAGGAGTGTTTGCTGCTCAGGTGACTTATGCCACTGGCACTACGCCCGTGGGAATAGCTGCCGGTGACTTGAATGGTGACGGCCGTATTGACCTAGTCGTAACTAACAGCGGCGCTGCAACTGTCGGCGTATTTCAAAATAACGGCCAGGGAACTTTTGCTACTAGGTTCGATCTAACTACTGGTACCACACCAAATGGCGTAGTCATTGCAGATATTAATCGCGATGGTCGACCAGATATCATTACTGCTAATGGTGGTACAAATAACATAAGCTACCTAAGAAACAGGGGTGGAATATCTACAACCGCCACTCAAGGTAGCTACACCATGAACACAACTTCTTTTGACGCAAAAGTCGACTACACTGCGGGTACTGCGCCAGTAAATGTTGCCGCAGGAGATTTCAATAACGATAACTTTGTAGATATTGCTGCAACCAATGCGACCACCAATAATGTCAGTGTCTTCCTAAATACCGGCAGTGGCGGTTTGGGTACTGCTACAAATGTTGCGGTTGGCACAAGTCCTTGGGGTATAGCATCAGGCGATATCAATGGAGACGGAGAAACTGATTTAGTCGTTACCAACAGTGGTGGCACAACAGTCTCAGTGCTTGCAGGCAGTCCAAGCGGCACTTTCACATCTCTAGCTACACCAACTACAGCAACTACACCACAAGGAGTTGTGATTAATGACTTCAATAATGACGGTAAGCCCGATATAGCATTATCTAATAATGGATCAACAAGCTTGAGTGTATTGCTAAATAACTCCCAGTCACTAGTAGTTACTGGCTCTAGCAACTTCGGTTCGGTAAATATCGCCGATAGTGGAACTTTGTTCGTAGAGGGAAACTCAATCTTTAGAAACCTTACCAACAATCCTAACTCTTTCCAAATACAGAATGCTGCCGGTGCCAGTGTGATTAATGTCGATACCAGTAACTTGGATGTTACATCAAACTTAATCGTTAATGGTGATTTCGAAGGCGGTACCACCGGCTGGGCAGCTAAGAATGGTTCTACAGTGGCTTCCTCAACGGCTCAAACATACTTAAATTTCAGTTCACTTTCTGCGGTAGTTTCAACGACAACAGCTAGTAGTGGTGTTTCATATAATGTTGCACTTGCATCTAACACTACTTATACTTTAAGTTTCTGGGCTAGATCAACTGTTACCATAACTGATTTTGTAGCTGGAAGGCAAGAAAACGGCACAACAGACACCAACTGCTCAATTAACAGCGCAACTGTATCTACAGGTCAATGGACCAGATATTTTTGCACCTTTACTACCGGTACAACTAGTGGAACTACAAATATATATATACAAAAAACTGCAGCGGTAGCTACTTCGCCACCAACTTTCTATGTAGATGCAGTACAGTTACAGATGGGCTCCAGAGTTACACCATTTAATGCAACCGGAGCTTTACAGGTCGGTGGGGTTATTAATTCTCAACTTACAATTCAGCCAAAAATAGACTCCGTTAACGCCTTTGGAGTAATGAACGCTTCTGGAAGCAGGCATGCAATTATTGTAGATACTGTCAACAACAGACTAGGTGTAAATACGCAGAACGGTCCTGGGTATGGCTTAGAAGTAAATGGTAATGGCTATGTTAACCAAGGTCTTTATGTTGCCTCTTTCTTGAATCCGTTCGGGACTACCAGCAACATCTTGCAGGTACAAAATGGTAGCCGGTCAGTGGCACTTGGTGTTGACACCACTACAACATCTGGTAATACCAATAACCTTATTTCCAATGGTGATTTTGAAGCTGGACAGGGAGTTGCGAGCTGGACTAACAAAAATGGCGCTTCATGTACAGCGGTAACTACTCAGGTGTGGCAAGGTGTGCAGTCACAACAGTGTGTTTCCAATACTACAGCTAATGCAGGTACATCCTTCAGTTACACTATGACCGCTAACACCACATACACACTGAGTTTTTATGCGCGAACAGCTGCTGGCACAAGCTACACAGATATAGATTTTGGTAGACAGGATGTCACTGGCACCGACATCACATGTTCTACTGGCAATACAGTGACATCCACCTGGAGGCGCTACAGCTGTACATTCACAACAGGCGCAACAATAACCAGTTCCAATATTTTCATACAGCGCTCCAGTGTAGCCAACGAAACTTTCTTTATTGACGGTGTTCAGCTACAGACGGGTTCAGTATCGACCGGCTTTAACACCACAGCCGGTGTGTTTATGGGCGCAGCCATCAATGGTCCAACATTATTCCAAAACCGATCTGACTCAACTAACAATATTCAAATTCAAAACTCCTATGGAGTAGGCCTACTAAATGTTGATACTCTGACGGTCAATAACCTGATTTCAAATGGTGGTCTGGAGTCAGGCGCCACAACAGGTTGGGCAATAAAGAACAGTGCCACCGCTGTAGCAGCTGTAACATCAGGTACTACAGCACCATTTGAAGGCCTATACTCATTACAAGTTCAAGCCACTGCCACAGCTAACTCTGGTGCAGCTTTGACATATGCATTCTCGCCAAACACCACTTACACACTGAGCTTCTACGCCAAGATTGCTAGTGGTGCCCAGAACACTGACTTTGTATTCGGTCGTCAAGACAACGGTTCTGACATCACCTGTGCCACTGGTCAGACTATCAGCCAAACCTGGCAGCGGTTCAGCTGTACATTTACTACTGGCGCAACTATCTCGAGCTCTAATATATTCTTCCAAAAATCTGGTGGCACTGGCTATAACTTCTATATAGACAATATCGTACTTCAACCTGGTCAATATTCAGTGCCAGGTACTCTACAAATATTTGCGCCTATAACCTCGGCAATGACATTCCAAAACAGTTCCAACACTACAAACGCCTTCCAGATCCAAAACGCCGCCGGCACCAGCAATCTCTTCGTAGCCGACACCACCAACACCCGCATTGGTATAGCTAAAGCTAACCCGGCGTACACTCTAGATGTCGGTGGCTCTATCGGCGCTAGTGGTTTGATTACGGGCACTCTCGGTGTGACTATCAGTGGTGCGGCAGCTAGCATTAATGACAATAGTAACTTTAACACCACTATAAATACAGGCACCAGCACCGGGCTTGTAACAATAGGAAACAGTGGAACGGCTGCCAACTCAGTAACCCTAGCAGCAGGATCTACTGGTGGCATAAACCTGAATTCGGCATTAGTGGCAACTAATCAGGCCACTATATCATTGCTAAATAGCACAGCAACAACAGTCAATGCTTTTGGTGCTGCAACAAATATAAACATGGGCGCATCAGGAGGATCGGCAACATTCGGCAATACCGGAGCCTTCACCTTGCAGGGCGTTAGTAATCAAAACTTCACTGTTCGTTCACAGGGAACAGGCGCGCTTACATTGCAGTCAGGCAGTGGAACAGTAGGTTTCAACAACAATAATCTAAATGTCGGAACAGGCACCATTGCTGCCAGAGCTGCCAATTTCACAGGCTATAACACCACAGGCACTAGTAACTTATACAATAATCAATATACAAAGCTAGGCACCTGTACAATAACAGCTCAATACCAAGACTGTAATAGCGTAGCCGATATAGTAAATATAGGTGATGGCAGCACAAGCAATTGGCGTGCCAGAGTTAATTTCCGTGTCAAGCAACAAGCTGCTATGGCTTCAGCACCTTATATAAATCTAGAAGTATTTGATGTAAAAAGTTTAGTTGCTTCTGATTTTGTGGCAGTTACTACACAAAACGATGCTACGGCAACAGTTGTTGAATTATATGGAAAAATTCGATCTACTTATCAGGAATGGAGAATTACTCCTTCGGTAAATTCAGGATCAAATGCTTCCGGAGTTGTTTGGTTAAGTCTACAAACTTTCTCTGCCTCTCTGCCAGCCGGCACACAAACTAATGCCGTCTATTCAGATTCCTTCCTGAATACACTAAATGTCACAAGTTCAAACACATCAGGAGCGACATTAACAGTAGCCAATTCATCATATACTACTAATAATTCCAGGCTAACAGATATTACATTTACCAACGCCAACACTAGTGCATCATCAATTACGGTCAGCGGTCTTTCTGTCACACCAACAGGTACTACAAATGCTAATTCAAATGCCAACACCCTGAACTCAATCTTGCTACCGAATGTAACTACCATATCAAACAACACCTTTAACGGATTGTATGTAGGCACGGGCTATAACAGCATCCTTAACTACAATGGTACCAGCATTATAAATGGCACTGGTGTTTTGCAGTCTGCAGGATTATCGGGAACATATTCTAACAGCCTGACTCTAAGCAACACAGGTAACACCTATAGCGGTACAAGTATGACCCTTGGTGGTGCTGGCGCCTTAACGCTCGGAACAAATGGCCCATCTGGCAACACCGGGTCGGTGACCTTTAGAGGTGGTAGTGTTGCTACTAACTACATACAACTTAAGGGCCAGGATAGCCCAACCGGAACACTGGTCTTGAGTTTGCCAAACATTGCAGTCAATGACACGCTTTGTGCTCAAACACTAAACAACTGTGGCGGCGGATTGACGGGATCTGGAACAGCTAATTATGTTACTAGATTCACTGGCACAACCACTTTAAGCACTGGTCAATTATATGATACTGGCACAGCTGTGAGTGTGGGCGGAACAAGCCCAGGCACTGGTGGGCTGTTCAATGTCGGCACAACCAACCAATTTCAAGTATCTAGCGCCGGTAATGTTACTGCCGGAACTATATCCTCCGGCACAATTAATGGACAGACTATATCTAGCACTGCTAATTTCACTGGCACAGTAACTATTCAGGGAGCTGCTGCGCTAGAGCTTGGCCAGGCCAGCACCAATACAGGGGCCATCACATTTAGAGGAAGTGGTAATGGTAACTATGTACAATTGCGCGGTCCAAACTCTCCGACTGCAGGCAACTTTGTACTGAGTATTCCAGCTATAACCGGCAACGCTAACATCTGTACTGATAATAGTATTTGTACCGGATACGCTTCATCTAGCTCATTATCAGGCTATGTTCAGCTTCAGGGTTCAACTCCAGGCACTCAACAGACCGGCAACCTAAACATCAACGGCGTAGGTATATTTGGTGGTGGACTGACAGTTTCTTCTGGAACTACCGCTGCTAGCGGAACAATCAATTTGAACAGTACTGGCACTAGCGTTACAACCAACATCAATACTACTGCCAGCGCCAACACCTTAAATATTGGCAGCGCCAACACCACCTTCCAGCTACAATCCAACGCCCTCAATGTATCGACATTGGGTGCACTAACAGGCGTGACAGGAATTACTACATCAGGCGGCTATACTCAGTCTGGATTAAATACCAACACCTTCACCGGCGCAACCACTGTACAAAACAGTCTAACTGTTAATCCTGCATCAAATTCTACCGCTACTTTAGATGTAAAATACGCCGGAGGAACAGAAAGCATACTGTCAGTTGATACATCTAACGACAAAATTTATGTAATGAGTAAATCATCAGGCAGCCTATATGGTAACATAACAACTCAAGACACAAATGCCAACGCTGCAAACAGCCAAGGCTTATTAATATCAACGGGAAATGCACTCGGAACTGCTTCTGACTCCGGAGTAGCAGGAATATGGACAGGCGATTCTTCCTACGGAAAATCAGGCTTCGCAGTCCTTACTTCTGGACAGGGATATACAGGCTCTGGTGGCATAGTTATTGCTTCAGGCCAAGCAAATAATGGTACGGCTGGTGATATTGTGGTTGATGTCGGTACTTCTACCAGTGGCAGCGGAACAATACGCATCGGTAATAGCGATAGCACTACAGCAACAGTGGGCAATGCTTTAAATGTGGCTCTTGGCAATGATACTTCGGGTTCAAAAATTTTAACCTATGGCAGTATTACTGCTAACGGCTCAGCCACGGGTTCATCTGCAACAACGTCTGGCACTGGCACTAACACCACCACACTGACATTCACCGGCACTACTGGCTTTGCTAACGGTGATGTAATATTCATAGATAATACTGGACAAGATTACTATACTCGAATAACTGCTGGAGGTAATGCTGCTAGTGTTACAGTTTCACCAGCAATTACATTTGAAAACACTCGAACTGTTACCAAATACAATGTTCAAAGCATTGGTGCTAATTCATCAAATAATTCATACTCCACTTTGAACGATCGTTTCTTCCAGGGATATTTCCTAGGAGGTGTAGTAGTCGGCACCGCCAGTACCACACTAAGTGACGGCTTATTGCAGTCAACGGGTGCTCTAAACCTAACTGGTGCTGCTGCTAGCACATGGAGCATCGGCTCTAATGCACTTACCGTAACCTCGTCTAATTTCAATGTTTCCAACGCCGGCGTACTCACACTAGCCGGTGGTCAAACGCGGGATATAACAGCAAACGCGAACTTAACAGTTCAGCCAGCCGGTGTTAGTGATGACAATAATCCTGGCTATGACTTAAACCTAAAGGGAGGAAATAATTCACTAAGTGGTGGTGGCGGAAGTGTTATTATACAGGCCGCGAATGGCGCAATTTGGGGCAACGGTGGAAATGTTCAAATAACTGCAGGCAACGGATTTGATTTTGGTGGTGATGTTACTATTACCGCTGGTAGCGGTGGAAGCGCTAGCGGCACAATTAAATTGCAATCTCCAACAACCTTGAGCGCAGGCAATTCCTTCACAATGTCCAGTGGCTTAGGCACATACTCTCAAACATACACAGGCACAGCCACAGCTAAAACCGTTACTCTCGCCAACACCTCCGGCACTCAAACCAATGGAATGTTAATAGATCGAAATGGAGCAGGTGGTACTACAACCAACCTATTACAATTGCAAAACACATTAGGTACAGCAACCAATGCGCTTACAATCACAGGCACATTTACCAATTTGATAAATAGCACTAATTTTAAGGTCTCCAATGCCGGCGTACTCACACTAGCCGGCGGCCAATCAGCTGACATAACTACCCCTGCAGCTACAACATCTACAGCACTAATTCTTAAGCCTGGTACTTCTTCTGGCGCTTCTAGCAACGGTGCTAGAACAACAATAAGCGGTGGCGATGGATCAGGCACCACATTAGTCACAGGCGGATCATTAACACTTCAAGGTGGTGCTGCTACTGGGGCTTCAGGCACTAGAATTGGTGGTGATGTTCTAATTAACGCAGGATCAGGCGCTACCTTGAATGGAAAAATTATCTTGGGTAGCTCTAACACTACCAATGTTTTCGCAGGTTCTTTGACCTATGGTACTAACGGTACCGCAGGTACATCAACAACCATATCGCAAACTACCAATACAATCACTGGTTCAGGTACAACCTTTACCTCCAACATGACTGGAGGAACCATATATTACTCAGACGGCACAACAGCAACCGTTACATTTGTTAGTGCAACTTCATTAACAAGCTCAGTTAGTAAAACTGTAACTGCCGGCTCAACTTACACAATTGTTTACGGTGGCCTTAACATAACCAGTACCGGAACTGCCACACTGCAACCAACCACAGATTCAACCACTGCCTTTAGGGTGCAAAACGCAGCAGGCACTAGCATACTGACCGTAGATAGCACAAACCAAAGAGTTGCTGTTGGTTCTGCTGCTCCTGCCAATGGTGTATTAACTGTAGGCACAAATACTACTGCAGCTAGTGGTGGCATATACTTCGGCACAGATGCCAGTGCAAACCTCTATCGAAATAACACAAACTCATTAAGAACAGATGGAGCATTGACTGTTGGCAACGGACTAACAGTTGTAGCCGGCGTACTCACACTAGCCGGCGGCCAATCAGCTGACATAACTACCCCTGCAGCTACAACTGCAACCGCAATTACTGTAAAACCAGGCACCTCATCTGGAGCTTCCAGTAATGGTGGTGCTGTAACCATTAGTGCCGGCGACACTTCCGGTACAACAGGCACAATAACAGGTGGTCTATTAACACTTCAAGGTGGTGCTGCTAATGGAGCGTCTGGCACTAGAAATGGCGGTAGTGTTCAAATAGATGCTGGTACTGGAACCACAGCCAATGGATCAATTAGTATCGGTACTCTAACCTCAGGTGTCACAGTTAATGTCGCTAATGCAATTAACACAGTGGCTAATACAGTTAACATCGCCAACGGTGCTTCTGCAGCTAACAGCACTGTAAACATACTATCTGGTGTAGGCACAGCAGGTGTAGGCACTTTGCTAATGGGTAATAACACAAGAGTTACATCAATTGACATTGGTAATGTCGCTGCTGCTGCCGCTAGAACCATCAATCTAGGTACAGGCGCCAACACAGTAGGTATAGACACAATCAACATTGGTACAGGTGCTACAACCGTAGCAGGTGGTAAGACAATTAAAATCGGTAGTGATGCACCTGGCGTAGGTGGTACAAATCTAATTACAATAGGCACAACAACCAATGCTTCCACCACCACCATCCAAGGTGGCACAGGTGCGTCAGCTGTTTCTATACAGTCAGGAGCCTCAGGCACTATATCAATCGGCACAACTGTGCAAACCAGCACTCTCAGCCTAGGCAACACGAGTGCTTCATCAACCACCACCATCCAAGGTGGCACAGGTGCGTCAGCTGTTTCTATACAGTCAGGAGCCTCAGGCACTATATCAATCGGCACAACTGTGCAAACCAGCACTCTCAGCCTAGGCAACACGAGTGCTTCATCAACCACCACCATCCGAGGCGGCACAGGTGCATCAGCTGTTTCTATACAGTCAGGAGCGGGCGGCGGCATCAGTATTGCAGCAGGTAATGCAACAGCAGCTAATGGTAGTGGTGGAAACATTGTAATACAAAATAGTGCT
>Ga0214923_10005796_pt1 | contig 14167 bp, 12 predicted proteins | sample LL1510_MetaG_FD_177993 | JGI IMG/M metagenome (GOLD analysis project Ga0214923, IMG submission 177993) | Freshwater microbial communities from Lake Lanier, Atlanta, Georgia, United States - LL-1510 | ecosystem: Environmental > Aquatic > Freshwater > Lake | place: USA: Georgia | collected... | reverse complement strand
ATATTGAACATCAGTTTTACTTAAAACGTGAAGAGCTCTCAAAATAACTGAACTTTCAACTCGCTTTGCTTGTTCTTCGAATTTTCGTTGAATGGTCTCCGGAACTTCTAATAAGGAACTTGTTCGTACATCTTTACATACCAATAAATTCCTATAATGATCGGCAAGACCTATTGCAAAATTATGACCATCAAATCCTTTATCATAAATATCGTGAAGAATGAGTAAGGCCATGGGTATGTCCTCTTTTTCAGCGGCTTCTACAATTTTGAAATAATATTCGTAATCTAGAATGTTTAAGTTCTCTGAAGTACTTTTGTAGGTGAGGTTATTTCCACTAAATGTCACCATTTGATCGAAAATACTCAATGCATCTCGCAACGCGCCATCTGCTTTCATGGCAATTAAATGCAGCGATTCAGGATCTGCAGAAACTCCCTCCTTGGATGCGATTAACGCGAGATGTTCTGAAATATCTTGCACCTTTATTCGATTAAAATCAAATATTTGGCATCTCGAAAGAATAGTAGGAATTATTTTGTGTTTCTCAGTTGTTGCTAAAATAAAAATCGCATGTTTTGGGGGTTCTTCAAGCGTTTTTAAAAATGCGTTAAATGCACTGCTCGACAACATGTGAACCTCGTCAATGATATAGATCTTGTGGCTTCCAAGTTGAGGAGCAACTCTTACTTGATCAATTAAATTTCGGATATCATCTACCGAATTATTTGAGGCGGCATCTAATTCATAGACATTTAAAGAAGAACCAGAATTAAAAGATAAGCATGAATCACATTGATCACAAGCCTCCATGTTTTCTGTTCTATTAAAGCAGTTTATTGTTTTAGCTAGAATTCGTGCAGTGGTAGTTTTACCGACACCTCTCGATCCGCAGAATAAAAATGCTTGCGCCAAATGATCATTTTTTATGGCATTCTTGAGTGTTCCAGTGATGGTCTTTTGACCCACAACCGTATCAAAGGTTTGTGGTCTATATTTTCTTGCGGAAACAACAAATTCTGACATGTATCAAAGATAATCAATTAGGCTTAAGCTTGATTCAAACTTTTATCAACAAATGAAGAAATTATTTATCTTTTCTCGGATAAATTTCCACCAAAGTTCCATTTTTTGGTCCAAAAAGGTCAATTGCCTCTGGAATGTTGAAACGAGTTTCTTCCGTCAGTGGTACAATTTTGTCAACATTTTCATATTTCACAGTTCGGAGTTCTATCTTATCCTTCGAAATAAAAATCCAATTGAATTGATTGACTTTTCCAGCATCTCTAGTCCAAGATTTGCAATCGTCTGCTTCGCGAAGTGGAGCTCCCCAACAACCTTCTCCTGCATACACAATACCTTTTTCATCATCTCGTTTAAATCCTTCGTCTGCATCTTTATCTTGCGAACTTACAATGGGCCATGTTATCTTAGTGGTATGTGAATCGTTTTCTAAACAAAGCCTAACATTACTATATTTTTCGAATAAAGGAACAAAGTTATTGTATTGCGTTTGCATTTCCTTCTTAAAGCTAACGTGTGCCCGAATTGGACGATGGTATTGTGGAAGCTGCCAAAAGTAATTTTTATGATCCTCTAAAGAGTTTCGTAGAAAAATTTTTTGACCACCAATTTTCAAGATTTCTGAATTCAAGGAAATTAAATTTATTAAATTCCCTCCGAATGTAGTGTTGTAATACAATTTTGGATGCGGAACATTAAACAACTTGACCAAAACAACATTCGTTTTTTCGTGATTTCCTCTAGAAACTACTAGTGGTGTTATTCTTCCATCAGTATCAATGGTATATTCCCAATCTTCAAACCAATTGATCCATTGATAATTTAGGTCTAATCCAATAAAATCACCATTAAATAAAACCGCATGAGCTTTGAGTTTAGCCACCATCTTATTGGCTTTAGTACGAACGGGCCTATTATCACGAGAATCACCACCAGCTATAAATGAAAGTCGTTCTTCTGGAGAATTAGGTGCGGTTGTAAAATAATAGGTTCTTCCAAATCCCTCGGTGTCTTTTATAGTAAAATAATACCGTGTGTTTGGTTTTAGATTTTTTAATTCTACCAAACAGTTTGTCATTCCTTTCCAGTTATTTTTTGAAGTCAATGGTAATTCTTGACGGTATCTATTTTTACTGAGTTCTACAGTATCCAAGTATAAACCCATAAACTGACCTCTTTTTTGATCCCAAATTATAGTTGCTGTTGTTGAAGCATCTCCACTAAATACAACGCGAACAAAGCGTGTTTTACCGAATGAATGAAAGGCAATAAAGCAAATTAGATAAAAACAAATGGTTCTCATGATGTAAAAATACACTTTTATAATGTTGACTAGAAATTAGAGCATAAAAAAAGGCTGTCATACGACAGCCTTTTATGGAAGTTTAAATTTACTTTTTGAATAATTTCATATCTGGTTTTCCATTGACTTCTACTTTCACTACTTTACCGGAAAGAATCATTGGCCCCATATTCATGGATAAACTGTGCGGAAATAAAAGACCATTTACTTCTTTATAATCACCAAAAACCTGAGTTGATTCATTTGTTTTGTCACCTTCTTTGGTTATGGTTAAACTCTTTTCTTTTAAAAAGTTTTTTCGATTAAAATAGTCGTAACTTTCGGTTTCGCCGTCCACAATCTTCACTACATAATATTCTGTATCGTTTTCATTTTGAATACCTTCAAGTGAGTAATTTGTGCTATTCGTAGCGTAATTTAATTCCTGAAATAAACCTGCTTCCTTTTGCTTTTTAGCAATTTCTTCTGCTGTCATATCTTTCTTACCTGCCATTGGAGCACTTGTATATCCCGTTTTTCCATCAAAATAGCTTAATGGCATCATGTTGCCCTGAAATTCTAAGGCTGTTGCCTCTGTTGCAGGAGCAAGATAATAATTGAAAAATTTTAAGGTCATAGGCATTTGTGCTCCCGACATTTCAGAAACACGTTCAACTGATTTTACTTTTTTCAATTTCTTCGTTAACTCCTTCATAGAGCTTGATTTCGTTACGGCCAAAAGGTAATTCGTAATGAGTTGCTCTTTTGATATGTCAGCCTTGACTATTTCTTTAAACGGATTTCCGAATTCGTCCAAAATTGTAACTTTGCCATCACTATCGAACTTCTTTAGTTTATCCAAAATTTCCTCATTTCCAACCACAATTATATTACAGTTTGTTGAAGTGAAATATGATTTAGCCATATTTAAAATATCATCTTTGTTTACTGCTTCCAAGCGCTGTAAATAATTTTGATAATAATCTTTTGGTAATTTATATTTGATGGTATTTAACGCAAAACGTGCGATAGTTGAAGGACTCTCTAAGGAGCGAGCAAAACCTCCGGCTTGAGAAGATTTCGTTAGGTTTATTTCGTCGTCTTTTACTAATTCAGTGGTTATCAATTCGAATTCTTTGAGAATTTGAGTTATCGCTGAATCTGTTACTGCATTTCTAAAGTTACCCCCTGCAGACATCCATGAGCCATTTTCTGTAATATTCATGGCAGAATAACATCCATAAGTATAAGCTTTATCCTCGCGAAGGTTTTGCATTAAACGCGTACCAAATCCACCGCCTCCCAGAATGCCATTGAGAACAGTTGAAGGCAATTGATTCACATCTCCTGTTTTCATTTTGATTGGAAAAGTAATGTAAACAACACTTTGAACAGCTCCACGCTTTTTAACAAATGTTACTTGATTTCCTTTGGGTTGAGTTGCTTCAGGCAAGGATGCGACGTATTTTTTACCACCTTTCCATTCACCGAAATATTTAGCAACCATCTCTTCTGTTTGCTTTCTTGTAATATCACCTACTACCACTAAATATGCTCCATCTGGAGTAAAGATTGATTTGTAGTAGTTAATTACATCCTGGCGGGTAATGTTTTTTAAAGTTGTTTCATTCATTACATCACTGAACGGATGACCTGGAAAATTAACTTTTACCATTGCATTTTGAGCCATTGTTCCGGCATCTGATTTTGCAGATAACAAACCGTCTTCGTTTTGCTTGCGAATTCGATCAAATTCACTTTCAGGAAAATTCGCATTCAGAAGGACATCGTTCAAAAGACTCAATCCTTTGTCCATATGTTTTGTCAAACATGACATTGAAATGGAATTTTTGTCTGCAGAAAGTGAAGCCCCGATAAAATCAATTTCCTTATCTAATTGGTCTTTTGATCGGTTTGTAGTTCCTGACATAATTAAAGAGCCCGCCATATCTGAAAGGCCAGCTTTGTCTCCCTCATTTCTTGGATCTGAGCCCATGCTTAAATCAAATGATACCCTTGGAAGTTTGTGATTTTCCGATAATATCACAGTAATTCCATTTGCAGTGGTAAAAACTTCTGAGTCTTTAATCTCTATTTTCTTGGCTTGAGCAGGTGCAGGACGAACAGATCGGTCAACTTGACCAAAAGTAGTCGCAGTAAGGAAACAAGCACTAATGATAACTATATTTTTCATACTATTTCGTTTTATTTCGCTTTAGGTACATAGTGAAGTATGACGCGAGCATCTTGCGTTAGGTATTTGTTCGCAACACGTTGGATATCTTCTCTGGTTACTTTCATGTAATTGTCCATTAGAGAATTTACTCGGTTCGCATTTCCAAAATACACATGGTTGTCAGCTAAATTTTCAGCTATTCCAGCAATACTTGCATTTGCTGTCACAAGGTTGTTTTCAAATTTGTTTCTAATTTTTTGAAATTCTTCCTCAGAAATTAATTCCTTTTTAATAGTTTCAATTTGACCATCGAATTCTTTTTGAATATCATCCAAAGAAACATCCTTCGACGCAATAGCAGCAAAGATTCCTATACCAGCATCTTCCAATCCATAATTAAAAGAGAAGGCAAAAGATGCCATTCTTTTCTTCTCAACAATTGTTTTATTGATTCGGGAACTGCTTCCGCCAGAAAGTACTTCATTCATCATTTCCAATGCATAAGCATCCGGGTGCGTTTGTTCTGGAAATTTATATCCCATGAAAATACCAGGTAATTCAATGTTATCCTCGATTACATCTTTCGTGACACCTTTTAAAACAGAATTATCTTTTGTGGTGCGTTTGATAACGATTTGTTTTGCCGTGTAATTGGCAATTAACTTCTTTGCCTCAGGATCAGACGATTTCAAAAAATCTTTGGCATTGAATTTTGTTTTCGAAACACCATATCTTTTAACAAAAGGTTCCTCTTCTAAATTGATAAAATCTCTATACAAATTAATAGCCTCACCTTTAGGCATGGACGCGAAATATTTGTCAATCCATTTTTTTGTTTGCTCGATATTTAAATCACCCGCAATTGATAATGTAGCATTACTAGGCACATAATAATTCTTGTAGAAATTCACATAATCCTCTTCCTGTGCTGCATCCAAATGCTCCATGCTTCCAATTGGTGCCCAATTGTATGGGTGTGATGGGAAAACGCGTTTGAACATTTCAGTGAAAAAGGAACCGTATGGCTGATTGTCGACACGTTGTCTTTTTTCCTCTTTAACAACACTTCTTTGTGTTTCGATACCTTTAATGTCAACTTTCGCATGAAGCATTCGCTCACTTTCGAGCCATAAACCGAGTTCCAATTGATTGGATGGTAAAATCTCATAGTAGTAAGTTCTGTCTTGTGAAGTGTTCGCGTTTAAGGTTCCACCATTTTTTTCTACTAATTCACTGTATTCTCCTCTGCCAATATTTGCGGAGCCTTCAAATAAAAGGTGTTCAAAAAAGTGTGCAAATCCCGTTCTTTCTGGAATTTCATTTTTTGATCCCACGTGATACAAAACTGAAACAGCTACAATCGGCGTAGCGTGCTCTTCATGCAGAATGACATGTATTCCGTTCGGTAAATCGTACTCAACATATTTGATTTTTTGTTGTGCAGTGGACCATGCCGAAACTGATAATACCATTCCAAATAATACTATTTTTCTCATAAATTTAATTTGGATGGCTAAAATAGACTAAAAATTGCAAATAAAGCTGATCTATCTGCGTTAATACACTACTTTTCCTTTTGGTCTAAAAATTGGTTACCTTTGAATTCAATGAAAATAAAAATAGCACTCGTTTTTCTCGGTTTTTATTTAAATAGCCATGCTCAAGGAATTGTACCATTCATGGATTTTAATAATTTTTTAGCAAGCTACGAAAATGGGTTCTTTCGGCAAATTGAAATTCAGCCAATATCTAATCTAAAAACTGGAGATGAGCTCGCGGCCTACCTGGATATAAGAGGAAATTTAAGGCTTTACGACGGAAAGGAAAGACGAGATATTACCTTATTAAATGCTGAATATGAAATTTCCGATCACATTTTAGCCTATAAAATTGCAGGTAGCTTGAAAGCTTGGGAATCGGGAAAAAATTACAACTTAACTAGTTTCGCTTCCGATTACGCAGTGAAAGATTCGCTGGTGGTGTTTTTAGATGGACGTACCCGATCTACGAATGTTTTTTGGAACAAACAAACCATTATGCTAGCTAATATTTTTGACAAATTGGAGATGCCAAAATTTATAGGTGATAATCTTGTGATTTACAAAGATGCTAGTCAAACGTTCAATGCATTTTGGAAAGGTAAAAACTATGAAATCGGTTTGTTCAATCAAGAATTTAAAGGATTTCCAGGAACTGATGCAAATGGTCAGATTACATTCAGTGTAGGGTGTGATGTTTTTTGCTTCAATGACCCTTTTACCCAATCTTTTGTTGTTTTTGAGGATGGAGAAATGAAAGATGTAGAATCATTACCTGTTCAGAAATTCATGGCTGCTCGAGGATTTGTAGTTTACGAAGATATCAACGGGAATTTATGGCACTACAGAAAAGGTGTTAAAACTGCACTTAGTAATTTTGGTAGTTCTAAGTGGATGGCGAAAGACGATCTTGTGATGTGGATGGAAAATTCTTATTTGTTTGTGTTTGCAAATGAAACGAAAACCGAGGTTGCGAATTATAGTCCTAAAGATTTTCAACTAAAGAACAATATTTTGGCTTTCAGAAATGTGCTAGGTGGTGTCGATGCTTTTGTTGACGGTCGCGTAATAAACATGACGAATCAAGTGGATGCAGAATATGCTATTTTTGGAAATAAAATTCTTACTCTTTTGCTTAATAAAACGGCGATTGTATATGAAAACGGGAAAAAATATTCAAATTAAAAAAAATAGTTACGCAAGCCTTTTTGGTTTGTTCTTTCTCTTTCTTCCATTCATTTCCATCGCTCAACATCCTAAATTTGACAAATTAGAGCAGTTGTATGATCAAGGGCATTACGCAATGGTATTTAGAAAATCTTCTCGACTATTAGATAATCCAGAATTCGATTTTTCTAAACTTCCTACCTACTATAAATCAATCTCGTCCCTGCAATTGGTGCAGAACGAATTTTGGCGAAGACGCAGACCAGATGCCTTGGACAATGCTTTTGATGTTTTGATGAAAATTAAACAGGATGCCAAAGGAAAGAAAATTCTTATTTCGCATGCAACCGAAATACGTGAACTAAAACTTTCGTTGGATACCTGGCTTGCAGATTTAAAACGTCAGAAAAGGGAAGATGAAGTAAAACACATTAAGAATCGAATGAATCTATTATTTCAAGATTTGGATTTGGATATTCCAAACAATGTGGTGAATGTAGATTACGTTTGGACCGGAACCGAGTCAGAGAAAAGAAAAGGAATTATTCAACTTGCAGATGACTATCTAGGTGTTCCTTATGTTTTTGGAGGAAATGATCCTTCTGGTTTTGATTGTAGTGGATACACTTCTTTTGTTTTAAATAAACTCAATATACCTATTCCAAGAAGAGCAGTGGAGCAATACGCAGCGTCTAAAAAGATAAACGAAGAAGATGCCCACATGGGAGATTTTGTTTTTTTTTCGAATGGAGGAGAAGTCAATCATGTTGGAATTTTGGTTAATAAACCTGGTGCAGAAAAGGCAATGATTCATGCGAGTAGTTCGAAAGGCATTCAGCTCATTTCGATTGAACAATCCAGCTATTGGAAATCACGTGTCGCTGGGTATGGTACCTTCATTCGCTAAGCAATCTTTCGCTTTAATATAAACAAAAACAAACCCCAGAAGTAAGCAGTAAAATGGTAGTTGAATAAGAAAGGATGAAATAAAAAAGTTCAACACCCAAAAAAGTAATAATAAGCCTAGTAGCACGTACAGATAATTTTGGAAATTTCGGGTTTTTCTTGAAATAAAATGAATGAGAAGAATTACTAAATAACCAAAAACAGGCAAAAACATTAATTCGCTAAAGGCCGTAAAATTTTCAGCAGAACGCGTAATAACCCCATTTAATAAGATACTGCTAGCGCATAGCACATAATAAGAAATCAGTAACCACTTTGGTTTTTTTTGAGTAAATAAGGTTAACAGAAATAATAACATACTTCCACTTGACATGATGAAATAATCCAAGTATGGAAATAACCAAAAGCTTGTAATTTTGAATAAAAAATAAAAAGTGAGTAACGAAAATATCGCTCCTGAAATCCAAAAGTGGTAATTCTTTAAAAATTGTATACTTCGATTAAGCATTTCTTCTTCTACTTTTTTCGGTAACACAAACGAGTTCCCATAAAGCGCGTGCTCCCACATTGGCATCCCAGTCACCAGATTCTCCAGGTGATACTTCGTTTAAATCAAAACCAATTATTTTTTTTCCTGCTTCAAGTAATTGAAATAGTAAGAAGCGAATTTCTTGGAGTTCAAATCCGCCGGCAACCGGTGTGCCTGTATGTGGACAAAGCTCCGGCTTTAGTCCATCGATATCAAACGATATGTATACGTGTTGAGGTAATTCTTTAATTATTTCTTGCACTTGGTCATTCCAGGTTTTACCGGAATAGGATTGATTTTTAAGGTCCCAATCAAAGAATGTCGAGATTCTATGGTCGTCTCGAGTGCGTTGAACTTCTTTTTCCGAGACATCGCGAATACCAACTTGAACTAATTTCGTTAAGTGATTGCAAGTAGCTAAAACATTATGCATAATACTGGCATGAGATTGTTCAAATCCTTCATATGAAACGCGTAAATCTGCATGCGCATCAACCTGTAATATTCCGAATTCTTGGTACTTGTTATTTATCGCTTCAATTAATCCAAGTGGAGTCGAATGCTCTCCGCCAAGAACTCCAACTATTTTTCCTTCGTTAAGTAACTCGCTACATTTTTCTTTTAAGTTTTCCTTCAAAGCTTGATGAGCTTCATTTATTTCGTTGAGAATGTCACCATGTTTTGATAAAGCGAAGTCTTCACCTTGCATTTCAATGCATTCAATGTAAACTTTTCCTTTTCCAGACAAATGCGCGTTAATTTCCTCCCATTCTTCGGAAATTGGTGTCATGAAAACTTTTGTATTGTAAGACGACGGTAAATCGGCATGAAAAAAGTCTAGTTGGGTAGACGCTTCTAAAATTGCGCGTGGACCTTTAGCAGTTCCTTTGCCATAACTAGCAGTGGCATCCCATGGAATTGGGACGATAACAATATCTGCGTCTTTCTCATTTCCGGGGAATCCAAAAATATTTCCGTTGGCAATTCCAACGCCGTTCGGGTCGAAGGTGCTCATTTTTTCGATGATTTGTAGAATTCAACAGCTTTTCGAACGGATCCATTTTCTTTAAGTAATCGCTCCGAGGTATCGTAATCAATTCCTAACTCTTCCGCCACCATGCGTGTACCTCGATCCACGAGTTTATTGTTACTGAGTTGCATATCTACCATTTTATTTCCTTTCACGCGACCTAATTTTATCATTAGCGAAGTTGAAATCATATTCAAAACTAGTTTTTGAGCAGTTCCGGATTTCATTCGAGTGCTTCCTGTCACAAATTCAGGACCCACTAACGGAACCATAGGGAATTTAGTACGTTCGGCAAGCGGAGAACCTGGATTACAGGTGATTCCTCCCGTGATTAATCCTCGTTTGTTTGCTTCATCAATAGCGCCTAAAACATAAGGAGTCGTACCGGAAGCAGCAATTCCAACAATACAATCGTTTTGATTAACATTGAATTCTTCTAAATCTTCCCATCCTTGTTCTGCATCATCTTCAGCAAACTCGACAGCCTTTCGAATTGCAGTATCACCGCCGGCAATCAATCCAACGACCAATCCATGAGGAACCCCAAAAGTTGGTGGACATTCGCTGGCGTCAACTATTCCTAGTCTGCCACTGGTGCCTGCACCTAAATAGAATAATCTTCCACCTAATTGCATTTTTTCAAACGCCGAATTTACAAATGCTTCAATTCGAGGTATTTCGTTTGATACGGCAAGTGCAACTGTTTGATCCTCACGGTTTATGTTTGTCAATAATTCTAGGGTTGACATTCGCTCCAAATCATTGTACTTGGAACTTTTTTCTGTTTCGCGGTTCATACGAGGTAAGCTTTTGAATTTTCGTCAGATAAGTCAACTTCTACGCGGTCTTTCAGTGTAGTCGAAAGTCCAAGGCCAACATAATCTGTTTTAATAGGAAACCTTCTGTGTTGACGGTCAACTAAAGCAACTGTTTTAATTGCTTTTGTTGCTTGCTCCAAAAATTTCATTAGCGCATATTGCATCGTTTTTCCGGAATTGACAACGTCATCGACAAGTACAATATATCCTCTTTTTAGCTCTTCTTGCGGTATGGATAGGGTGATTTCTTGGCTCCAAGGTTCTTCCTTATTTACCGTGATTTCGAATAAAATAACTTCAACATCGCCGTTATTTTTTATAACTTCACTTAATTCTTTTGCCAATAAAATCCCATTACCGGAAATTCCTCCGATGTATAATTTCTTTTCTTCAAAGCAATTTTCTAAAATTTGGTGGCCAAGACGCGTGATTTTTTGATGAATCTGGGAATGATCGAGAATGATTTGCATCCGTATAAAAATTGATAAACAAATATAAAAGAATAATGTGTGATGGAATTCAAATGTTGAAAACAATACCCGTTTCATTTTGATACTCCTTCCTTTATTTGCACGTATCTTTGTCTAACTCAATGAAAAAAGCCGATTTCGCCATTTTTAAATACCTGACATTAAATCGTGTTTTCAATGCGACACAGCTTTACATTAGTTTTCTGTTGACACGGATAGTTGGTAAGGTTATTCATTGGGGTAAACCTATGTCTTTGGGTATTGAGCCGACTACAGCTTGCAACCTAGCTTGTCCGGAATGTCCTAGTGGATTAAAACAGTTTACAAGGAATACAGGGAAATTGCAGTTAGACTTTCACAAGACAATGCTTCGTCAGGTGAAATCTCATGTGTTTTATATCAATTACTACTTTCAAGGTGAACCTTTTTTACATCCGGAATTTTTAACCTTGATTAAAGAAGCAAAAAAGAGTAAAATTTATACCTCTACTTCTACAAACGCTCACTTTATTTCCAAAGAAAAAGCAAAGGAAATTGTAGCTTCTGGATTAGATAGGTTGATAATTTCTATTGATGGCTTAACGCAAGAAACCTATGCACAATATAGGGTTAACGGAAAACTCTCGAAAGTAATTGAAGGAAGTAAATTTTTGGTTGAAGCAAAAAAAGAAATAGGCTCAAAAACACCACATTTAATTTTTCAATTCTTAGCTGTAAAACCAAACGAACATGAAATTCCTGCTGTGTTTTCCTTGGCAAAAGAAATATCTATCGACGAAGTGCGGATCAAAACAGCACAGTTGTACGACTACAAGAACGGACACCCATTAATGCCTGAAAAGAATGAATATTCACGATATGAATTAGGAAAAAACGGTGAATACCAACTAAAAGGAGAACAAGGAAATCATTGTTGGAGAATGTGGTCAGGATCTGTTTTCACTTGGGACGGTCTAGTTGTGCCGTGCTGCTTTGATAAAGACGCGCAACATGTTTTGGGAGATTTGAAGGAAGATGGGTTTGGTCAAATTTGGAAGAGCACTCGCTACAAAAGCTTTAGAAAAAGTGTGTTTTCAAGCAGAAATCAAATTGATATTTGTCAAAACTGCTCGGAAGGAACGAAGGTATTTAGTGAATAAAAAACGATTGACCTTTTGGATCAACCGTGAGTATAAGTCGTTCAATAAAAACAGTTAGTTCTTATGAAATGTGGAAGTCTTTTATCCTTATTACGAATTTGTCGATGTATGCGGCAGTCATACTCACCAGAACGAGTGATAAATAATATTAAATCAAAACAAAAATCCCGATTGCAAAGGCAACCGGGATTTCGGAAAGTAGATGTCAAACTTATCTCTTTACAAAAGAAACTTTCTTTCCTTCAACCTCAAGAAAATAAATACCAGAATTTAAACTGCTAACATCAATGTTATTCAAATCAGAAGAAATTAACACTTTTCCATTTAAATCCAAAACTTGTTTCATTCCTTTACTATTGACATTCAAAAAGTCCGTAGTTGGATTTGGATACACAGTAATGTTGGAAGCTAACTCATTCAAATTTACAGAAGTTGAGCGAACATCAAAAACAATGGTCCCCGGAGAAATTCCTGCATTGAAATTACTCAATTCGTTATTACTCGCGTCAAAAACATGCACTTTTCCAAATGAAAAGAAATCCGTTTCACTTGCATATAAATTACCCGAAATCGGCTCTTGAGCCAATTCGTAATAATTCAACGAATGGCCACTCACAGGTCCAACATTATTCATCACATTAATATCAAATTCATTCAAGGTAGTTTCCATTGAAATTTGATACACCAATTTATCGTCTCTTAATGCAGAAGTTCCACAACCTGTAGATGCTGTTGCAATATTTACTGTTGAATTTGAAGATCCATCCAAGGCAACTTTTGAAATGGAAGCACCAGACCAATCTTTGTTATTTACTAAATATAAAAAAGAACCAACTTTCACTAAGTTATCAGGGTTTTTTCCATCTGGACCTAAATCGATTTCATTTCCGTAGGTCAAGGCATTCAAATCTAACTTCCCGATGATTCCTTTTTCATTTCCCCACTCATACCCGTTATTCACAGCGATATAAGCTGAGGTTCCATCCATTACGATATTTTGTGTTGCCCATTTCGGACCTTGAACGGTATCAATTGCGGCAATTAAAGTCATAGTTGATGCATCATAGACGTGAAGATAAGAATCATAGGTTGTCAAATACTCACCACGTGTAGCCACCAATTTATTTTGATAAATTCCTAAATTTCGAACTCCCGGACAAGAAACTGATGAAATTTCTTGGTGTGAATTCAAATCCATTTTAAAGATTTTTGAATCCGCCGCAACATAATAAAAATTTCCATCAATTATCAAGTCGGATGCAAAGCGCATCCCTTCCAACGTGTCTACTACCGAATACGCTTGTGAAACCGGATCATATTTTCCGATAGTCGCAGGCTCAATAATTTCATTTGTTTGATAATCAAAATAGCCTTCATTTAAAATAATGGCTTGATGTACATAATTTTGTGCTTGTGCTGAAACACTTAGGAATAATCCTATTGATACTAATGCCTTTTTCATTCGTTCTGTTTTTAAACGATTAATAAATAAATTAAAAACAAGAAGATTAAAAAAGAAGGAACCGAACGGGCGCGACTCAACCCATTAACGAGTCCGACTTTAATCTGAAGTCTTCTCTCCGCTTGAAGGCAAGTCTTCTGGCTCAGGTCAAGTTCGCGTCGTCTTCCCATTTACACAGTGACATTTGACACGTTTTTTAGACCCATACAGCTGCAGATACAGCTCCGGATTTACACCGGATTCCTTATTAATTCTACGTTTAGAAACCTTTAAGCGAGGTAAAATTAACTAAAAAAATGAAATTAGATTACTTTTTTCGATTGTTTACAGCCTCGTAAATTACATGTTGAATATTCGTTCGGATGTTCATGTCGCGAATTTTCCAATTTTCGGCACTAGGATTCACTCGGTTAGAAAGAAAAATAAAAATTACGTCATCCTTAGGGTCCGCCCAAGCAAGGGTACCTGTAAATCCGGAATGGCCAAAACTCTGCTGTGAGGCTAATTCATCGCAGGTACCACCACCACTTGCTTTCGGTCGATCAAAACCCGCGCCTCTGCGGTTTCCGGGGAATTGAGCTTTGTTGTATTCATCCATTGTGGCAGCACTGAAATACTGTTTGCCTC
>Ga0214923_10005795_pt1 | contig 14167 bp, 12 predicted proteins | sample LL1510_MetaG_FD_177993 | JGI IMG/M metagenome (GOLD analysis project Ga0214923, IMG submission 177993) | Freshwater microbial communities from Lake Lanier, Atlanta, Georgia, United States - LL-1510 | ecosystem: Environmental > Aquatic > Freshwater > Lake | place: USA: Georgia | collected... | reverse complement strand
CCATAGGTATTATGAGCGTCATGGATTTAAAATTGAGCGGATATTCGAGCGCAACGGTGAAATAGATCGTTTGTATGTACTAGGCGTACCCCAAGGAGCCCGGGTCTGGCTGGCTAAGGTTAGAAATAGTTCACCGAAGACGACGCGGAAAATCTTAGCGCGATCGAATCTCAACTAAAGGTAGGAGCGGATGAGAGTAGTATCACTTCAAGGCACACCCTTTGAAATAGGCCGAGCGCACGGCGAGACGCTCCGAGAATCAATCCGAGTGGTGATTCAGGTTTACATGGATCTCCTCGGCGCGCTGGGAGGGGGAGGACGAGAGAGTATTCGAGAGTTGGCCCTCGCTTTTGCTGAGCGCATCGAGCGGTTCGATCCGCGATATATGGAGGAGATAAGGGGAATCGCCATTGGTAGTGACGCGGATGTCCGAGATATCCTCGCTCTGAATGCCAGGACGGAAATATTGACCTCTCTTTTGGCCACAAGTAAAGAGTGCACCCTATTTTGCTTCGTAAAAGAGGGAATCCTCGCGCAGACGTGGGACTGGTTACGGAGGCTAGAGGGGAGAGTTGTACTGCTGAAGATTGAGGGTAATGACGGGCATACCGTTCTGACGATGACCGAACCCGGAATCGTTGGTAAGATCGGAATCAACTCGGCTGGCTTAGGTGTTGGCCTCAACATTTTGTCGAGCTCTCAGCGCGCAAATGGAGTGCCAGTTCACGTTCTTCTACGAGCTGCCCTTGACGCGACTTCATGGGAGCTGGCTCGAGACCGCCTGACGAAATCGCAGATCGGAACAAACAGCGCCATCACCTTGGCTGACGATCGGGGACGTTGTTTTACCTGCGAGTACAAGGGCGGCGAGATCAAAGTGCTTGAGCCAAAAAACGGTGTGTTGGTGCACACAAATCATTACATCGCGGAGGCGGCCGATAGCCCTATTCCCGATTCAGAGCCTCGACTCGCACGGGCAGAGTCTCTAATCGAGAGCCTGCCTGAGAGGTCAGTGAGGACCGCCAAAATTATTTTGGGAGACCGCGCCTGCGACTCTGGAACGATTTGCGTTCCATGGAAAGATGAGGGGGAGTGGGGGCACATGGGCACAGTGGCCTCCGTGGTAATCGAACTGAAGAACCGCAAGCTGCACGTATCGGGAAGTGAGCCTGGCTCTTTCAATTCGATTCCCGCGGCTATGAGCTACGTTGACATCCCGTATGACGAGCATGTGATCTGATTCACGGTCTCGCGAGATGTTGTGCTTCTGTAACTCTCGAGAAGTTGCCTCCTAATGAAAAGAATCTACTTGTATTGGAGGGTATTCCACTTATTCTTCGCCTGCGTTGAGGAATGGGCGCAGCTTCTTTAAAAGCGTGGGGCTCTTTCGGATCTGCTGGTACATTGTGGACTCAATTTGCCCTCCTCGTTCTCTAGTATTCCGAGAGCCTTTCCAATATCTTAAAGGGGCATTTCGCGCGCCCTCATGATCAGGATCTCTTTCGACCTTTAGGGAAGAGCGAGCTGAACATCATCAATGATCTGGCGCTACACTACTTTGCGGAGCAAGCGGAGCCGGACGTACTAATTCGCTGTATGTATTGGTCCCTATTAAGTTGTACAGGATAGAAGTAGTTCGAAATACTTTGATTTAATAAACGCTCTGCCTGCTCCCTATTTTTGAATTGTTAAGCTAGTCGATTAAGAGATCCTCTTTGATGTATCCTTGCCATTATAAATCGCGGATGACCGTATGAGTAGGGATCCATTTCACCCAGAGGCAAATGTCGACCCAGAGGCAAATGCAACGACTCCCCTCGTGATACCTGGCGCGCCCGTATGGCTTAGATTGCTTCAAGATGTGTCTATTCGTGAGGATGGCACACATCGACACATCCCAGAGTTGGTACAGACGGCTGTTCGACAACTTAAGCAGATTCACGAGGGAGCGCAAAATGAGCAGAATATCCCTCAGAGAGGGCAACTCATCCAAACTCTGACCGACTACCGAAATATACTCCGACGAGTAGAAAAGCAGGTACCGGAATTACCCGAGGACATGGCGAAATATCAGGGTGCGCTGTTCGCATACTTGGAGTCACAACGCCTCTTCTCGGATTTCAGCAGGTTCTGCGCACAGTGCAACTTTTCTCGTTCGTTTACAGAGCTTCGCAATGAGGCATTTAACTGCGATGGCTTGGGATTCTTCATCGAGATGCGTGCAGCCTTAAGAGATGGGGAGCAACACCCTTTCTTGCCAAGCTTTGTGGACCTCGTAGTAGATGCCGTGAAGTCTCTCGACCGCGATCTCATGAACGAAGCTCTCAAATTTATGGGTATGTTGTATGCTCGGGGAGAGCTGAATGACTTAAAGTTCTTTGTTGATGTCTTCAAACGGCCGGATCTCAACGGAACGATGCTTATGGCTGCCGCTTGCCCCCTGGGCTACTGTCGATTTATTCCCGCCGAGAGGGACCAGGTAGTTCTCTTCGGACTCGGCGCAGAGGCGGCTCGGCTTTCCCCGAAGAATCTAGTTGGATTAGATCATCCAATTCAAAGTGAGCCTCATGTTGAATTCGGATACAATACCCAGCGGATACTCGACCTTTGTTACGGCGATCCCTCTGATAATTCGCATGCGGAGCTGTGCAAACTGGTCGAGCTAATTCCAGAGAGCTTCTTCTATCTTGACAGAGTTATTCTTGAGAAAACCATAAATGCGATTCGGACAGCAGTGCTTGCTGCTATACCGAGGTACGCCGATAGCGAGTCTCTTCTACTGATCAACGCGGCATCTCAACTCATTGAGCAACCCTGGAAAAATGAGATTAATTCGCTCGTTGAGGCCTGCGGCCATCAAGGGGATTCGGGTGTAATTACCCCTGGTGCTCTCATTTTGCGAACAGCGCTAAAAAACCCACACACTGCAGGAGAGCTTCAAGATTACATGCGTAATTATACCAATGGAGCAATGCCCAGCTCCTCGAAAGATCTGAAGCAGTTCAGTCTCAGCGTTGCGACCCTACTCCGCTCTGAGCGTTTTACGACGGATGAGAATCCTACCTTGGAGCGTCTGCTCCGCCTGTTAAGAAAAAGCCCGCAGACAGCGATAGCTGTTTTGCCAGAGCTTTTGGATATCGTAGGAATACCAGCAGTATCCTCCAAACCGTTCGGTATTATCTCCCTCCCCTGGAGCACTCGCCCCGATCCGCAGCCTCTCATTCGATCCCTCGCACTTGATATTCTCTTTGACGCTCGACGCAACCTTGGATTCTTTGCTCGTCGACGCTTGGGTTTTGATTGGCCCGACTATTTTTCACGGTGAGCACACCGAGTCTCGTGAAAAATTGGGGTAAGCTCAAATATTGCCCTAACAGGGTGGTGAAAAAGGGTTCCGTCGTGAGCATTTTGAGAGTTTTGACGAAACGAGGCGGAGATGACGAAAAAACCTCAGACGTATCCTCTGCGATACGTTGAGGATTTTTTCGGCCTCTCCAACGACGTTGCAGGCAAACTATCGAAATGCGCAACAGGAAATCATTTTTCACCACCCTGCTAAGTCATCCGCGCGATTACTGTCCGCCTTAACTCTCGTTTGTAGGTCCATGGCTGAATTAAGACCGCCGGGAAATCGCTGTCCATGGAGGTTTCCCGGCCCGCTCCAAGCTTCATAGCGCGTAAATCGGCGTGCTCTTACGCGTCGCTCCAGGCGCTTACGTGCCTGCGGTCGCCATCCAGGCGACCACGATCCCTCCGATTTAACCTCTTGCCAGAGGTTTCCCGGAGGTCTCGAATTGTTATTCCTGAAGGCCCCCCAGCTCAGAGTCCCATCGAAAAACCTTTCCCGAACCTCGGGGATGCGAGGCGCTCCCTTGAAATCCGTTTTCGGTAGCTGTTATAGAAAGTGATACGCCTGCTGATAGTTTCTTTATTCCCGGCAAACTAGCGCAGCTTTGATCGGAGCAAGACAGATAGGCATCGTTATTTAGAAAATATGCCTCTTCGGCCATCGCCACGGAGCGAAGATCTATCTCCGCTCGGCTGTCGAACGCGTTTGCGCGATAAGCCCCATAACGAGGGAGAGCAACAGCGAGTAGGGCACTGACAATTCCCATCACTACGAGTAGCTCAACTAGTGTGAAGCCTCTCTGGTTATTGGTTTGAGACGGTTCCTTCCGCATGTGTCGTGCCGTAGAGATCTTGTGCATCTTGTGTTCCCAGATTGGTGTTACCTACTGTTCGCTCGCAAATCGGAAAAGTTGCTATCCTGAGATCTCTGGTGAGGGTATTACCTTACATCACTATAGATTATTTTTTTATTAGCATCCGCCAATCCATGGTGTTTGCCGAAAGCTGGGATTTCGCTGCGGACTTTCCGAAAACGCTAGAATTCAGAAAGATGATATAATCGGAGCTGGAGTAGGGGTGGGTGGTTTAGGGCGACTCTTTTCTACTCGTGCCGCGAGTTTACGATAGTATGCGCGCCAATTCTTAATCGCTGTAACGCACTGTGGAGAATAGCGCCCGTACCGGTAGCATGGGGGAGAAGGGTCGTCAGGTAGAGCCTTTTCAAATTTTTCTATGAAGTCTTTGCACTGTGAGAGAACGACACGCATACGCAAAGAACCAGCCGCCGTTAGAGTCTTCTTTTGGTCGGGCTCCTGGATCACATTCATCTTCTGAAGAATGATCTTTTTTTGAGCGGCATCATTTTTCACTCTCCCTAACTCTTCTTCGGCTTGCTGAAGAAGTTGTCTCTGATAGTCGCCTCGCAGAGCAGGAGGTATCTTTAACAACTTCTCACGCACCTCTCGAATAGAGGAATCTTCTCTCTGTTCCTGAGAATCCTGTGGCTCATCAAGACTGAGCCCAGACACCTTACAAGCTATAGACAGTATCTGGTTGTAAAGATTCGAGCCGTCCTCAAGGGCCCGAAGTTTCTGCTCCTCTGTTGCGGCGCTTCGAAACTCGGTGTCAATATCTTGAAGTGTTATCGCAAGCTGCCCAAGCTTCTTCGAGTCGCTCTCCGAAAGTCCCACCTTAAGCAGTGGATCTTGATAGGAAGAGCTTCCTGAAAATGCGACGAGATGTTGCTCCTGATAGCCCTCTCGACAAGAGGGCGCCTCGATCCCATCGCGCAGGCAGATCACTACGGGATTATCGGGATAAATCTGCGACAACCGCTCCATGCGTGCCAGACAATCGGGGTCCTGCGGAGGGCCTTGATAGGAAAGGCTGGTCAGCATGTCTCCAAAACAGCGTGAGTTAAGAGAGTGCTCTAAGGCCGCAGCTAATTCGCCGAGCGTTCTAAGCGACGGGTTTACCTTAAGGCTATTCTCCGCCATTGATATCTTCATTTCATTTATGTCTAAAGCCTGCTCCAGATTTACCTTTGGTTGGGATACCCCAGTCGGGCTGTATGCGATTGATAGAGCGCTGAAAAGCAAGACGGAGATGATACGAAAGCCTGGTCTCATGATGAGGCTGCATCTATAAAATAGGGCGTTAACAAGGATCCTAAAATGTTATGACGAATTGGGCTAGGGTGTGGATCAAAAGATAGGGTAAGATCCGCCTCTGGGATATTCTCCCTCTTCATGTGCTCTAAAAGCCCCTCCCGAAGAGGAATAAACTGTATGCCTGAGCGGTTTTTGAGTGCGTAGAGTCTCTGTAAGTCACTTTTCCATGATTTGCGAGGATTTATAGTCACATACGTTTTAAGACCGTGTAGTGCTGTTAGTGATGCGAGCTTCTGAAAAGCTCGATTGGGATCGAGACCCATTCGCTTTATCTGTTCGTTAACAGCATCAGGTGATAGGAATTGTCTGCCCAGCTGTACAAACTTCATAGATGATAGAATACCCCCGGAGCCTGACAGATCGCGAATGAAAAATGGCATGCCAAAATCATTCTGTACAAAATATACGAGCACGGCATCGGGATCGAAGTCCAATCCGCGTTCCTCGAAGAGGGCAATCTCTTGAAAAGTGGAATATCCGGGGACACCAAAATTGAGAACCTCAAATCGTGGGGCGCCTTGGGAGATGTAATTGAGATTGTCCTCAAGTCGTTGAGCAAAAGTCTCATGTTGCTCAACTCCCCAACCAAACGCAAAGGAGTCTCCAAGGAGGGCGATTCTGAAGACACCAGCCGGCTTCTTAATTGGGCGTTCCGGAGAGCGCATGCCGCACGAGTTTGTTCGTACTCGAGCGCGCACGAAGGTGAGATCGAGATTGGGTCTGAGGGAGTAAATAATAGCATCATCCGGATGGGATTGGATTATAGCCCGAAGAGATACGGGGCCCTCGGTTATGCCTGAGCTGGGCATTGATTCCTCGCCTGGTTCGAGCATCGCGCGACGAAGATCCCCTATTGAATTAAATTCAGTTCCACGTGGTGATGCAGGAAATAATTGGAGTGCCCCTATGCTGATAATCAGAGCACATGCAGTCCCTAATGATACGAGTATAATCTTGGTTTGAAGGGGGAGCGGAGTGGTTTTGGTGGAGAAGCTTTTCGGCATAATACAAGATGCGATTATCATCACGTGAGCGGTCGATAGACGGAGATCTTGCGGTCCCGCAGAGCAGGAAAGGTCTCCCGCCAAGACCGTACCGTTAGAGGTGCTACATCAACTGTTAACACTCCAGGAGAAGAATCAAGGCGCCCTAGTTCGCGGCCATCCGGAGCAAAAGTAACGGAATCGCCGCTGTACTCAAGTCCACCACCAGAGCCTACGCGATTCACTCCTACCACGTACGACTGATTCTCTATTGCTCGAGCCCTGAGAAGGGTAAGCCAGTGTTCGCGGCGAGTTGCTGGCCAATTGGCAACTACAAAGAAGATGTCAGTCGTTGAGGCGAGCTCCATAAATGGGTGCCCAAACCGGAGATCATAGCAGATAAAGATTGCACAACGGAGGTTCCCGATCGTGGCACGGGTGTATGAGTGGCCGGGTGCATACGTCTTGGTTTCGTCTCCGTAGGAAAAGAGGTGAATCTTACGGTATGACGCGTGTACTCCATCGGGAGAGCATAGCCAGGCAGTATTAAATAGCTCACCGGTCTCGCCAATCTCCGGTAGTGAGCCAAGCGTCCATACCCCATTTTTGTTCGCAACCGAAGTAAGATACCTGAGCCCCTCAGTCGCGCTTTGGCGCGCCATATCTCCCGATGGCATGGAGAATCCACACGTGAACATCTCCGGGAATACTAGGATCTCGCCGCCTGTGGCGAGCGCTTGCGGTGTCAATCTTTCACATCGAGCGATATTCTCTTTAGGATCGTTCCAGGCGATGTCGGTTTGGATCAAACTGATTTTCATACTGGAACTCACTGTCGTGTCAGGTTACCCCTTTAATCCTGCCACTGCAAATCACGATCAACACGAAGTCGTGGGGATTTTTGAGCTTGGTCTAAGGCGGCGTAGGAGGCGACGATAGGGGCCTTTGACTCCCAAAAGCTAGGGGGAAAGCGGCCCTAGCCCAATTTTTCATGAAGCTCGCTATGCTCGTCGTGAAAAATGGGTAGGCTAAACACTTTTGGGTTCACCCCGTGTTAAGCTATGATTTGGGGCACTCGAGGGTGAAGATTTCAGGAGATAGAAGAGGGTTCACATATGGATGTTCAGAAGCTTTTTGCCGAACGTATTGGTGGCGAGCGGTTCGGTAAGGTTCAGCAAACCTTCAAATTTACCCTAATTAACAACGCCAAGATGGAATTCATCCGCAACAATCCCAGTGTGAAGGTGATCGACATGGGTGTGGGAGAGCCCGAGGAGCTTCCAGTAGAAAGTATCATGCAGACCTTGGATCGCGAGGTGAGAGTTAAGGAAAACAGGGTGTATCCGTGCAATGGTATTCAGGCGTTCTCGGATGCAGCAGCGCGTTACCTTCAACGAGCCTTCTCGCTAACGATGGATCCACAAAACGAGATCATGCATTGTGTGGGGACCAAAACAGCTTTGGCACAGATTCCACTGGCGTTTGTTAATCCAGGGGATGCGGTTGTGACCACTACACCCGGATATCCGGTTTTGCCACGAGTCGCGGAATGGTTGGGTGCTCGATTATTTCAGATGCCGCTTGAGGCACGCCATGACTTTTTGCCGGCACCCGATCAGTTTGAGGCGCTGATCAAGCGAGAGCGCCCCAAGTTGGTGTTGCTCAATTACCCTAATAATCCTACTGGAGCCGTTGCTTCTCGGGAATTTTTTGAGCGAGTTATTGGTTTGGCGCATCAATATTCATTTGTTGTTGTTCAAGACGCGGCCTACGCCGATTATGTCTTTGAGGGAGAGTTCGCTTCTCCCCTCCATGTTCCGGGAGGAAAAGAGGTAACTCTTGAGCTCTATTCCCTCTCCAAGAGTTACAATATGCAGGGGTATCGGCTGGGCTTTGTGACCGGTGGCGCGCCGCTCGTAAGAGCCTTTGGTTTAGTTAAAGACAACACCGACAATGGGCAGTTCATAGCTATCCAGCGGGCGGGGGTTCACGCGCTTGATTCGTGCCAGCAATTTCTTGCTGCCAACAAGAGCAAATACGCCCGACGTCTGGAGCGTGTAGCATCGATTCTTTCGCGAGCGGGCATACCAGCGCGCCCCGCCCCAGGCACCTTTTATCTCTATGTACAGGCTCCGGAAAATTTCATGGGGCAGCGTGTCGAATCGGGGCAGCATCTGGCTGATATGCTCATCAGTCGATATGGCTTGATTACCGTGCCGTGGGATGAGGCGGGGCCATGCCTGCGATTTTCAATGACTTTTGAGGTTGGCACGAAGGATTTCGCCTCGGAAGAGGATGTTTTTCAAGCTCTGGAGGAGCGCCTGGTTCACGATCGGTTAGCTTGATCCGCCATCCCCTCTCTGGTACGGTTCAGGAACATATATTTGATTTTCGTGTGCATGTAAGTGCCCTCAGGCCGACTCCATGACTTTTTCAGTACTAGTCTCCACATCAAGTTTTATCGACACCCCGGGTGCGCATGTCAAAAAGTTGATAGACACGGGGTATGAGATCGTTAAAGCTCGTGGACCTCTTAATCAGGAGCAGCTCCTCTCCTATATCGGCGATGGTAAGAGATTTGATGCTTTTCTGTGTGGTGAGGATGATTTTAACGCCAAGGTGTTGCAGGCTGCTGCTCCACGCGTCAAGGTTATAAGTAAATATGGAGTGGGGCTCGACAAGATTGACCTCGTGGAGGCGGAAAAGTTGGGGATTCGGGTCACTAATACGCCGGGCGTTAACCACACTACAGTGACCGAGCTCACCTTTGGACTCCTGCTAAGCCTCACTCGATATATCCCCGAGCAAAATGCCAACGTACACAAGGGTGAGTGGCGACGGCAGACGGGTCGTGAGCTGGCTGGCAAAACGCTCGGTATCCTGGGATTTGGTCGAGTGGGGAAGGAAGTGGCTAAGCGAGCCATGGCATTTGGTATGAATGTCAGGGTGTTTAACACATCGTGGTCGCCGCAGCATGCTGCCTTTTTGGAGGAACTTTCCACGGTATTTAGTCACGCTCTATTCTCTGAGCATCCTGTGCAAATAACGCGTGCGCCGCGAGATGAGGATATCTTTCCGCATGTCGATTTCCTCTCGGTGCACATGAGTCTCACCCGAGATAATCAGTGTTTTCTTAATCGTCGAAGACTGATGATGTGCCGGCGAGGTGTATATATCGTCAATGTGAGTCGGGGCGCCCTCATTGATCAGCGCGCAATGGCTGATTGTGTGAAGTCCGGCCAGGTTGCGGGCTACGGAGCGGATGTGCTCGATCCGGAACCGGTACAACTCGATAATCCGTTGGTCGGGCTGCACAACGTGCACCTCACCCCGCATGTTGGAAGTCGTACCCATGAGAGCGTCGTGCGCCAGGGAACAGCTGCTGTTGATAATCTTATTAACGTTTTAAAGTCCTGTACGCCTCACGGTACGGTGGCGGCCTAGCTTAGTTATCGGTCATACGGGGTGGTGGTTCTCGGTCTCGCCTATGGCATTTCTCAGGTTTATTCCCCTGGCATATCTTAGTTGGTTGATCGGCAAACTGGCGAATCTGCCATTACCCCAACCTCTGGCTCGTTGGAGTATCCTGATCTTTTCTCGTCTCTACGGAGTTAATGTGGATAGTGCGGCGAAGCCCCTCTCCGAATATCGCTCCATCGGGGATTTTTTTACTCGTGACCTAATACCCGAAATACGGCCCGTTGCTGATGGATTTGTCTCTCCAGTGGATGGAACCTTGAGAAGTGTAGAGAACCTGGTCGGCCGGGACTCCATTACCCAAGTTAAAGGTAGGTCGTATTCCCTCGAGCGACTTCTCGCAGAAGACGAGCAGGTCGACCTTCTTGCGACAGGACAAGTCTGGAATTTTTATCTTTCCCCGAGAGATGCCCATCACATTTATGCACCCATAGATGGCATGATCATTCGGACTGTCCATATTCCCGGCAAATTATGGCCCGTCAATGATTGGGCGCTCCATTCAATAGACGGGCTATTCGCGGTCAATGAGAGAGTCGTGACCTATGTGCGCACCGACCGGGGTCTTGTAGCTGTGGTAATGATTGGAGCAACGAATGTGGGACGAATATCGTTGGCGTACATGACACTCGAAACAAATGTTGCTCCATGGAGTAGAAAGACACTCCGGGCTTTTGACCATATTCAAGGTATCCCGGTAGCTCGTGGCCAAAAGATCGGAACATTTAAAATGGGCTCCAGTGTAATTGTCGTCGCCCAAGACACGATGCGAGAGATGTCTCTACCGACAACCCCTGCGGCGGTTCAGTATGGACAGGCTCTGTCAGAGTTGTAAAAAGCAACTCTGGCAGGAGTGTAAAAAATAATCTGAGATTGTCGGGAAACCTCTGTCAAGAAGTGAAGCGGAGGTCTGAGTTTGTTAGTTCAATACGCCACCTGACCGCGAGCCCCTAAACCTTGCTGACGCGAATTCCGAGCTACTCCTTAGGTAGCAATTTGTTGGGATTCATAATTCCATAAGGGTCGAAGGCAGCCTTTATGCTCCGCATGATGGAGATCTCCTCGGCTGAGCGGGTATAGTGAATAAAATCTCTTTTTAGTAAGCCCACGCCGTGTTCCGCTGAGATGCTTCCGTGAAAAGCTCGCACGGTATTGAAAATCGCGTGGTCCGAGTTGTGGCATGCGTTCCAAAAATCTTGGTCTGACATATCGTCCGGTTTTAGAATGTTGACATGGAGATTTCCATCTCCAACGTGACCGAAAATTGCGACCTGAAATGTTGGATACGCCTCTCGGATCGAGCGTCGTAGTTCATCTACGAACGCAGGAATCAGTGGGACAGGCACCGATATGTCATTTTTGTGAAGAGTGTAGTGTTTGCTCAGGGTCTCACTGATGAGATCTCTCAGGTCCATGAGCTCTCTGGCTTGAGCGGATGACTCACTTACTACAACGTCTTTGATTAGATTGTTTTCGAATGCGAGGCCAAAGCTCTCCATGATGTGATCGCGGTCGCTCTGAGAGGCAACCTCGCACTCTATGAGGGCATACGCCGGATAGGAACCAACCAACGGATTTCTAAGCCCGCGTCGAGCAATGACCTCCTCAAACGGCAACTTCTCCATAAACTCGAACGCCGATAGGTTGGTGAAGGAATCTCTACAGAAGGTTAAAAGGGGGAGTATCGCGTGATGGTCTTCAAGTCCTACGAGGATTCGGGCGACATCTGCCGGGGGGCTTGTTAGACGAAGAGTAGCTTCGACAATAATCCCTAGAGTGCCCTCTGAGCCGATGAATAAGTTGCGCAAATCATAGCCGGAGTTGTTCTTAAAGAGCGATCCATTTAACTCGATGATATCACCACGTCCAGTGACGACTCTCAGTCCGAGAACCGACTCTCGAAAATTTCCATATCTGATGACGCGGATACCCCCTGCATTGGTGGCGATGTTGCCCCCTATCTGCGCTGATCCACGACTTGAAAAGTCAACAGGGAAATAAAGGTTGGCCTCAGTGGCCGCTTTTTGAATCTGCTCCAGTACAACACCGGCTTCACATCGAATCGTCCGATCAATTCGATTGATCTCGAGTATTTTTCGCATTCGTTCAAGAGAAACAACAACCTCACCTTTAGTCGCCGTTGCACCTCCGCTCAACCCTGTCCGTCCGCCTGAGGGAACTAGCCCGATCCGTAGTGCGTTGCAGACTCTCACAATACCCTGCACCTGCTCGATCGTTTCTGGCAGAACTATAACCGAAGGAGCGGGCGTAAAGTCCATGAGCCAGTCTTTGCCATAGAATGTCAGAGACTCAGTGTCAGAGCGTACTAGCTGGGCGGGGAGAATGGCTCTGAGTTGTTCCTCTAAGACTTTGAAATCACGCATGATTATAATTCCTGAAGCAGTTGGATTACTGAAGCAGATTATCGAATAGTAGCATGTATTACCACTAACCAAAGGTAGTACGAACAGAGATTTTCGATGTGAGGGTTTCGGTGATGTTGTTTCTTCAGTTTCGCAAGACGTTGAAATCCTACGGTGATTGGTGGTCACGGTGGCGGTGTCTCCCAGTCGCTTCTTTCATCGCCGCAGCTGAGTTCTACCAAAAAGGTGAATATGACAAGGCGATCAATCTCTATGAGCTAGGACTAAAGTCTCACCCGCGTAGTCCCGCCGTTGTGAACGCACTTCTTGACCTTTCGCATTGTTTCTTCCGATTGCGGAAATTTGAAGACGCTGAGCGAGTTCTCCGTCAAGCCAAGTCATGTGCTCCTTCCGTGCGCGAGACGTATGTTCGGCTTGCTCGTCTCCAACTTTGGCTTGGGCACGCCACTGAGGCTTTATGGACGATGCGAGTTTGTCTACAGAAAGTAACTCCTGATCCCGAGATTGCTTCACTCTTCATCACCGCCGTTGTCGAATCAGGAGGGTTGGGCTCGTCAGTCTCTGAGGCACAAGCACTTCTTGCCTCCCTACCTCATGATGATGGCGGTTTTGCTCGCTTGAATGTCGCTCGAGCTCGGCTGGGACTCTTTGGGGCTGAGGCACAGAAATCGAGGGACGAGCTCTCAAAAATAGCTTCTAGTAACGGATCCCCGTTCGAGGCAGTTGTCGCTTTCGCTGAGATTCTCCTAAATGAGGGAAAGCTTGCCTATGCACAGCATCATCTCCATAGAGCACTCCTTGTCGCTCCGGAGCACCCGGCGGTGCTTAGGTTGCTGGCAGAACTTTATTTGAAGGAGGGACCGTTGTCAGCTCCTAACTACTCAGTGCAACTGTCTCAACTTGCTTGTCAGGTGACCGGATGGCGAGGTGTCAAGGAGATGTTAGTATTGGCCCACTCTCACGTCGCGACGAGCGATACCATCGCTGCGCTTCTTGTGGCTACAAAAGCAAAAAATTTAGCTGCGAGACTTATTGGCGCATACCCTGAGGTTGAGCGCCTCGAGTCACTTCTTCAGAACTCTTCAGTGGGTTCTCAGGTTTAGTAGCCTTACAAATGATTCTCATAGGACGAAGCCTCCGGGTAATCACGAGAGCTTCCCTCTCTCCTCGAAGTTATTTCTCGTTATTATCAAAGAAGTCTGCTTGACCGGATCGTGCTCGATGTCGTGTTGAGTTACAGCTGTTAGAGTAATAGAGGGTGAATTGCCGGAAAAAGAGGCTGACAAGCGTCTGGAAAATAATCATACTCCTGACATGACAAAAGAGATCCCCGTTTGGGCAGACGCTCTGTGTGCGACCATACGCACGGACGATCAGTATCGAGAATGGCCTCCTATTGAAGTTGTTTTTGTTGGCAGCACCTTTCGGTTCGGTATTGAAATATTCTCCGGCACTATCACACTAGGAGACCGCGGAACGTGCTACATACGAGCCGATGATGCGGTATTGGAGTCGGTTGCTTGTGGTAAGGCAACTCTTCAATCAGTCCATAACGCTGGCAAAGCGCAGCTCAGTGGGGATCCGTCTCACCTACTTAGACTGGCGGTTGTATTCGATCAGGCTGGGAGTGCCTGAGCAGTCGCCGTGGAGCGAGCCTCAGGTATCGAGAGCCTGCGGGGGTTAGTGAGGAGATGGCTTCTGTTGAGCATTTATATGGTTTCGCATGCAGCTCGATATATCCGGCCGGATATACTGACAATTTTTCGTTTAGGTAGCGAGCTAACCCCAATTTTTCACGCGGGTC